>ERZ802822.26-NODE-26-length-101957-cov-7.867118_pt1 | contig 101957 bp, 92 predicted proteins | sample MGYA00345649_ERZ802822 | MGnify/ENA primary metagenome ERZ802822 (study PRJEB30503, sample SAMEA104212359) | marine metagenome | biome: Westerlies Biome; feature: [SRF] surface water layer (ENVO:00010504) within the epipelagic zone...; material: water... | reverse complement strand
TCAAGGGCAACGACAGCGTTTTTACTAAGCAATCAAGTTAAGGCCTAATTAACATAACAATAATAACTGGACCTTATAATCAATCAGAATATGCCTCGAATGCCAAGAGTGATGCGCCGATCGGCATCCATCATCCTCGCAATAGGGCCGCTATCGAAAACTGCAGGCTGCACTTTACGCTCCTTTGTAAGATTTACTCCCTGAAGAGTAACCGTAAATGTCTTATTAATCTTGTACGATAAGGACCCATTTAGCTGCCCCCGATCATCTGTATATAGTGGTTGCCCATTTGCTATATCGATTGATTCAGATACGAGAAAACTGTCCCTATATGTATATTTTAATCTGGCTTGCCAAGGCTTTTTCTCATACCAAATTTGAAAATTGTAGGAATTTTCTGACAGCCCAACAAAATTTAAGGGGAACTCCTCTCCCTCACCATCCCCTCTCAAAAACGCCGGCGTTGTATAGAATTCATCTCGACTACCGTTTTGATAGGCGTAGTTTGCCATAATACCCATGTGTTTAAATGGGCTAGGCAGCTCTTTGAACCCATGTTGAAACGCTAACTCAAGTCCTTCGATAATACCGCCAGCAAGGTTTACAGGCGAAATACGATTCACCAAAACCCCCTCCTGACCCCCTATAGTGCATGTAGGTTTTGCAAGGTTAGGATCTCCTGCATTCCCATCTACAGCGCGTGGGTTACATATGCCATTGAAAATCGTTTCCTTACCAATAACACTCTCTAAGTCCTTGTAGTAATAACCAAGGCTGAGTACGCTTCCCTCGCTAAAGTAGTACTCCAAAGACAAATCATATTGCTTGGCCTTCGTCGGTTCTAACGTTGGATCGCCCACGTTAACTGCTTGGCCAATATTTAAGGGGTACTGGACGGTCGGCGATAAATTATTAAAACTGGGCCTACGCATAATGGTAGCGAAGCCAAAACGTATCTGAACATCGTCTACTGGCGCCAATACCAAACTTCCGCTGGGCAACCAATGTGTATAATCCTGTCTAACCGATATATCTAAAAGGCTGCCATCTATTAATACTTCACTACCGGTGGCTTGCTGATCGGTATTGATCTGTCGGACGCCGATATTACCGCGCGCTGGAATCCCAAATAAAGTGGACTCAAAGTCACCACGAACATAGAAGGCGACCGTCTTTTCATCGACACCAAAGCCCTGCAACGGGTCAATAATACTATTCACATCGAGATTTAAAATTTCCCTTAGCTCATCACGTCTGCCAACAATCTCTGCTGGATCGCCAGAGATAAAGTTATCTAGGTAGTTCGAATTGTCATTGAAATCAAAAAAGTCGCCTGGAGTAGCGGTCATAAAGGATGACAAGTCTGCTCCAGAGAACCCGGGGAAATTGAGCGAGTTTTGAGTTTCACGCGACCGATTTATTGACCTCTGGCTAGCACGTATACCAAATAACACATCTGTCCAAAATTCATTATCCAATCTCAAAGTCACATCTATTTTTTCGGCGATCTCTTCATTGTCAAAGTAAGACGACTGGTCCTTTGCGACAAAGAGTGAGTAGTAATCTGGATCAAGTAACTGGGCGTCTGTAACATAGCCAGGAACTGCGTCATACTGAAGAACTCCGCCCCTCAGATCATAGCGAAACGGTACACGGATCGCCGCTTCCTGACTGTGGAAGTCTGCCGCATTTGGATCATTAAATTGGAAAACAGTTGTGAAGCTAGAGGTTTCAGTGTCTGATTTCGCAGCGCTGACCTCAAAGACAACTTTCGCATCATCCGTCTCCCACTCGCCACCAAAGGCAGTAACATAAGACTGTGTGTCACGATTACTCGCCCGATTATTACTTCGAAGTCTCATTCCATCATTAGGCGCAGCCGTCTGTGTTGATACATCACTTTGGCCATTAATGATTCCTCCTCCAATGACTCCCGACGTCAGCATCGGTACATCAAAATCGGCGACCTGGACAACTCCAAATGTACCTTCAGACGCACCATCTAGCTCACCGTCAGATCCCGCTGGCGCGATGAACATAGACATCCCTAAATTTTGCTCAAGGTGGTCTGTATAAGTGCTCTCACTATAAAACTTTAAATCATCTGAGTACTGCCATTCTAGAGACCCTGAAAACGCAGAATTCTTAATTCCTCTGATACCGTAAGTTAGATCACCAAAGCCAGGCTTGTAATATGCATCGCCTTGGCCATCGCCATCAAAATCAATTTGACTTTGGTTTGCAGATCGAACCCCTGGGGTAACGCGAAGACGATCCTCCCGCACGACTTTGTCAGAATGAGATAGGGTAAAAATAGCACCAACATCACCCCGCTCTGTGGAAAACTTGTCTCCCAATGTAGTGGCAAACTTCTCATTCCAAACATCAGCATTCTCAGCGTACTCACTGGCACCTCTGACTGAGCGAAGGGGTTTCTTTAAGCTGAGCCCGCGGTAGGTTTTTACATCGATTGTGCCACCCAAGGATCCCTCCACCATATCAGCGGTTGGCACCTTTACCACCTCTAATGATCTTACAAGCGCTGCGGGTAGATCAGAGAAGCTGATGCCTCCGCGGTTAGAGCCCGAAGGTGTTGTGGTTCTGCCATTGATCTCAACCCGATTCTGATTACTACCTCGAATGGATACATCCTCACCGATCCCGGCGTCCCTTGTGATTTGAACACCCGGAATATTTTCTAAGACTTCGGCGACGTTTTCATCAGGCAACTTGCCAATATCATCAGCATTAATAATTTCAGTTAAGTTGGCTCTTTCACGTTTCGCTGCAAGAGCTGACTCAAGGCTTGCCCGAATTCCAAGGACAATGACCTCCTCTATCTCCGATTCGGAACTTGCCCCATTAGAAGCATTGTCTTGAGCAAATGCAGACGAGTTGCCAATGGCAGCGGCCACGGCAATACTTATAAGACATCGCCACATCAAAGTATTCTTTCCCATTACTTTCCCCTATCCTTTTGGTGCAGTCTAGTTACACTTTAGTCGTAACTTTTTAACACCCCAGTAAAAACTTTTTAATTTCATCTCAATGCAAACGCTTGAGACCATCAATTGGAATCAATTTTTAACAATTAATCCGCATCGCGGACCAACAGTTGAGAATTCTGCGAACCCGTTCGGTTTTTCGGTTCATTCAGCCCAATAGCAAAGTTTATTCGCCAGGATTGATTAACCGGTGATGTTAATGTTCTTGGTGTTGAGGTCCAAAAACTCAGCACTGCTCCCGGATTAGGGAAAACCTCAGTATTAATTGCTGGATTGTATTTATCAAACGCAACAATAGACTGAAACTCTTTCATATTAGGTAGTCGCCAATCACTGTAGCCTGCAAAGGTGGAATCTCTGGCAGCTTTCATAGAGCCACCCCATACAAGGGTTGCAGGTGTTCCAGCCGAGCAGTCATCGCCAGACAAACCCTCTGGACATTGCTTCCACATCAGTCCCGTAACAAGGTCGGTGACGGTTCCATCACCGTTCACCAAGTAACGGCTAGTGGAGGTATCATTCGCAGTGTAGTCACCCGACACTAGTCTCACTTGAAAATTCATGGTTTTAGCTTTTGAGTTTCCGATACCTGAGTAAAAATTGATTGTCCAAGCATTCGCTGAGTTACCCGCAACGGGCAATGATGTCCAGTAAGATTGGCTCTTGCCATTAGGGAAGTGTGTTGCAACAAATGCAGGGTTTTGGCGGTTGTTATTGGCAATAGTGATTAACTCAACCACCGTAGGCACCCGCCAAGATGTAATACCACAAAACACTTCATCGTTGGACGCAGTAGCTGGCACATCGCGGTTAGCCCAATTGACTTTATTTTCCTGTTCAAACGAGTGCGGACCCTCAATAGTCTTTACTTCCCAAACTAAACCCGTGTGATTATCTTTGACACAGGACCAGAGGGTGCCATCACTCTCACTGCCATCAGCTGACCAAGTACCATCTTGGATGGCCAGTGCAGTTCCATCGCTACCTAATTTGGTAAAATCAAAGGCTGCACTGCCCGAGCCCACTTTAGTGGCAATCACTGTTGGATCAGCATCCCGGCCCTGGTCACAATCCTGCGGGACATGTCCATCATTTTGAATTATATCTGTGCAGGTTGCATTAACTCCCGATTGGGCATTACCACTCTTTAAAAGTCCCGTATCATTGAGTGGATCTCTCGGCACAACAAGTAGCTGGTTACTGATAACACTCTCCGATTCACCTGCTACAGCAGTTGCCACATAATAATATCCTTGCCCATTGGTCAAACCAGTCTGAATAAAAGGTGAGGTTACATTTACAAAAAGCGTGCCACCATCAAGCGTGGCATAGACTTCAATACTGTCAATACTCTCTTTAGCCCTGTAAAGGTTATAGCTGGTGGCGTTCTGAACACCGCTCCAAGAGATCTGGGTCCGGGAATTACCAGTTGATAGCGAAGAAATTTCAGGGGCAGCCAATTCAACAGCATCTGCGACAACATCTACTGTAATTGTCGCTGTCGCCTCCTCATACATATCATCAGCTGCCTTGACGGCGGTAATGACGGCACTTCCAATAACATTCGCTGTTGCAACACCATCAGATGTAATTGATATAATCGCCTCATCACTACTACTATAGGTAATCGCTCCGGTTCCCTCGCCACCACTTGCAACAATCGACTCAACATCGCCTATCACAAGCGTAAATTTTGGGATATCAAATGCAATAGTCTGCTCTTTCTTTGGAGTGACTTCCACAGAGGCACTAGCTGATGCGCTTGAGTAAATTGAATCCGCTTCCTTTGTCGCAGTCACGGTTGCATTACCAAGAGTGATAGCGCTAACAAGTCCATCATTAGTAACTGTCAGAATATTAGTATCACTACTACTGTAAGTAACTGCCCCTGTGCCCTCGCCACCGCCTACAGCTATAGACTTAGAGTTACCAATGATTACTTCATACTCGTTATTGGCAAAGCTAATCGACTGTAAATGACTCCAATCAGATGTCTCTGGAGGACCTGAATTCCCGCCTCCACACCCCGCAAGATAGAAGCATAGTATTGCTATGTAGGTAATATTTTTTAATTGCATTTCATTTCCTGTATCTAAATTTGTTAGGCTTAGCTCTCAACTAAAAATCAGCAGGCATTTCTTTCATACTGATTGACTTATTTTTGTCTTTGTCTAACCACTTGAAATTCCCGTCTATTGCCATAACGGCCTCTTTAGCGGACCAGACACCATTCTCATCTTTATCCCAACGCTTAAATTTTTCTCTTAAACGGGTGGGATCATTTCTCTTCATGTACGCAGGGCGTTTTACAAATTCTTCTTTGGTCCAAAGTCCATCCATATCCTCATCAAGTGCAACATACCGCTCGGCTAAATACTTACCAAACTCTGCCTCGCTGAGAGCATTATCCTTATTCGCATCAAAAGGACGCCAGAGCTCGCTGGTATCTCCCAGGCAGAGTGCTGAAGTAATCATGGATAGTAAAAAAATTAGTGGCGTCTTTTGCATCGCAATATCCCTCTGAAGACTTTTTCTTTTTAATTACTTTATAGTCTATTCGACTTTAAGTAATCTATCATCCTTTTTTTGGATATTATTGTTTAATAAACCTACATGTGAAAATTTAGGCGACGAGCAGCGGAAAACGAAAAAAATTATTAGTCAGGTAAGATTTTTGATTTCAAATCAAAGATCTGGTGTGCTTTCGATCAGAAGGTTCGGCTCTCCCTCTCTCTTTTGAAGGATAAATTGATCATACAACTGGCCTGTCGCTTTGAAAGCTCTGAACCTGAGCTCCGAATTATTAATATCAACTATTTGGTAGAGCTGAGTATCCTCCGCTGTGCGCTTGGCGAAGTCATCTTTGGTGATCTTATACATTTTAGGTCCACTTACTGATACGACGTACACCGTTCCAATTTTTGAATCATATGCCTGCTCGTAACCCTCCGGTACATTTACTAATTCGCTTGAATCAACCTCCCCTGTGCGCGCATATGTGTGATCGTGGCCACTCAAAACTAAATCTACCTTGAATTCATCCAGCAGCGGCTTCCACAGTTTGCGTAACTCCGGGTTATCTCTGTCCGACCCAGGAGAAAACATCGGATGATGAAATGTAACAATCGTCCAACGGTTGGGATTTGATTCAAGTACCTTGCGAAGCCACTCCACTTGAGACTCCCTAGCGTTGTTTGAATCAAGCGATATAAATCGGACGCCCTGATAGTCGACAAAGTAAACAGTTTCAGTAAGCGCGGGATCTGGAACATCTTGAACAGGAAACGCGAACTGCGGACGCCAGTGCTTAGTGAGATTAGGAATTTCTGGATTTCGTGGTCTAGTTTTTAGTGGCGAACTATAGAAATTTGCGCCGATTAACTCATCCTTTGAGAAACCAGAAATAGATTCCACACCTACATCAGCTAACATAATATCGCCAGCATCATTAAATTCTATATTGGCCTTCACTCCCCCGGGCCCAACAAAGGAAACCTTATAGATTTTCCCCCCATTACCTTTCTGCTCATCTGATGAGGTAACTTGAACCTCAACTCTGTCACCAGATTTATTGGACCAATATAGCTCTGGAGTTGAATCATAATGATAGTATTCATGATTTCCTGGAGTAGCTATGACTGGAATAGTTCCATTAACCCAATCTGGGCCTTGATGCCACTCTCCCCACTCCGCATCACTATACTTCCTGTCTACTAAATCACCGGCATGAAGAGTAAATGCTGCCCTCGGCGCGTCTCTAAATGCCTCTCGGAAAACTCTAGACCAATGGGTTCTGACTTCATTTTGAGCATCCCCAAAATAAATAAAGCTAAAAGGATCTGAGTTTCTACTAGCAGTTTTAAAATGATAGTACTCAGTCCAGTTGACGCCATCACCAACTCTGTAGGCATAAAGCGTATCAGGCTCAAGATCTTGGAAGGTTACTGAGTGGTAGTGAGCATCATTGATATCACTTTTGAAGTGAGTAGTTGTCGCATCGAAAGACGCTGTCTTCAGCGCCCTGCCATTCGAATTCGCTATGGCTAAGTGCGCAACTCCCTTCAACACCGAAGCATCAGTGCGCCAGGTAACAGACTGAGTCGTTGCGGGATCACCTTCCCAAGTGAGAACGACTCGATCTGGCAAAGGGGTTGGCGTATAGATTTCTTTGGGCGAGAACTCCGTCGCTTGCCAATCATCATGAGACAACACAAACTGAGAAACTAAAAGACCCAACCAAAGCAACATAAATGCGCTGAACTGATGACTATGAAAAATTTTTCTTGTTTTGTGAGTCAATGTAATTCCCCTTAAGCTGTTTATGATCGGACCCTGAGCACCCAACATTTAATATTGTGCAAAATTATTCGATTAGATTAACAGAAGAACATTACATCAAATTGACAAACATTAAAGCTAGCCTTAGTTATTAATGTTTCCTTCATAGTTACTGCGAGCTCAAAAAACGCAGATCGTAATCTCATAGTCGCATAACTGCAACGTTTTCAAAGTAACTTGTATAGACTAGTAGCCATATAAGCGAGTAGGAATGCGAGATATGTATGCCATACTTTAAAGTTAGAAATGAAAATAGGCTGGTAGTTAGTAATTTTAAGGTTATGTTCTCCTCCTTAAAGCAAGAGAGGAGCCTTAAGAAAATAAAAAGATATGAGGCCTTTTTTTATACTAAAACATCGAAACCTTCGCTGCACATGGTAGTTAGAAACCCATACCACAGGGCACTATCTTTTTATAAAGACAAATTCAAAAGCATTCCACTCAACAACAGAGAAAATCCAACCTTCAAGTGGGAGAAGCCTCAGAGAGTTTTTTTCCCATTGTTAGGAGTAACTAACAATAATACGACACAGGATATAGCAGATTTACTCACCAATGTTTCCTTTAAGACTTTCGTCTCTATGCTTACCCAAATTTACGCGATTGATGAGCACATAAATCCCCAATGCTGGATACTCAATCATCCAAATTATAAGTTATTGAAGACATTGGTAACTCCTGAAGAATATTTATCTATCTACAAGATGGAAAACCTCACCGAAATGGTCGATTTTCGCTTTCTAACCGGATGTTCTCTGAACCAGAAGTGCAACAATACTCAAAGCATTAATATTGAGGAAGATATCGATCACGATTCGATAGCTAATCTTAATCGCATTTACCAACAAGACTTTAAAATGTTTGGATATAGCATGAAATCTGTGGTCTAAGTGGAGCCGCTAAATTGCTCCAATTGCCCAGCGTCACCCCAGATTTTTTTAGATAGGCTTGTTATATTCTCTCTATTAGGGTCAACCAGCCAGTCGGCAAGTTTATCGGCAAATTCTGGATAATTTAACGGCTGCTGCTGGGGTAGAGTTAACCACTTATTTAACACTTTTCGATCAAGACTTTTCATAGAGGTAGCGCGCCCCATTACCTCTAGCGCAACAACATTGCACAACTGCTCGTACTGCCCAGATAAAGGTTTTACTAACAGCTTTTTCCCAAACTTCAAACATTCACTCGGAAGCTCAAAACCCGCATTGGAAATCACACCGTCACAAGAAAGTAACTTCTCATGGAACCTGGGTACTGAGAACGGATTGATCGTGATATTACCCAGCTTCTGTTGTTTCTCTACCCGGGCAAAGACTTCGAAGTTGTAACTTGGGAAGCCAGATAGAAACGAGACAATATCCTCAATTTTTTCAAAGGCCATATAAACGAGAATAGTTCCATTACTATCAATCTTCCCACCCTTGGCACTTATCAGTGGAGGCAAGACCGACTGATTAAAGTGATCGTAATGAAATCCAACTTTAGTTTTACCGGGAGCAAAAATGCGCATAACGTATCTTGAGAGCCAGTAGCCAGGGGCTTTCGGAACTTCATAATGAAAGGCACATTGATGACTCAATGAGATGCAATGCTTGCCTCTAAAACGGGCGCTCCAGGCTGTAACTGGCTCAAAGTCAGATATAACAAGATCATAATTTGCTACTTTTAGACGAAGGATATCTAAAAGTAATCTAATAAAGTTATTAGATAAAAGTGTTTTGAGTACCTGTACCTTTCCCCTTTTTACAGAGAAAGTTAATCCTTGAAATATCTTATAGTCACCAAAATCATTCATATCAAAGAAATCTTCTCTCTTCCTCCCAGAGAACACAAAGTCAATCTCCACATCTTTTTTTTGAAGCGCTGGCAGAAGTGCCCTTGTGCGAGCCAGGTGGCCATTTCCAGTGCCTTGAACGCCATATAGTATTTTCAAGGTCACAGCATGATCCCTAAGCTTAGTGATGAACTGAGTAACCCTAATGCTACTCCAGCCAATACATCGGTAGGGAAATGGACGCCAAGAAATATACGCGAAAAACCAATTAATGAGGCCCAACTAAATACAAGAAGGCTATAGTCAGGATACAAGCTAGCTACTAAACTAGCTACTAAGAAGGCCGCAGCAGTATGGCCGGAGGGCATGCTAAATTGATCACTAGGAACAATGGCATAGCTGCATTTTAGTAATTTATCAAAAGGACGCTCTCTTTTAAAAACCTTTTTCAAGAGAATAAATGCGGGCAATTCGATTGCGAAAGCTGTCAACACCGCGATGGCGAATATTGAAGAGTGGGCGTTATTACTACCTAAGATTAATAAAGTGAGCAACCCATAGAGTGGTCCATCCCCTGAATGTGAGATACCTTTAAAGAAGAGTGTCAGAGGCCGAATGGTCTGAAATCGATTAAATCGAAGTAGCCACCTTGAGTCGAAATTAGAAATCGTCTCTAACATCACCAAATCCATCTATTGGTTGAGTTAAGTATTCCTAAAATTTAAGTCAGAAAGATTAAGTTTTTATGAAAATTTGATGACTTTATTTTTTTATCTAAAAGTACGTCCGATTCCTAACGGATCAACCTTTTTAACCTAAGTAAACGGCTTTTATTTTTGTCATTGTGTCCCAATGGCGAGGCCTTGCAAGACATAGATATCAGTCTGATAACCTTCACTATATTCGCTTAACTCGTTTTGGGACAAGACCACTCCAACCCTCCCAGTACTTGGACTCACAAAAAAAGATGTTCCATAGTAACCGCCCCAGCCAATGTCGCCATCACGGCCCGGAAGACGGCCATCTTCACCTGCCTTTACCGACATACCCAAGCCCCATCCGAGGCCCTTCACCCCCCGGTAAGCGAAAACACCGCTGGGCAAATGCAGTCGTGTCATTTCAGAGACAGTTTCTTCCGAGAGTATTCTGACGCCTTGATACTGACCTTTATTCCACAACATCAAAGCAAATCTCATGTAATCTCCCGCAGTGGAAACGAGGCCAGATCCACCTTGATTCCAATCCGCATCAATTGACTTTGGAGCAACAGCCAAATCGCCACCCTCAGTTTGAGTATATACCTCAGCCAATTCGTCTTGATTAACAACTGAGTGCCTAAAACGTGTTTTTGTCATTCCTAGCGGTTCAAAAATGCGCCTGTTCAAAAATTTATCATAATCCTCCCCAGAGGCGACCTCGACAATTCTGGCCAATATATCCGCCGAGCTGCCATATCTCCACCGCGTTCCTGGTTCTTCGAACAATGGTAATTCAGCAAGGCTACTAACCCGCTCGGCTAAATCACCCGATCTTTTTGAACGAATACCATTGGCTTTCCAATACTCCATCAGGTCAGTGGATGCCGAGTAGCCTGGCCCAACTCCCGATGAGAACAGCAACAGATGTCTGACTACCATAGGATTTTTCAATGGTTTGGTATCAAAAGTACCACTGGTATTTTTATTTTCATTAAGTGCAACGCGAGTATTCGCAAACTCTGGAATATACTTAGAAACTGGATCATCAATCCCTAACTTGCCCTCCTCAATCAGCAACATAGCTGCAACTGCTGTGACGGGTTTTGTCATAGAAGCAAAGCGCATCTTGGTATCCAACTGCATGGGAATCTTGGCTTCTATATTCGCCCAGCCAACCGCATTGGAGTATATCAATTCTCCTTCATCAGCAATCATCGTGACAAAACCAGATCGAGAGCCAGACCATACGCTGTAACGCATAAATGCGTCCATAGCGGCTCGTCGCCACCAGGGTAAATTTTGACTTGCGCTAGTGCCCTGATTTGCTGACGGAACAGATAGCTCCATGGACTTGCCACTACAACCTTGAAGTAGTAGAGCAGCAACCGCCACCATAAGAAAGTTTTTTAGTGCCATAAAAGAGTCATTTTGTTGATTAATAATAATTCAAGTGTCTGAAGTATGCCGAAAAATGCTCAGAATTACTAAGTCACGATAACTAGCCATCGGTGTGATTATAAACACCAATGATTGATGTTGGTGCATATCCATTCTAATGAGGCAACAAGTTGAACCAAAATTATGCACTACCGTATACCTACAGGTCTTGCGGTGCGCCGATTTGCCTACACGTCAGCATTGGCATGGAATATGCATTGAGCCGAGTGGTAGCAACCGTCCCAACTTTTAAACTTTTCAAAGGTGTTTTAATTATGAAGAACCTAACATTTACTGTATTACTTGCGATCAGTTCTAGCAGTGCTCTTGCAGACTACCTAATGGACAAATATGATCTTGACTCCGACAAAATGGTTACAGTCGCAGAACTCAAGCAGGCAGGTTGCTCTGTAAAGACCAGCTTATTTAACACAGCCGATAAAAACAAAGACGGTGCTTTAAGTAAGAAAGAAATGAGACGCGCGAAGCACTATCTTGTCACCCGCAAGCGTTGCCCTGGCAAAACTAGCGCGTAGTAGGATTTTGCCTAGGAGTTCTCGTAACTAGTTAATCCCGCACCCTAGGCATAGTTGTAAGTAATCTGCGGTAGATTTGCACTGGGTCGGCTGCCTAAACAGCTGACCCAAGTTCTTAGTTAATGAGTGGGTGCTGAAAAACCCTACGTTAAATCTCTAATCCACAATTTTTGAATAGTCGTGGATCATTGGTATTAAAGGTTAACCCATATTTTTTCTTAACCGCGTGATAGACCACAACATAACCGCAGAAATCTATAAGCTGATACTCCAGGCCTCTGCCATCACTACTTCTGCGCAGAAAATCCCTTGGCCCTGCTGAACCCTTCGAACTGTTCACTCTAGAACATGAAGGCAGATGGTTTTCAAGATCATTGGCAAAAACAGCCTTCTTAGCATCGGTCCAATACTCTGCACCGCTCTCATAGGCATCTTTCAGACTCACAACATGATCGATATTCACAATATCGCATTTCCTCCCTGTATAGGCGCCTTCGGCACTGTCAGGCTTATAACTTCGGTAAGAGAACGCATCCCTATCATATCCGGCTCCAAAGGCTACTGGCAAAATGCTTAATAAGGATAAAACCACTAAAGATCTCACTCAAACCTCCTTCTACACGCTTGGGTAACGGGACCAAATAACCTATCCCTTAACAGCACTTAGAGTGTAAACGAATTTATATTTTTTCTGGATTTCAATTGTGATTAAATGAAGCGGTCGTAACGTATTTAATCTACCAAGAGGAGAATGCTTGTGCTAACTGGTGCCAACTTTGACGAATCAACTATCGACTGGAAATCTCTACCTGATCCTGATGGAGAGCCTGTAGATCATGTCTCGCTATCTATTCTGAATATTGATGATAGGGCCAAGATAGTAGACGTATTATTCAAATTTTCAGCAAATGAAAAGATCCTAATGCACAGACATACATCAACGTATACCACTTTTACCGTGCAGGGTGAGCTACGAACTTACTCAACAGATGGAAAACTAAAAGATGTTCGACCGGCAGGCGTGTTTAAAATAGGAACTCCTGGAGAAGCTCATACCGAGGGTGGTGGAGATGAAGATGTAATTGTGTACTTCAGCCTCCGTCCATACTCATCGACAGATTCAATCTATGAGATATTGGATGAAAATCTTGAAGTTGTTCAAGAAATGACCTTCGATGATTTGAAGGAGCTCAATGAGGAACTATCAAAATAGTCATTTTATTAAAGAGAATTAATCAAAACAAAGAAATTATCTGAGAGGGAATTATTATCGCTATTCGTTTTGACCATCTACTAAAATTTTCAGCAGAGCAAGTATGGGATGTTTTAGGAACGCCAGACAGGGTTGATTGGGTGCCTGGCGTTGAGGACTGTCAGTTTGATGGTGAGGTACGATCTCTAAATCTTCCCGGAGCTGGAGATATTAAGGAAAGAATCCTCTTCCATGATGGCGCCACCCGAACCATTAAATATTCTTGCTTTGAATCCCCGGGAGCCCTAAAGTCGCATCATGCCAGTATGACAGTACTTGAGGATGATGAGGGGTCTAGACTCATTTGGGAAGCTAGAATAGAGCCCTTAGAGCTAGAGACATTTGTGAAAGAGAGTATGAAAGGATCAATCATTCAACTTGAAAAGGTCTTGGCGGGAAATTAGGTCCATAAAGATAAGATCTAAGCCAAAATATCTAAACTATTTGGTAAACCGCTTTGGTTAACTTATTCGCCGTTTCGTAAAGAGTTAGATCTTTGTGCTGTTGGTTGTTAAAGAATGAAAAGCCAATACCTTTTTCTACATCACCAAAAACTACTGACCCACCAATGCCAGTATGACCAAACATATTTCTATTTTTATTTAGTCCTATTGGGGTGAAGGGTGCATTAACCATATGCCCCAAACCGAATTTGTAATTTAGACCAAAGAGGACCAAGTCAGGCCCATTAGAGTGAACTTTTCGGAGCAACTCAATGGTCTTAGGCTTTAGAACTTGGAAGCCATTCCTTTCTCCTCCAGTACTCAAAATTCCATAAAGTAACGCCAGACTCGATGCAGTTCCGTGCCCATTCGCGGCAGGTATTTCAGCTTTTCGCCACTCTACGGTGTTGGCAAAATTTGGGTTGTCTGCCAGCGCACGGTTATCGAACGCGATTGGGTTGTAGCCGCTGTTGACAGCAAGTTTAATATTCCTAAGTCCCTTCGACAGCGCAAAATCCGGAACATATTTGAGAATATTGAGTTGAGATATAGAGGGGAGCTTTTCTAACATCAACATATCTGCACATCTACCAAAATCAGCATCATCAAGCCCAATTTTAAAATCAAGGTCTAACGGTTTGGCCAGCTCCTCTTTAAAATAAGTCCCTACAGATCGGCCATCAACTCGTCTAATTAACTCTCCAACCAACCAACCAAACGTTAAGGCATGATAGGCCTGTATCGTCCCAGGAACCTCAAAAGGTGCCTGCTCAGATAGAGTTTTTGCAAATAAATTCCAGTCGGTCCAATTTTCATTTGGGACTTCATTCTGAAATCCAAAGTTCGCAGACCTATGACAGAGAACATCTAGGACAGTCGTATCTTCCTTGCCGTTACAGCCATAATCAGGCCAGTAGCGTGACATTTTCTCATTGATGTCTATATGACCCTGTTCAATTAACCTAGCGACGCATATTGCAGTAACGCCTTTTGTAACAGAGAACACATTAACAATGGTGTCCCTCTCCCAGCTTTTGGTTCTTTCAGCATCCTGATGTCCACCCCAAAGATCAATAACCGTCCGACCCATATGCTCGACAGCAAATGAGGCACCGACTTCAAATTTAGAAGATAAGGAAGCTCTAAAAACTTCTGCAACCGGTTCAAAACGCGGATCGCAATACCCTGAAATTAATTCTTCAGCCATGACCTATTCTCTTATTATTGTAGTTCGAGGATTTCCCCCGGTTTTGGTGCTGTAAAAAAGTCAATTGGCAGACCTCTTTCAGACAAAACTCGAGCTAGGGTCTCTCTTGGCTCCTCAATAGGCTCATCGGTTAGGATAAAGGTACCCCAATGCATTCCATATGAGCGTGGAACCTTAAGGTCAATGGCCACGCTCACTGCCTCCTCTGGATTTACATGCTGATTTTTCATGAACCACCTCGGGCTATACGCTCCTATGGGAATAAAAGCGATATCTGGTGCGCCTAATTTTTCTCTCGTGAGAACAAAATCCTCAGAGTAACCTGTGTCCCCAGCATGATAAATTGATAACTCAGGAGTTTTCATATACCAACCTCCCCACCAACTATGATTTCTATCCATCGCACCTCGACCAGACCAGTGCTGAACGGGAGTGAAAGTGAACTCTGTATCACTAATCTGTGCTTTGTCCCACCAATTAAATTCTCTAACATTTATTAAATTTGCGCCCTCTAGTAGCTTTTTATCGCCACTCGGGACAAATATGGCGACCTCTGGGTAAAGTGCTTGCAATCGCTTAAGACTGGGCAAGTCAAGATGGTCATAGTGGTTATGACTTATCATAACCACATCAATCTTGGGTAGTTCATTCAAGGGAATCGCAGGCGGAATTAAGCGCTTAGGGCCCGCCCAACTAACAGGCGAGGCTCGCCCCGAAAAAATCGGGTCTGTAAGAATCGTTAAATCACCGTTATTGATCAAATAAGTCGCATGCCCAACCCATACCGCGAAGTGGCTGGATTGACTATTAAGATTTCGCCAGTCTTCAGAGAGATCGATTGACACTCGCTCAGGCGAGGGGTCTTTGGTCATGCGCCACTTAATCACATCACTCAAGGATTTGAGTTTTACGGAGGGGTCGCTATTAAAATAGGGCTCAGCCATCGAACAGGATTGCAGCATAAGGCTGACAAATACCATACTCCAAGTCCAAGTTACTCTTTTAATATTGTTATTCAAAATAAACTCTCTTATTTTCCAAATTCATTTGGACTTAGTACAAACCATCTACCGACGTCTTCAATACCTGGACGGACTTATGAAGACCTGAGCTCCCTGTCCAAGCCAATACGACATTCTCATCAGTTAGGACCATCTGAGGAAGCCCTGCGATACGCGTGTTGCTGATCTTCGCAGCGATTACTGATGGGGAGGTAGCTCCTGAATCATCAATATACTGCACTCTTAACTCTCCAGATGTGTCCTCTATATGTGTCATCCAACTAACTACAAAGCCTCCCTCGTCAAGGGGCGCTAGGCCAACCTGCCCGAGCACATCCTCACCTGAATCTATATTTATCGGAGAATCAAAATCATCCGAGCCATTGTCAGATAGTGCCACTTTAACCTCGCCAAATCCTTTGGCTTGTGTATACCACGCCACTGCTGTCTTGTTTTGGTTGGCTGCAACTGAAGGGCCATTTACTGGACAGCCTCCAATTAGCCAGTTATCAACGGCAACGGGTTTCGATTTAGACCACTGCCCGTTAATCATTCTCGAAAAATAGATATCTCGGTACTCATTTTTAGTTCGATTTCGAAAGACAAGGATAGCGCCGTCTGGCGTCTCAGATATATCTGTTTGGCAACAGTCACAAACTAAGTCATCAATCTCTTGATCATCAGTAATTAATCCCGTTGGACTGAGCTTTGCAGATCGAAGAGTCATCCCGTCGATGCCTTTGTCATGACCATCTTGTGCTGCTTCATCGATATGCCCACCCAGCATGTTCCGTCCGTCTAACCAAACAACTCCCACATCACTTCCATCAGCAAAGAAACTCACAAAACCATGTTCACTAATCGTCCCATCGCTATGAGGAGAAAAACCTTCCTCCCAGGTCTCTCCTCCATCACCAGACAAGCTAACTAATACATCATATGCAAAACTACTTGGATCTGTAAAAACCAACCAGTGCGCAGCCCATAAGGAATCTGTTAATTGAACAACTGATGGGAAATCAGCCCTATTGACTAACCAATTCTCTCCACTTGAGACAGTTATTGGAGGGCTCCATTGCTTTGATTCTAATCTTGCGTACTCAAGGTAAACTGTCTCTCCATCAACCCTCATCCAGCTTAGAATTGGCGAGCCCTTTTTATCTAAGCTCAAATTCGGTGACACCGAAATAGCGGATTTGGGAGGCGCCCAATCCTCAAAATCAGATTTGTCACCCGAGCACGATAATAGGGCTAAGGATAAAATAATAGAAATAGGAATTCTTAAATAGAAATTAGTCATTAAATTTTTAGTCATTTCATTGTCTAATTAGTGGCCGCGTCAGACATGTTGGGCCACCCTCACCCTTTCGGCTAATCTCAATTCCAGAGTAGGTCCTCACAGAGCATCCCGCTGCCTCTAACCGATCTTTAACGCCGGGAAGGTTTTCAAGCATGATGACTTGTCGAGGTCCTAAAGCAAGCACATTGCAGCCCATTGGTAAATATTCATCCTCGGGCACCTCGATGAACTGCACACTCAGTTCATCCAACCAACTGATAAATGAGGCAGGCATGAAAGGTCGGTATATAAGCGCTAAATCCTGATCAATCGGTGAGATGATAGACATTAAATGTAGCACATCATCAGGATGATCTGGCTCGGGTAATGCCACCACTTCTAAATGGACTGAGTCCCCTAAGATGATTTTTAATTGGCGAATACCCTCGCTGTTTGTCCTTGGCCCTAGGCCGACGGCGGCATGATTTTTATCTAACCAAATGAAGTCTCCGCCCTCCAACGTCCCAGGAGAAACAATTTCCCCTGCAACTGTATAACCCAGTGACTTATAAACTGACATATTTACCGCAGCTTCTGGAGTTCTTGTTGCTCGCCCCATATTGCAAAGGATAAGCCCCTTTGGACTGACTAAAATATTATCACGTGGATAAATACTATCAATGGTCAAACTATCGGCAGGAGGAAGGTCAATAATTTCAGCGCCAGAATCAGATAATATTTGCCGGAATAGGTCAAATTCATCATTAGACTGATCAATTAAAGGCATACTATGAAAACGCAGCGGAGTCCATTCTGCAGACAGCTTCTCTTGACTAACAAAGGCATCTTTAGAGTGCCGAACAGCCACCTGCTTCATGGAAGAATATTCATTGAATTGACTCATTTTATAGATCCCTCTTTTCTTCCCTTACCAAGGCATAGAAAGGCATACCGATTAAAATTAGCATGAATGAATAGAAGACTATTTCAGCACCTGCCCCCCAGATTGCAAAAAATGAATACAAGAACGCCGCCCCTGATAGAAAAATCGCGCGAGTCCTCTCTGGGCCTGCCTGGTCATTTTTCAGGAAATAAAACTCTGATACTGCACAGAAGGCATAGGCCGTCAAGGTGGATAGAGTTGACAGCATAGCCATAAATGTAAATGCCGCCACGAGACCCTTTGTATAATTAAGCACGAGTAAAAGAGTCATAAAGCCTCCCGAAATAACAAAAGAAAATATAGGCGTTCCAGTGCGACTAAGGGTTAAGAACTTTTTCGGTAATAAATGATCTTTTGCTGCGGCAAGTGGAACCTGACCAGCGGTCAATGTATTGGCATTTAATGAACCAAGTGTCGATATCAGTGCTCCCACAGTAATAATAGCTCCTCCAACTGGTCCCATTATCTTTGTTGCCGCCAGTGCAAACGGCGCCGAGGAACCTATTAGCTCATCTGCGGGAACAACCAATGCGATAGCTAAACTCACTAAAAAGTAGATAACCAATACAGTTAAGAGGGATGCGATGAGAATTTTTGGAATCGTTTTATCAGGCTGATAAATATTATCGGCCGGCACAGTAGCTGTTTCGATCCCTATGAAAGACCACATAACAAGCGTGGTGGCTGTCGCCAGAACCGCAAAGGGGTGAAGATCAGTTGGGTTAACAGGAGGGAGAATTTCTGGCTGCATGTTGCTGAAGCCAAGCACTATAATGAACAGAAGAGGCAGAATTTTTAAGGCGGTTGTGACAACCTGGAACGCTCCACTACTCTCAATGCTTCGAATATTCATCCCAATAACACTCCAAACAAGCGCGAGCGAAACCAGTAAACTCAGGATTGATGAATTTGTGACAGCTGGAATGAAAACTCCCAGATAACCAACAAAGGCAATGGCTATTCCCGACACAGCTGCTATGCACGAGATCCAGTAGGTCCAGGCAACTAAGAACCCGGCTAGGTTGCCCAAACCGGCATTAACATAAGCGTAAGGCCCCCCTATTTTGGGAACTCTTTTTACAAGACGAGACAATGACAGGGCAACTAGCAATGTACCAGCACCAGCAACTAGCCAACCTCCAAGACCAAGAAGCCCGTATGGTGCTAAAAGTGTGGGCATCATGAAGACACCCGATCCAATAGCGCAACCAACTGCGATGGACCAGCCTCGCCAAAAACCTATTTCTCGGTTCGCGTTATCCTCTGTCATAGCATCCTTTACTATATTTCCAAAACTTTATAGTACCGTAACAGGGGTTCAAAATATTACAATAGGCAGAGACAAAGGCATTGCCAAACACTGCATTTGTAAAATCTTGATTGGGATACTAAATTATCACAAGAACAAATCCTAAAGTTGCGCGTACCGTTTTCGTTGCAGCCCTTGCCATTACCTTTGTGGCCGTACTTTTTAATAGCCACCTAAAAGTTGCTATTAGTGACTTCTTTGTACTCGAGTTCAACGCCAATATGAATGATTTAATTTCATCTCCAGATTCCTCTTTTTTATCCAAAGCAACTAAAATATCCGCTGGATATGAAGTCCCGGCAACTGCTGAAATAAGAGATGACTTTAGTGTCAGTGAAGATTTAGATGTGTGGTTCGATCGCAGCCAAACAAAAGCACTTTTGGTGCAAAAGGATGGGGAAATAATTTATCAACGCTACTCTTCAGGTGCTGATTTTGGTCGCAATGTAAATGGCCTATCAATGGCAAAAAATATTGTTGCTCTTCTCATCGGTATCGCGATTGATGAAGGTAAAATTGGCTCAGAATACGATCTCATCGAGCACCATATCCCTGAATTAAATCACGAAGATAATCCAGGTATAACTATAAGGGACTTGCTGCAGCATACTTCAGGAGTGACGTCTGCACTCAGTGATCTTCAGTCAACGATGACTGGCAAATGGCTCGAAAGAGATCTCTCTGAGATCACCTTCCAAAAAGATGCGTCCTTTAAATATGACAACCTCAACTACTACCTTTTAAATATTTTGCTACAAAATTTATATCAAGAGCCTCTTAGCAGCATAATTGAAGATAAACTTTGGAAGCCTTTAGGTCTCTCTGAGGCCTCCATCATAAACACAACGGGTTATTGCTGTATGTTCGCTACGGCAGATGCTTGGCTTGCTATTGGTGATTTGTATTTGAACGGTGGTGGAAAAATTATCTCGCCTAATTGGATCGAGAAGATGGTCGAAGATAAAGTAATGCCAGAATGGTTTTTTGTCCAAGCTACTGGAAAATCAACTAATAATACCTATGGTTACCATGTCTACGGTGGCCTACCGGACCTACCTAAAGTATTTTGGTTAGAGGGAATGGGTTTGCAACTTGTCATGATTAATCCGGATACAAACACCATCATCGTAAGACTTGGTGGTATTCCTTCAAAATTTTCCCTCAAATCTAACCGTTATGACTCCTCTCTCATCGACCCGCTCTTAAAAATCATCCGCTAAAAGTATTCATTTGACCCTCTTTGTTTAGGCAAATTAACTGTTTCTGTCTAACAAAAACTAGTATTTAGCGAATAGATCTTATGCAGTCTTGGATCGACTTAAGAGCTATCTTGTCTCTAGCGGTCTAATTTTCGAGCCTGTTTTAGCTCGAAAATAGATTTCTTCTCTATCTAACGGGGGTGTCTAAAATGAAAACTATAAAAAAACTTAGTTGCTTAGCCGTCGCTATGTCGGCGTTTATCGGTAATACCTATGCAGCTGAATTGGAAGAGATAATCGTTACAGCTCAGAAGCGAGCAGAGAGCCTTCAAGATGTGCCTCTCTCAATGACGGCAATTGAAGGATCTAAAATTGAAGAAGCTAATATCAATAGCTTCATGGATCTATCTGAATATGTTCCCAACCTTTCAATAACAGAAAATGCTGTTAATACAATTATTGGAATGCGTGGCGTAGGTATTGGTGCTAACCAATCCTTCGAGCAGTCAGTGGGGGTTTATGTGGACGGCATTCACTATGGGAAGAGCCGTCAAATTAGAACAGGTTTATTTGATCTACAGCAGGTTGAGGTATTAAGAGGACCACAAGGTATTTTATTTGGTAAAAATACTCTTGCCGGTGCAATTAATATCACCTCAGCAACACCTGAGCCAGATCAAGAAATGGGCGGTAAGATATCTGTAGAAGCCGAATCATTTGGTGGAACTACGATGGAGGGACATATTACCGGCTCAATGGGTGACACTATCGGTCTTCGATTTGCCTACAAAGACCGATCAAGTGATGGCCATATCGATAACACATATCCCGCGGCCACAAGCAGCACTCAGCCAACTACTGATGAAACAATGTGGAGGGCAAGTGCCACTTGGGAGCCAACTGACTCAACTCGGGTTGAAATCAAACACTCCGAGAGTGACTACCTGCGATTGGGTAGTGATGCGTTGGTAACGACATTCTCTCCACTAGCGAATATCCCAGCATCAAATGCCCTGATGTACGGAACGATGGGAGCAGTTTTCCCAGGTTACAGTGCAATCGTTGCCGCAGGTGGTGATGCTTATAGAGATTCGATATCCTTTGGCGGTTGTGCGTTAGAGGCCCACGTGGGAATGAGCTCAGCGATCTGTGATGCAGGTGGTGAACGCCCTGAGGGAACTGATACGTCTACCGCGGATAGTTCTCTTAACTTCGATATGGAGCTAGATAACGGATACACCCTCAGCATGGTTGCTGGTAGAGGCAGATATAGCTACCAGGATGGAATTGACGCTGACTTTCTACCTCTAAGGTTCATTGGACGAAGCGACATATCTGAGTATGACCACAACAGCACGGAACTTAGAATAACTTCGCCAACAGATGGCAAATTCTCATGGGTAGGTGGTGTATATCTTGACAAGCAGGAGCAAGAAATCGATCGAACAGTGATTGTCGATGGAACCTTCGGTATTCCTCAAATCATGCCTGCAATATTGGGCGGTCTCGATACGTTCTTGGCATACTCACCTGCACAAATAGCTGGCCTAAATGCAACTATTCTGGCGCCGGGTACGCCCTATACACTTGACCAGTTATATGCCGCCACGGGATTGGATTATCGCCTCCAAGTTGGCGTTGAGGGTTCCACCAAGTGGAGAGCAACTGGACGGCTATCTAACTGGAAGCAAAACACCAACTCTCGCGCGATCTTCTATCAAGGTACTCTAAGCCTTACTGATGAAGTCTCTCTAACCGTTGGTGCACGTTATACGGAAGAAGAAAAAAGAGCGCATGCCGAAACTCAACTTGTTGCGGAGCACTCGGGTCTAACTACTCCAAACTACGACCCTCTGCTTGCCGGCCTAATGGGAGCTCTGTTCGCCTCATACGAGCATGAATTTGATGAGCAACGAACAACTCACCAATTCCTGCCAGCAGCAAACCTTGAGTGGAATCGCTCAGACGATAGCATGTTCTACATTTCATACTCTGAGGGATTTAAGAGTGGAGGCTTCAATGCTGTAGATGATCAAGATCCCCTCTTCACAGCAGATGGACCTCAACGAACCATCCCAGGACCTGGATTTGAGTATGATGATGAAAACGCACACTCAATCGAGATAGGTGGTAAGCATACCTTGATGGACGGTTCTATGACGTTAAACTGGGCGCTGTTTGACAGTACCTATGAGAACCAGCAGGTTTCTACATTTGTTGGCCTTGGCTTTGTTGTTACCAATGCCGCAAGTACAGATGTCAAAGGACTTGAGGTTGATATGACATGGCAGGCTACTGACAACCTTCGACTCGGCGCTAATTTTGCTCTGAATGATGGTGCTTATGGGTCATTCCCTGGTGCTGGCTGTACTGCCGCTCAGGCATCTGCTTTACTCGGATTGGGAACCCTTACGGTTAATTCACCAGTCACATCGGCCCTAGGTTGTGATGCTCAATTTAAAGGCGATGGTACCCAAGGTGGCTCTAGTCAAGATCTTGCTGGAGCGCCTGTTGGGACGGACTATAATGGGACTCTGACAGCTGACTATGTTCGCCCAGTAATGGGTGGCATGCTTTGGTTCTCCTCTGTAGATGTTGCCTTTACTGATGGCTTCTTCATGACTGGTGATAGAGATCCTATCGATTATCAGGATGGGTTTACAAAAACCAATATGCGTACAGGTCTTCGTGGAGAGAATTGGTCAGTTATGCTCTATGGAAGGAATGTCTTTGATAAAATTACTCCGCAGGGTGCCTTCGATGTGCCTCTAGCCGCTGGATCACACGCGCAGTACACCCAACCTGGAAGTGTTTGGGGAGCAACCCTGAACTACAATTTCTAATTAGTTATACACAAAGTAGTAAGCTCAAAAGGGTGGCTCTAGCCACCCTTTTTTTGTTTGTAGCCTAAAATTATCCAATATTGCCAAACCCTCTTATCTCTAATTGAGTATCTCATTCTCCTCAAAGGGCCGCTCGCTGCTGGCGAACAAGCATTTTAGATCTCTAAATCTATCAATTAATGAATAAAAGCTATTCATTAACGAACAATCATATCCTGTAAGGTTGGTTTCGTTAGAAATGTTGTCAGTTTATACATAGCTGAATGTCCAGCGCTGTCAACTACATGCAGGGAAAAATACGCTTTGCACCTGCATACAACATAAAAATAAAATCACAGGGGTATTTTATGAACAAGAAATCATTTCGCACTCTAGGCAGCTTAGCTATTGCAGTTGCAACTGCAAGCAGCGGAGCATATGCCGCCGAGTTGGAAGAAATTATTGTAACCGCTCAGAAGCGTGCAGAGAGCTTACAGGAAGTTCCTGTTTCCTTGACCGCCATATCTGGAGCAAAAATTGAGGAGGCCGGCCTTCATAGCTTTGCAGAGCTATCGACTTATGTACCAAATCTGTCGATAACAGAGAATGCCGTAAACACCATTATTGAGATGCGAGGCATCAGCATTGGCGCAAACCAATCGTTTGAGCAGTCGGTAGGTGTTTTTGTTGATGGCGTACATTACGGGAAGAGCCGTCAGATCCGAACAGGTTTATTCGATATACAACAGGCTGAGGTCGTTCGTGGTCCTCAAGGGGTATTATTTGGAAAGAACACGCTTGCAGGTGCAATTAACATTACAACAGCAACACCAGAAACTGATCAGGAATTTGGTGGCAAACTGTCCGTGAGTAAAGAATCCTTCGACGGTACTGTAATGCAAGGGCACATTACTGGTTCAATCGCAGATACCATTGGCGTGCGTTTAGCCTATAAAGACAGAACGAGCGATGGCGCATGGGATAACACATTTGCAGGTGCGATGAACAAGTCAATGCCGACCGTTGATGAGTCGATGTGGCGTGCAAGCCTCACTTGGGAGCCGACAGACTCAACAAGAGTAGAGCTGAAGCATTCAAATAATGACAACGTGAAGCTTGGTCAGGATTCCATGGCAACTTTGTTTAGCCCCGTAGAGAATCTCGGCGCTGCCGCTGGCTTAATGTATGGAGTTATGGGTGTTGTTCATCCTAACTTTGCCTCAATTACCAGTAGCGGTGCTAATGATCCATACAGGGATTCAATCGCTCTGGGTGGGTGTGCTCACGAAGCATACATGGGCAAGACCTCATCCTACTGCGACGCAGGCATGGAGCGACCAGAAGGAACAGACTCAACATCATCAGATACATCTCTGAACTTTGAGATGGAGCTTGATAATGGCTACACGCTGAATGCAACAGTCGGTAGGGGACGTTACAACTACCAGGATGGTTTAGATGCTGACTGGTTGCCATTAAGATTTATCGGTCAGTCTACATTTGCGGATTACGATCATAATAGCCAAGAATTTAGAATTTCATCACCCACTGATGGAAAATTTTCTTGGGTAGGTGGTGTGTATCTGTCTAAGTCAGTTCAGGAGCAGTGGACTCTAACATCAGTCGATGGAACATTTGGACTTCCTGAGATGACCATGAGAGCGATTCTGGGCGGTGGTAATCCTGCACTTGGACTTCCAACCTTCCTAGCGTTCTCTCCCGCTCAAGTTGCCGGTATAAATGCAACTACCTTAGCCCCTGGAACACCTTATACGCTTGACCAGCTATATGCGGCAACAGGTCTAGACTATCGTTTCCAAGTGGGTGTTGAAGGTTCAACGATGTGGTCACAGATGGCGCGGATTGGTAACTACCGACAAGATACTAACTCTCGAGCGGTTTTCTATCAGGCAACCTATAACCTGACAGACTCACTTGCTCTAACAGCTGGTGCTCGATATACCGAAGAAGATAAGCGAGCCCATGCTGAGACATTTAACACATCTAGCTACAATGGCCTGGCAGTGCCAGATGCTAATCCCCTTCTGGGCGGTCTCTCCGCAGCTCTTTTCAACATCTATGACCATGAGTTTGACGAGGATCGAGGAACTCACCAGTTCATTCCAGCTGTAAATCTAGAGTGGACAAGGTCTGAAGATAGCATGCTCTACCTTAGCTACTCAGAAGGCTTCAAGAGTGGTGGCTTTAACTCCACAGACTCCCAGCTGCCTCTCTTCACAGCAGATGGACCACAGTTCAATATCCCTGGCCCTGGATTTGAGTACGAGGATGAGAACGCAGAATCTTGGGAGCTAGGTGGTAAGCATACTCTAATGGATGGCGCTATGACTTTGAACTGGGCTTACTACGACAGTGTCTATGAGAATCAGCAAGTATCTACGTTCGTGGGCTTAGGATTCGTGGTCACTAACGCTGCAAGTGCCAGCGTCTCCGGTCTTGAACTTGATATGCAGTGGCAGGCGACAGATAACTTGAGATTAGGTGCCAATATGGCCTTCAATGATGGCAAGTATGGTGACTTCCCAGGTGCTGGCTGTACTGCAACTCAAACGTCTGATCTAGACGGCGGTGCGAGCTCATCTGGAACCTGTGTTGCCGAGTATGGTGCTGACGGAACTCAGATAGGAGTGAGTCAGAACCTTGCAGGTGCTCAGCTTGGAACCGACTACAATGGCTCCTTGAACGCAGACTATACCCGAACAGTTCTCGGCGGGATGATTTGGTCTACTGGGATCGACTTTAGGTTTACTGATGGATTCTATATGACCGGTGATCGTGACCCAATTGACTACCAAGATGGTTTCTCGAAAACTGATGTCCGAACCGGCCTAATGGGGCCGAACTGGTCAGTCATGCTGTATGGTAAGAATGTCTTTGATAAAATCACCCCACAGGGTGCTTTCGACATACCACTCGCATCAGGTTCACACGCGCAGTACATGCTCCCAGGCGCAATTTGGGGTGCAACTCTTAACTACAATTTCTAATGAAGTAGTTTAGTGAAAGAAAAAAGGACGGGCTTGCCCGTCCTTTTTTATAACTTTAAAATCTTACCCTGCTTTTAAACTCTACGATTAGTCAACATCGATATTCTATTCATATTCACACATCCTCAAATACCCCGAATCTTGTACTATTTTTGCTTATTTTATTGATAAGTGAATTAATTTCTATTAAGTTATGGATAAGTTAACGAAAAGATTGACTTAAATATGAGAAATTCAATCAATTAAAGGGGTTTTTATGAATAAGAAATCAATTCACGCGCTCAGCGGCCTTGCGCTCGCGGTGGCCGTGGCAAGTAGCGGGATAGGTGCGGCAGAACTAGAAGAAATTATCGTAACGGCACAAAAGCGTGCGGAGAGCTTGCAGGATGTTCCAATGTCCATGTCCGCGATTAGTGGCGAAAGAATTGAAGATATAGGTGTCCAGAACCTAGCTGATATGTCCCAATTCATTCCCAATTTCACGATAAATTACAACGCGACCAACTCCATTATTTCAATGAGAGGTATAGGTGTTGGAGCCAACCAAGCGTTCGAGCAATCAGTAGGGACCTATGTTGATGGAGTCCACTACGGAAGAAGCCGTCAGGTGCGATCCGGATTGTTCGATGTAGAGCAACTCGAGGTATTGCGTGGTCCACAGGGGGTACTTTTTGGCAAAAATACCTTAGCGGGCGCCATTAATATCACAACCGCAACACCCGACGCTGACGAGGAGTTCGGAGGAAAGATCGCCCTGAGTATGGAATCTAATGGGGGCCAAGTCGCAGAGGGTCATATCACTGGATCAATTGGAGATACTCTGGGAATGCGCTTTGCCTTTAAGGAACTGGAGAGTGATGGATACAATGACAACACTTTTCCTGGAGCTATTACGAGCAAACTGCCTGTTGAAGACAGCTCACTTTGGAGGGCTAGTCTAACGTGGGAGCCGACAGATTCAACGAGAGTAGAGTTAAAGCATACCGAGAGCGATGAGGAAGTTATTGGAGAGGACTCAGTGGTAACACTCTTCGCTCCAGTAGCGAATATGGGTGCCGCATCCCAATTTATCTATGGTGTGATGGGCGCCGCTTTTCCAAACTACGCCTCACTTATTGCGGCCGGCAACTATGACGCCTACAGCGACGCAGGTGTTGTTGGCGGTTGCGAAATGGAAGCTAGAATGGGAAGGAGTTCCGCAGAATGTTCTGCGGGCCTTGATAAGCCAAAAGGTACATTAACATCTAACGCAAACACCTCTCTTAATTTCGAGATGGCACTTGATAACGGCTACACCATAAATGCGACTGCCGGTCGAACCCGCTATGATTATCAAGACGGACTCGATGCGGATTGGCTCCCTCTTCGGTTTATTGGTCAGGCTACCTATGGGGGCTTCGACTCGAACAGTCAGGAGTTCAGAATCACATCCCCCACGGGCGGAAAGTTCTCTTGGGTGGGTGGTGTTTACTTGAACAAGAGCACTCAAACCCAGGATCAATTAACAAGCTTTGATGGCACATTTGGTGTCCCGGGTATTGTATCCGCTATCCTTGGTGTGGATAGCCTGCTTAGCTACAACCCGACTCAGGTCGCAGGGTTAAACGCTACGCTTCTGGCACCCGGAACGCCGTATACACTTGATCAACTATATGCAGCAACTGGCCTAGATTACCGCCTACAGTGGGGTCTCGAGGGCCAGACCAAGTGGCAGCAAGCGGGCCGAATATCCTACTGGCAGGCAGACACTAACTCCAAGGCAGTGTTCTATCAGGGTACTTTTAATCTAACCGATACAGTGTCCCTAACCGCAGGGGCTCGCTATACCGAGGAGGACAAGCGTGCTTACAAGATAGCGCAGCACACAACCAGTGTAGGTGGTTTAACAACTCCATATGCTAATCCTCTTTTCGATGCTCTATCACACGCACTATTTGGCTTTTACGAGCATGAATTTGAGAACGAGGAGCGCTCAACTAAGCAGTTCATTCCGTCAGTCAATATGGAATGGAACCGCTCAGAAGATAGTATGTTCTACATAAGCTACTCCGAGGGCTTCAAGAGCGGTGGTTTTAATGCCACGGACTCCCAACTCCCGCTGTTTACCGCTGATGGTGTCCAGCCAGACATGCCTGGCCCTGGCTATGAGTTCGATGATGAAAATGCCGAATCGGTCGAGATCGGTGGTAAGCATACTCTGATGGATGGTGAGATGACTCTCAACTGGGCGATTTACGATAGTACCTATGAGAATCAGCAAGTATCCACCTTCGTTGGTCTTGGCTTCGTGGTAACCAACGCGGCAAGCACGGGCCTCACAGGGCTCGAAGTTGACTGGAAGTGGCAGGCGACAGATAACTTGATGGTTGGCGCAAATATCGCTCTGAATGATGGGGCGTATAATGATTTCCCAGGCGCGGCCTGTACCGCACTCCAGGCCTCTGATCTTGCTGGTGGGGCGACCTCATCTGGGTCTTGCGTGGCGGAGATTGCTGAGGATGGAACGCAGATAGGAGTCAGTCAAAACCTCGCAGGTGGCCAAGTTGGAATAGACTACAGTGGAGCGCTAATGGCTGATTACTCTCGTCCAGTAATGGGGGGTCTGTTATGGGTCAGCAGCATTGACGTGAACTTCACTGATGGCTACTTCATGACAGGCTCTCTCGACCCAATTGACTATCAGGATGGTTTTTCAAAGACCAATATCCGCACCAGCTTAAATGGTGAGAATTGGACTGCCATGCTCTATGGTAAGAATATCACTGATGAAAGAAAGCCTACAGGCGCTGCTGCTGTGCCTCTATCCTCTGGGTCTCACTTCCAGTATGGTTTTGAGGGAGCAGTTTGGGGTGCATCACTTAGCTATAAATTCTAATGCGGAAATTATAAGCTAGGATGGAAAAAAGGATGGGCTTGCCCGTCCTTTTTTTATACTTGGAAATTCTTAGTGCATGGTTCGCAGCATTCCCAGTAACATGACAAATAAAACCAAGTTACTAAGAACAAATACATGACCCCTTAGGGCGGTACTTGTGACAAAAATATGCAGATAGCTATGCGCTATTCTCAAGACTACATAACTCCAAGATAGGGTCATTAGTAACTGATCTTGGATGCCTTGTATGAAGCAAAATACCGATAGCACATAAAAAATAACAGGGAATTCAAATAAATTCTGAATATTATTCTTAATTAACTTCAAACTATCTGGCGCATTGGGATATGGCATTGACGGCACGCCATCGGCCCAGCGTGGGTCGGACTTCATTAACTTTAATGTGGCAAAAACGTGCAAGAAACCGACTAAAAATGTGGTGAGAATCATTACATAAGCGGGAACCAGGAAATTTTCAAACATAGGGTTACTCCAAGTAAAATTATAGTTAGTTATCATTGTAGGGTTTGGAAAATGGTTTTAGAACAACATCCAAACTACTAATGTTTGTGACTACTATGTCGTATACAAATACAATATCATCAGCCATCTCGGCTATGGTAAGCGAAGAATTGTATTTTTAGTAATAGTGGTTAACATATGAGTCAAACCTCGCATTTCTCTAAATCTGTCATGCACTTAGTTCTTGCCCTAATCGGTCTGATCTTGGTCTTACTTGGTTCCAATACTCGTTTCCATTTGACGAACTATCCACCAGATACCCTTGTTACCGTCAACGGCTACCCTATAACGCAGTCAGCTCTTCGCAATGCTGAAAAGAGGATTCAGCCCAACTCCTCTGATCCAATGAATCCAGATGATCGGGAGCTCCTGTTACAACGACTAATTGATGATGAGCTGATGCTTCAGCACGCTGAGGATCTTGATATTTTAACGACTGATCCAGGTATTCGAAAGTTACTGGTGCGCTCATCAATCGACAGTATTATTGAAGATTCTAGGTCTATACCGATAAGTGATGAGCAACTAAGAACTTTCTACAAAGATCATAAATCCGTGTTCCAAAGACCAGGCAGAATACGCCTCAAGGTGGCATCGTTTTCAAACCCTGAGATGGCACAAGATGCAAGGGAAATAATCAAAAAAGAGGTGCCTTTTGAATTAGCGATAGCGGAGACCAAGACAGGAGAGTTAATCGACATACCCTCCTCCTTGTTACCTGAGCATGTGCTTCGAAGGTACTTAGGTTCCGAGCTTACTGCAGTCGCCCTATCGCTCTCAGAAAATCAAATATCCTCTCCTATCACATTTGGTGAATTTACCTATCTGATATATGTTCTGGCAAAGGAGCCTGAACAGCAGCTTTCATTCGATGACTCACGCCTCCAGGTCACAAGTGAGTATAGGAGCCGACATCGTCAAAACACACTAACTAACGCGTTAACCCATCTGAGTAAACACGCTGATATACGAGTCGATCAATCTTTTTTATATCAACTGGCTGAAGGTTCAAAGAAGAATGATCTCTGAGAACAAACTAAGCCCTAACTATCGATCAATAGCTCTTCTATTCATTGGGTCACTTATTGGCATATCTTCTTTGTTCTTAGTACCAAATAAGCTTTTAGGATATGACCAAGGTGCTGTTGCACAAATCAACAATGCAGTCATAAGGAAAGATGAATATGAGCGAGCCATTGCTCTATTCCGAGGAGACAAAAGAGGTCCCATAACCGATGCCGATCTAAATCTTGTACTTGAGAAGCTAATTAAAGAGGAGTTGCTCGTTCAAGCGGCGCTGCGCAGTGATTCACCGCGCAAAGATCTGAAGATTCGGCAGAGAGTTCTTCAGACACTCCTAACCAGTATTCAAACGCGATCGGCGGCAGAGATCAGTGATCCCAGCCAATCAGCAGGTGAAGATCTAAAATTTTATTTGAATCAATTGAGGGACAACGCTGATATTCAGAGGCTTAAAAAAGCACCTGGCAACATTTTAGTCTCCTCGGAGATAGACTAAAAATGTGCCATCTTCTTCGCCTTTCCATTTCAATTCTCCTCGTGTCGAGCTCGATTTTTCTTTCAGTGGACTCCATCGCGCACAATCGAAGTCAGTCCCACTCAAACTGGATAATCTCCGATCATAGTATTGAAGCAATCTTTACAGCTAAGTCATTAGAGGTTACAAGATTACAAACAGGCATAAATCAGTCTCTAGATATTATTTTCGCCGATCACTTAGAAAAAACAGTAAGCATCAAAAACGATGGGCAAGCTTGTGCGCTGAGAAATAATGTCCTGTCAATTCCTGCAAAGCAAGGGTACATGCAGGCAAAATTAATTTTTGATTGTAGTTTGAAGACTGAAAGTCCGCTAATCAATATCACCAGCTTTTTCGACTTCGCCAGCTCCCATGTGCACTATGCTCACGTTATCACTGATAGCCTGCAGTCCCAGCAATACTTATTTACTGAAGTCCAAACGCAACATCAAGTAGCACATGATAATAAGAAATCAGGATCTATCCTAAGCGGTATTAATCAATACATTTACATTGGTATTGATCACATCATTGGAGGTGCAGACCATATCGTCTTCCTACTCGCACTTCTCCTGCTCGTGCGACGATTCAAAGATCTTATATGGTTAATTACTGGCTTTACAGTTGGGCACAGCATTACGCTGGCCATAACTACAATAGGATGGGTAATTCCTGACCTCCATATAGTGGAAGCGACGATTGGTTTTTCTATTGCATTGGTCGCAGTTGATAATATCGCAGCCTTGACTGGGTATCATCGTCACCTTGCCTTGTTTAGCATCATTGGCTTACTGGCTATGGCCGCAACAAATATAATTTTAGGGCTAGGCTTTAGTAGCCTGAGTATGTTGGGTTTAGTTACTTTAACTGTCGCTTATTTACTAATGCGGAGTGATAATGAAGCAGGAATAGGAGTTCGTCCTGTTATGGCTATAGGCTTTGGACTAGTCCATGGATTTGGTTTTGCGAGCGCTTTGACTGAGATCGGAATTCCTACAGATCTTTTATGGGCAAGTTTGCTAGGTTTTAATATCGGTATTGAACTTGGGCAACTGTTGATAATAAGCGGGCTATGGTTAATTATTTTAGGATTTAAACGCACTAAGTATGTCAGTCACTCTCGATTGGTTATTGACATAACCTCCGCATCTCTTTGTGGTTTAGGGTTATATTGGTTTGTCGGTCGGAGTTACGGAATTATATAAAAAATAAAGGGACGGAAATGCTTAAGAAAATATCGATAGCGGTAACTATCTTTGTGCTTTTTTTGGTGCTCTTGATGACAAATAAGGCACCTGACTTTGCATACCGAATTTTACCCGGCTACTTTGCTGATCCTGACAAGGCCTGGACTGATACACCTCTCACCCCCGCCTCAATAACTCAATCCCGACTGCCTGAGGATGTTATTAGATCTAGAACAGAGACTAGGTTACATAGCAGCGGGTCGAGCAAACAAATATTATTTGGCGATACACACATACATACGACTAACTCAGCTGACGCCTTTATGTATAGCCTACCCATGATGCATGGAGCCTCAGGCGCCTACCCCCCAGCCTTTGCATGTGACTATGCTAGATTCATATCGCAACTGGATTTTTATTTTTTAACTGATCACGCCGAAAGTTTCACTCTTGGTCAATGGCAGGACGGTATAGAATCTGTTAGGCAATGCAACCGCACTGCTGGCGATCCAAAAAATCCTGATATCGTTGCCTTTATTGGGTGGGAATGGACGCAGGTAGGCACTACAGCAGAAAACCATTATGGTCATCACAATGTTCTCTTCAAGGATGATGATCCAACGATGCTACCCAGCCATCCCATTGCCTCGGTAGGGGTTGGTGTCGCCACCATCGCGGCGAGATCTAGCGAAGGTAAGCAATCTGGAATCTTGGGGCTACTTGATCCACGGCACCAAGATTACTATGCCTCCTACAACACATGGGTTGAGAAGATGGCTCAGACTCCCGTCTGCGATTCAGAAATAGCAAGTCCGCTCTTACCTGCAAATTGTTATGAGAGCGCAGCAACGCCAGGAGAACTTTTTAAAAAATTAGATCAATGGGGTTTTGACAATATTGTTATCCCTCATGGGACAACCTGGGGATTTTATACACCACCCAACGCAGACTGGCGTCATCAACTAAACAAGGACAATATAGATCCAGAAAAGACTCGTCTTATCGAGGTCTACTCAGGTCATGGTAATTCAGAGGTTTTCCGTGATTTTACTGTTCGTAAGATGGATATAACCGGTGACTGGACATGTCCAGAGCCAACATACAACTATCTTCCTGCCTGCTGGCAGGCAGGCGAAATTATTTTAAATCGCTGCCTTGCTGAAGGAAATGAGGCGATCGAGTGTGCCAAACGCTCGAGTGACGCAAGATATAATTTTGTTCAGGTAGATACCATTCATGGCTTTATGACAGTCCCTGGCAGCACTCCGGAGGAATGGCTTGACGCAGGCCAACCAAGAGATATCTTCCTGCCATCCTTTAATTATAAACCTCGAAAGTCAGTTCAATATGGGCTAGCTATGCAAAATTTCGACGATCCCGATGATCCGCTTAGATATCGTTGGGGCTTCGTTGGCTCTACAGATACGCATTCCGCTCGGGCTGGTAATGGCTTTAAGCAGGCACATCGTCTGTCAACAACCGATGCCACTGGCGTGAGAGACTCATTTTGGGAGACTATCTTTGCGAGCACAGCGGTGATTACTGAACCCGAACCAACTTCCCTTAAAGCAGATCAGATTGATCCAGCCAGCGCAAAAATCTTTGCCTCAGAGTTTGAGCGAACCAATTCATTCTTAAGCGCAGGCGGTCTGGCGGCAGTGCATGCCAGCGGGAGAGATCGAGATGCGATTTGGAGTGCAATGAAACGTCGTGAGGTTTATGGAACCAGTGGGCACCGTATCTTGCTCTGGTTTAACCTAATGAATGCAAGTGAAGGTAAACCTTTTCCGATGGGTAGCGAAGTAAAAATGAGTAAAAACCCTCGCTTCCAAGCGGAGGTGAAGGGCTCGTTTAAACAGCTGGCTGGATGCCCAAAATACGTAGTGGATACACTTTCAGAAAAGCGTCTGGATAAGATGGCACAGGGAGAATGTTATTACCCTTCAGACGAGAGATACGGTATCGATCGGATCGAGGTAATAAAAATAAGACCACAGTCGTTCGCTGGTGAGGAGATACCACCACTCATTGAGGATCCATGGAGAACCTTTGACTGCGGTACCTACTCCCATAGCTGCTCTATCGAATTTGTGGATCCAGAATTCTCGACTGAAGGTAGAGATGCGCTCTACTATGTGCGAGCTATCGAGGAGCCAGTAAGTACTATTAATGCAGGAAATTTAAGGGTCAAGTTTGATGATGAAAAGAGTGCTATCGATACCGAGCCATGTTTTGGAGACTATCGGACTGAACCTGATGATAACTGCCAGCAGCCTCTAGGCCAGCAGGCTTGGTCCTCTCCTATCTTTGTTGACCACAAATAATGAATAAAATAATATTGATGGGGGAAGTATATGACTAACAGTAAAACTGCACTTGTCACCGGCGCGTCTGATGGGATTGGGGCAGAATTTAGCGATATTCTCGCAGGTCTCGATTACAACGTTATCCTAGTTGCGCGCCGTGAGGACAAGTTAAATGAGTTAAGCGATAAATTGAATAACCTCTATGACGTTGACTGCACTGTTATTCCCGCTGACTTGTCTGAACCTCAGGCCGCTCAAAAACTTTTTGACCTTACTCAAGACAAGAATCTGGAGGTGGATCTTCTAATAAATAATGCAGGTCTTTTACATAATGGCTACTTCACTGATTTAGACTTAGCTGAGCAAGAGCGAATGATTGCTGTTAATGTTCTCGCATTAACCTCAATAACTCATCTCTTTGCTAATATTATGGCAACCAGAGGCAAAGGATGCATACTCAACATATCATCGTTAGCGGCATGGATGGCCATACCTAACCAGAACGTTTATGCGGCCAGCAAAGCCTATGTGCTCTCATTTACCCAAGCACTTGCAGATGAAATGTTGGCGAATAGCAGTGGCGTCTCAGTAACCGCGCTGTGCCCAGGCTATACAGCGACCAAGATGATGGACAATCCAGCTCAGGGCGCTAAATTGAGAATTCCACCAACAATGATGATGTCTGCCAGAGAGGTTGCTGAGGCAGGCATAAAGGGATGCCTATCGGGTAAAAGTATTGTTGTCCCGGGGGTAGCAAATAAAATTACTGCGGCAGTTGTTCGACTATTTTCAAAGAGGCTACTAACAAAGCTGGTGGGCTCCTTTTATCGTAGCAAGATGCAATAAGAACAAAAAATACTGTGTTTCAGGGGGAGTGATTATGAGCGAGCAAATCATAAAAAAAATACTTATTACGGGAGCTAACGGCTTTATTGGTGGTGCATTGATGAGGCATTACCAAGAAAAAGGTCAGGACGTCATTGGCGTTGACCTTATTGGAAACGGTGCTGATATTGTTCAGGGTGATATTGCCAATCCAAACTCGATTTCTCATCTCTTAAAAGAGTGCGATGTCATCATCCATACGGCTGCTTTGGTATCAAATGCAATGAAAGACAGCGATATGTGGCGCGTTAACGTGATGGCAACCCGCAACTTTATCGATGCAGCTAAAGAATATAATGTGCGTCGTTTTGTCCACATTTCCTCGATTGTAGCTTATGGAAACTCAGCCGAGGGAGAGCTTGATGAAAATCATCCTGTTCATGCTGATGGTGGCAGCTATGTGCTAACCAAGCTAGCTTCCGAACATGTAGTTTTGGCCGCTCAGGCCAACCACGAAATTGAGGTAGTCATTGTTCGTCCCGGTGATGCCTATGGTCCAGGCAGTCGTCCATGGATCATCGCACCGCTGGAGGCTATTTCTAAACGCCAGTTTATTCTTCCTGCGAAGGGTGAAGGATTTTTTAGGCCAATATATATCGACGATCTTGTCAGGGGTATTGCCAAAGCAGCATGTCATTCTGATGCGGCAGGTGAAATTTTTAATATGTCATGCGAGGGCTTTATGACCACTAAAGATTACTTTACACCTCTTTACCATTGGCTTGGGAAGAAAGGTCCTATATCCGTATCTACGAAACTTGCATTGAAAATCTCTGCTATTGCATCAAAACTTGCCGATCTCACTGGAACTCTGAATGAGGCATCCCCCGCAACAGTTGTTCAACTCTCGACCAAGAGTTGGTTCTCTATAAAAAAAGCTGAACATATGCTCGGTTGGAAGCCCGAAGTAAGTTTTGAAGAAGGTATGGAAATATCGAAAAAATGGGCCTTGGATCAGGGACTACTAAATAAGTAAATTTACTATTTCTTAATTGCATCAGAGGCACTATGCCAAAAACTATAAATGACCTTATAAACTTTGCTAATAGCTCAGCTGAACTAGAGCACTACCCGACTCCTAAAGATCGATTAGTTAAAGGTAATCCTCAACAAAATAATAGGCTTCACTTTTCCGTAGAAGAAAACTTTTTTGCGGGTGAGTGGGGATCTGATATTGGATGTTGGAAGATAAATTACACTGAAAATGAGTATCTCCATATTTTAAGCGGTATATCAATTTTGCGGGATTGTGATGGCAATGAACTAGAGCTAACTGCAGGTGACAAAATCTGTATTCCAGCAGGTTTTTCTGGCGAATGGGAGGTTGTAGAACCCACTCAAAAGATTTATGTTATTTATGAAAAATAGTTTGTCTTAATGATTCATTAAAAAGCTCATAGTCTGCATAATTTATTGCTCAAAACTGCGCTAAAATAGCACGTGGCTGGTAGTGGCTGATTTTCAGTCAAAAATTGCGTGAAATAAGTGGAATTTTAAAAGGCCTACAAAATATCTTTAGGGGATAGACATGCGTTTATGGAACGGTTGGGGCAATGAAAACAGTGATCATACAATGGAGCTCAATGATGGACTGCGTATGCTGTTGCAAGCTCTGGTTGGACCTGGAACAGCTCTCCCTCAAGCAACGCTGGATGAAGTAATTGCCACTGTTCCAGACACACGCCTTGAGACACATCCCCTAATCAATACGGATCCAGAAATAAGAGTGCGACATGCCAGAGGACAAAGCTTACCTGATTGGTTGGACATGCACAGTGGAAATGTTGACACTTTCCCCGATGGGGTCGCCCTACCTAAATCCTCAGAGGAAGTTAGGGAGCTACTAGACTATGCGAGTATAAAAAACTTAACTGTTATTCCCTACGGAGGCGGGACATCTGTCGTGGGCCACATCAATCCAGAGCAAAGTAAAACGCCAGTTCTAACGATTGACATGGGTAGAATGAACTCAATGCTGAATATTGATATTGAAAGCCAACTTGCAACCTTTGGTGCAGGTACTCCTGGCCCAATCGTAGAGAAAGAGCTAAAAAGGCATGGCTATACCTTAGGTCACTTCCCTCAATCTTGGGAGCTCTCAACACTTGGAGGCTGGGTAGCGAGCAGATCCAGCGGTCAACAATCTCTGCATTACGGTCGAATAGAAAATATGTTTGCTGGCGGCAAAATTGAAACTCTGAAGGGTACGCTAGATATTCCAACTATCCCCGCCTCATCAGCGGGCCCTGATGTCCGGGAAATGATTCTTGGTTCTGAGGGACGCATGGGTATCATCACTGAGGTTACCATCCGTATCACTCCCCTACCTGAGGAGGAGAAATTCCAAGTAGTTTTTTTCTCTTCATGGGATGTTGGAATAGGAGTTGCGAGAGAACTCATTCAACAACGCGTGGCACTTTCTATGGTGCGCCTAAGTAATCCTCTTGAAACGACTAGCCTTTTATATATGGGTGCAGGTAGTGATAGTTCTGGTGTTGCTGCGCTAGAGAAAAGCTTATCAGAAAAGGGTATTGGGTCTGGGAAAGTAATGATGACAATTGGTGTAACGGGTACGGCGCGCCATTGCAAAGAAGCCTACCAACTGGCAATCGATCATTGCAACGCTCACGGTGGTATTCCAGATGAGTCCGGTATTGGTGACAATTGGGCTCACGGACGTTTTCGGGCACCCTATCTTCGAGATCCTCTTGGCTCTGAAGGTTATGCCGCTGATACTATGGAGACAGCCGTGGACTGGTCTAAGGTGTCAAAGGCAGCTGAAAATATTGAGTCTGCTATCAGGACAGCCCTATCAGATGAGGGTGAGCAAGTTCATGTTTACACTCATCTCTCACATGTCTATGGCCAGGGTTCCAGTATTTATACGACATATCTGTTCCGACTAGGCGATAGCTATGAAAAAGGTATGGATCGATGGATAAAGTTAAAACAGGCTGGTGCGGAACAAATTGTGGCTATCGGTGGAACTATTAGTCATCAGCATGGAGTTGGTCAAGATCATAAGCGCTACCTCAAGTCTGAAAAAGGCGATCTCGGTATAGCTGCAATTAATAACCTCTGTGAACTATTTGATCCAAAGGGTCAAATGAATCCAGGCAAACTACTACCAAGCGATGAGAACTAAATTCTTATGAGTGGATTCACAAATCGAAATAAACTTCTCGAAAAAATGCGTAACGGAGAGAATTTAGCCTGGGATATTATTGTTGTCGGCGGCGGGATTACTGGCGCGGGCATATTGCGCGAGGCCCAGCGAAGAGGTTACCGGACACTACTAATTGAGCAAAAAGATTTTTCATGGGGCACATCCAGTCGATCATCGAAAATGGTTCACGGAGGCCTCCGTTATCTAGCAGCGGGAGATGTTAAATTAACACGAGAATCTGTTGAAGAGCGTCAAAGGTTGTTGGATGAAGCACCAGGTCTGATTGATCCAATCTCTTTTTACTTTACGTTTCGAAAAGGACTATTTCCTGGCCGGCTGGCCATGAAGGTGATACTGACTATTTATGATTTTTTTGCAGGAGTTCAAGACAATAGATACTGCAGTAATAATGAGTTATTAACTCGATTTAAGGGCTTACAGCAAACTAAACTTCAAGGTGCCAGCTGCTACACCGATGCTATGGTGGATGATTCACGACTAGTACTGCGCGTTTTACAAGAGAGTATCGATGATGGAGGGCACGCCCTAAATTACACTAAAGTCAAGGACCTACTGCTAGAGGACGATGAGGTATGTGGAGTGAGGATCGAGGATAGTGACCAATCAAAATGTCTTGAATTAACCGCGCCAGTTGTAATTAATGCGACTGGCGCCTGGGCAGATCGACTTCGTAACACAGTCAACAAAGAGAAACGTATCCGACCCCTCAGGGGTAGTCATATCATCATCCCAAAATCTTTATATCCTGTAACCGATGTTATGACATTCCTCCATCAAGATGATAAGCGAGGCGTCTATATTTACCCTTGGGAGGGAACAACAGTTATAGGTACAACTGATCTGGATCATCATGAGGATTTAGATATTGAAGCCAGTATCTCGGATGAAGAAACCAAATATTTACTCGACGGATTTAATGGCCAATTCCCCAACAATGCACTTACACAAGACCATATTTTATCCACATGGGCTGGAGTAAGGCCTGTTATTGGAGCAGAAAATAGTAAAAATCCGTCTAAAGAACGACGAGATCATGCAGTCTGGACAGACAAGGGCCTTGTCACAGTTAGTGGAGGAAAACTGACCACATTTCGATTGATAGCTCTCGATGCACTCGCTGCTGCAGAGAGTAAACTGCCTAGTCCAAAGGAATTTGTAGATGATTCTATGTTTCCCACTCCCAATGTGAACTCCGACTCATTGTTGCCAGAAAATACGTCTTTGGCGCAAAGACTTCTTGGTCGTTATGGGGAAAAGGCTAAAATATTACTTGAAAACAGCACAGCAAACGAGCGTCTCACCATTGAAGAGACAGAGTTTAGTTTGGCCGAATGTCGCTGGGCCATAAGGAATGAGGCAGTGAAGCACCTCGATGATCTCCTTTTAAGACGAACACGACTAGGCATGTGCCTCCCAAATGGTGGTGATTCCCTTTTCCCAGTCTTGAAAGCGCTTTTTTTCAGTGAAAGGAATTGGGATGATGAGCTCTGGCAAAAAGAACTCGATCGCTACAAAGCAATATGGCAGCGCCACTATAGCCTGCCGCAAAAGAGCTAAAAAGAAGTTGCTATGGAAAATCAACAGTACTTATTAAGCATAGACAACGGCACACAAAGTGTTCGTGCTATGATTTTTAATAGCCAAGGCCAATTACTTGCCAAAAGTAAAATAGACATCGAACCCTACTTCTCTAGCCAAAATGGATGGGCCGAACAATACGCAGACTACTTTTGGGAAAAGCTATGCTTGGCCTGTCAGACCCTTTGGAGGGAAAACAGCATAGATAAGCAGGCTATTGCCGCTGTGTCTGTTACCACTCAAAGGGCCACCGTGGTGACGATGGGTAAAAATCACCAACCACTTCGCCCCGCCATAAGTTGGCTTGATCAGCGCCAAGTGGATAGCAAGCCAGTATTGGGTGTATTTGAATCAGCGTTAATGGCTCTGGTTCGCGCAAAACCCCTTGTAGATCTAATGCACCAACAATCTGAAGCCAACTGGTTAGAACAAAATGAGCCAGAACTATGGAAACAAGTAAGCAAATTTTTACTGCTATCTGGCTATCACAACTATAAGTTAACAGGCGAATATAAAGATTCAATCGCAAGCACTGTCGGTTTTGTTCCCTTCGATTATAAAACTCAACAATGGGCTGAAAAAAACGACTGGAAGTGGCGCGCCATACCAATTACCCGCGACATGCTGCCAGAAGTTTTACCGGCAGGCAGTAAACTTGGAAAAATCACTGCAACAGCGGCGATAGAGACTGGCATCCCAGAGGGATTAACACTGATCGCCAGCGGCTCAGATAAGGCCTGCGAAGTACTGGGAACTGGCTGTACTGACTCTCATACTGGAAGCCTCAGTTATGGCAGTTTAGCCACCATTAATATAGCCTCAGACAAGTATTTAGAAGCTATTCCCTTCTACCCGGCCTATCCCGGCGTAGTACCTGGTACCTTCAATGTAGAAATGATGGTGCAGCGTGGCTACTGGATGGTCAGCTGGTTCAAACAAGAATTTGGCCTGCATGAAACGCAGAAAAGCACAGAACAAAAGGTATCGCCGGAATCGCTATTTGATCAACTTCTAGCCGAAGTGCCCGCTGGTTCAGATGGTTTAATGTTACAACCCTATTGGTCCCCATCAAATGGCGATGGCCCTGAAACAAGAGGCGCGATTATTGGTTTTACAGAATCTCATACCAGAGCACATTTATACCGAGCCATGATCGAGGGCCTAACTTATGCTCTGCGGGAAAGCAAAGAGCTTTTAGAAAAACGCAGTGGAAAATCAATTACTCGACTAGTAGTATCAGGTGGCGGATCACAAAGTGATCAGATTATGCAAATTACCGCCGACATCTTTGGCATGCCAGTCTTTAGACCTCATACCTTTGAAACCTCCTCTCTCGGTGCGGCTATCTCGAGCGCAGTGGGCGTAGGTATTTATCCAGATTTTACTTCTGCAGTTGTCAACATGACCCATCAAGGTGACTGCTTTGAACCTATCACCACTCATCAAGTTACCTACAACAAACTATATAATCAGGTGTACAAGAAAATGTACCGACAATTAAAGCCAAGTTACGAAGCCCTGCATCAGATCAGCGAGGGCTTCTTTTAGCAGTAAACTTTCTACCATCTTCCCTCCAATTTAGCATTAATTTTTCTCTAGCGGGATCGAAACCTTTGACTCCACCGTCTCAAAGAATCATAACGTAAAGTCATAAGGACACCATATAGAGCAAAATATATAAGTGGTTCAGTCACATCTGATTTAACTGACCAGTAAAAATGAATTACAGCAAGCAACGCAATGAGATAAGTAAAATTGTGTAATTTTTGCCAGTGTTTCTTCATTTTCCGACGTATTTTAGAGGTTGATGTAAATGCTAATGCAGTCAAAATTGAAAATGCTGTCATGCCTATGGTTATATAGGGGCGTTTAAAAATCTCTTCAACAAATAATATTAAATCAAACTGAACCTCAAAAAATAAAAAGTTAAGGATATGGCAGAGCGCATAGGCAAAAGCATAGAGTCCTATCATGCGTCGGAAATGCAGAAGAGAGCTTAGCTTAAACAGTTTTGCCAGAGGCGAAACAAGTAAACTAATCAACAAACAGTTAAGTGCGCCCATGCCGGTAAAATGAATTACTTGCTCAACTGGATCTGCTCCTAGTCGATCGTAAAAGGCCCCGACATAAAGGTTTACCAAAGGGTATAGCAACACCACATGCAGTATTGATTTAAAAAATGGAATCCTGTTTTTGGAAATGCTCAGGTTCATGGACTTGAATTAGTAGTATTTGCGTAAGTTCATACCACGGTAAAGGCCGGCAACTTCCTCACCGTAGCCATTAAAAGGCAGTGTATTGATACGATTCTGTGCAAAAATTCCGCCCGTGGTTATCCGCCGCTCACTTCTTTGGCTCCAGCGAGGATGATCTACCTTGGGATTTACATTAGCATAAAAGCCATACTCATGAGGCGCCAGAATATTCCAGGTGGTGGGTGGCTCTTTTTCTAAAAATTTAATCCCTACCACTGATTTAATACTCTTAAAACCGTATTTCCAAGGCACCACAAGTCTAATTGGTGCACCATTTTGTGGTGGTAGTGTTTTTCCGTAAAGACCTACACTCATTAAAGCAAGTGGATTTAAAGCTTCATCTATCCGGAGCCCCTCAATGTAGGGATAGCTGATGCCACCCCCCAATCTGCGATTACGTTGCCCAATCATCTGCTTTGGATCATAAAGAGTCTCGAAGGCCAAATATTTGGCCTTCGATGTAATCTTAGCTTTTTTCACTAGATCCGCGAGGGAAAATCCAACCCACGGTATGACCATCGACCAGGCTTCAACACAGCGCAGCCGATAGATTCGCTCTTCTATTTTAAATGAGCTGAAGAGGTCGTCGTAATCCAGAGTGAATGGCTTTTCTACCTCTCCAGAAATTTTTAGCTGCCAAGGATCAACCTTAAAGCCCTGACTCAATTCAGCGGGCTGATTTTTCTGCGCACCAAATTCATAAAAGTTATTGTGAGTAGTGACCTTGATCTCGGGAGTAAGTATCTCAGTTGAAGCCTTGGCAATTTGATAATTTAAGTCTCGCTGCTTAAATACATCCGTCTTAGAATCATCACCAAACAAATCAAATACATTAGCGACAGTAGTTCCGCTAAGCAATGAACCAACGCCAAGAAATCCCATTTTCTTAAGGTATTGACGCCGCTCTAAGTATAATTTTTCGTCAGTTACTTGATGTTCTTTTAAGTCAGTTGTTTTGCTTCGTTTGATAAGCATATGCTCTCCTTAGTAACACCCTATTGATGATACGCAGGTAATCCACTCGCCTATTACATTAGAAGAATGGCTTTTTTAGACTAAAAGACCATTATGTTGACAATGTTCCAAGGTTTTATCTAATGCTATCGCTACTTTGCCCATCATTTCGTCAATTTGCATCTCTGTAATAATAAGTGGCGGACAGAATCCAAGACTTGATCCAGCTACCGCTCGAATCAGTAGCCCATTGTCCTGCGCCATTTTCTGTGCATAGCCGCCTAGAGCGCCACCTGCGAATGGAGTACCCTTTTCTTTGTTGGCTACCAGCTCAATGGCGCCTAGCAATCCACTTCCACGGACCTCACCCACTAACGGATGATCTCTAAATTGGGATAAGCCCTTCTGCAGATATTTTCCCGTGACTGCTGCCTTTTGGAATATTTCATCACGTTGGTAAATTTCTAAAACCTTCAACGCAACAGCACATGCTACTGGGTGACCTGAATAGGTATATCCATGACCAAAAGCACCTGCGTTTGCACTCTGCTCAATCATGCAGTCATACACATCTCGACGCACAGCTGAAGCGCTAATTGGTATGTATGCTGAAGAAAGTTGTTTCGCGAAGGTCATCATATCAGGTGATTTCACACCCGTTGTTGTGCAACCGAAATCATTACCAGTGCGACCAAAACCAGTAATGACCTCATCAGCCCAGAACATAATGTCATGACGATCCAGAACTATTTGAACCTTTTGATAGTAGCCCTCTGGCGGCACAATAACGCCACTGGCACCGGTGATCGGCTCTGCAATAAATGCGGCAATGGTCTCGGGTCCCTCTTTCAAAATCATTTTCTCGAGATTGCCTACAATACGATCAACAAATTCTGTCTCCGTTTCATTCCCCTGTTTACCACGGTAATAGTGCGGATGATCAGTACGGAGAATGCCAAGGGCATCCACAGGCAAATCAAAATGGTTCTGTGTCACCGGCAAGCCAGTGAGGGAAGCCGCTGCAACGGTTACACCATGATAGGAGCGATCACGAGCAATTATTTTCCGACGCTCAGGCTTTCCGATAGCTTCATGGTAGTAACGCAATAATTTGATATGAGTATCATTGGCATCGCTACCGGAGTTGCCAAAAGAAATAACAGCATCATCCATCGGAATCATGCTCGCAAGCTTATCGGCAAGATCTATGGCGACCTGATGAGTTTTTCCGCCAAACATATGATTGAATGTCAGCTTATTCATCTGCTCAGTCGCTGTTGCAATAACTTCCTGATTGCCATAACCAAGGGCGGTGCACCACAGACCAGCAAGACCCTCAAGATACTGATTTCCTTTATTGTCCCAAACGTAACAGCCTTCACCACGCTCTAATGTGATTTGCTCAATTGCCTTAAAATTAGTTGTTGGATAAATTAAATGCGTCATTTTAATTCCTGCTAAACTATTTATTGATGGATACCACCGATACACATATATTTAATATCTAAATAGTCATCTAAGCCATACTTAGAACCCTCACGGCCGTTTCCTGACTCTTTGACACCCCCAAAAGGTGCCATCTCATTAGAAATAATTCCTTCGTTAATGCCGATAATTCCATATTCGAGTTTTTCTGCGACACGATAAATACGCCCGACATCTCGCGAATAGAAATAAGCTGCTAAACCAAATTCAGTGTCATTGGCGATTTCAATTGCCTCGACTTCAGTCTCAAATGTAAAAATAGGCGCCACAGGACCAAAAATTTCCTCTGAAAAAACACGCATGTCTCTAGATACATTAGTCAAGATTGTCGGCTCAACAAAGCAATCTCCCAGTGGGCTCTTCGCTCCTCCAGCAATCAACTTTGCGCCCTTGGATACAGCGTCATCGATAAAATCACAGACACTCGCAGCAGCGTTTTGATCAATAAGAGGTCCCACTGAGACGCCTTCTTTGTCGCCATTACCCATCTCTAATGATCGCACTGCGGCTTCAAATTTAGTCGTGAAATCCTCTGCCACAGAAGTTTGCACAAGTATTCTATTCGAACAAACACACGTTTGACCGGCATTTCTATACTTAGAGATTATGGCACCTTGAACCGCTGCATCAATATCAGCATCATCAAAGACAATGAAAGGTGCATTGCCTCCCAACTCCATTGACGTGCGTTTCACGGTAGCAGCACATTCAGCCATCAATTGTTTGCCTACCTGTGTCGATCCTGTAAATGTCACCTTACGAACCAAAGGGTTGCCAGTTAGCTCTGCTCCAATCTCATTTGTCCTACCAGTCACTATGTTCATCAGCCCGGGCGGGAACCCTGCTCGCTCTGCTAAAACCATTAATGCAATTGCAGATAGAGGAGTTGCATTAGCTGGCTTGCACACAACTGCGCAACCGGCCGCAATAGCTGGAGCGATTTTTCGAGTTAACATGGCATTAGGAAAGTTCCAAGGAGTTATGCAAGCCACTACACCAACAGGCTGTTTGATCACCATAACTCTTTTGTCATTAGATGGTTGCGGAATAATGTCTCCGTACACTCGCTTTGATTCTTCGCTAAACCATTCAATGTAGTTTGCGCCATAGGCAATTTCCCCACGAGCCTCGGCCAACGGCTTGCCCTGCTCGGCAGTTAAAATTTGCGCAAGGTCCTCTTGGTTTTCCATGATCAGATCAAACCACCGTCGCAGTAATGCCGCTCTCTCCTTCGCAGTAGATAAAGACCATACCTTTTGTGCTTTTGACGCCGCCTCAATCATACGACGAGTCTCTGAGGTACCGCACTTAGCTACCTTGGAGATTGTATATCCAGTGGCCGGATTGATTACATCAAGCGTTTCTCCAGAATCCGCATCAATCCAAACACCATCAACATGAGATTGACCACATATCAGATTGCTGTCTTTTACATTAATTTTCATTATCCCTTCCCTTATCTTTTAGGTTCTTCTTCCAGAAAGCATGAACCTAAGTAGCTTATCAACAGCATAGCCCATTATGTTTGAAAATAAAGGATCTTTGATTGCCTTTTCAATACCCCAGAGACGGTATTACAGACTCAAAGATTTTTCAAACAAGACTTTTAGTGCTCTCATAAGAAAGATTTGCTCCAAATATGTTTTGATTAAATATGCAAGTTGGTTGGTTATTTAGCGTATTATTCAGGAATGACAGTATCCACCTTTTATATGACTAATAACGGGTTACATACGCATTTTATTTTTCCAAGGAATGATGTCATCTCTCGTGCACCCTATTTGAAAGACTATTTCCCAAATGCTGATTTGCTGCAACTTGGCTGGGGTGATTATCATTACTACGGTAATCCGATGCAATCTCGCTGGATGGGACTTAAAGCGCTCTTTTTGCCCACTTCAGCTGTTTTGGGAATTCTTGGTTTGAGGGGTCTAGATGAGGTTCACATAAACACAAATATCTATGAAATTGCTGTGGAAAAGTTTGGTTGGAACAACATTATTGATTTTATCTGTTGTTATTTGAAGAGAGATTCTTTAAAGCAATTAAACTTGGTGAGGATTAAGTCTGATAGAGAGCATTTTTTTGCGGCCTATGGCACTTACTCTATCTTGAATACCTGCAATACATGGAGCGCCAGGGCGCTAAATTCAGCTGGTTTATCTCTGCACCTTTGGCGAGCATTTACTGCCCGCCACATCGAGGATCAAGTCAAATTTAATGGATGCCAGCGTCTCTTGAGATGAGATCTCGATATCCAGATCGCTATCGATTTTCTCTTACCTCCACAGCCTTTGTTTTAATTAATCCCCTAGAGGTTAAACGGTATACCGGAGCTTCCATCACATCCATAATTTCTGCAATGTTGGAGAATAATTGTCGGTAACGATAGAACGGTACTGACGGGAAGAGGTGGTGAATGGAGTGATAATTTTGAAATCCCCAAAAAAATGTAACTATTTTGGATAGTGGCCCAGGCACAATAATCGTGGAAGTATCTTTATATCTTCCTCTTTCTGTGTGCGGTTGATGGACAATGTAAGCAAATAAATAAACCAAGACATAGATGCCGATAAATCCAGAAACTGCAAAAAGAATCAGAAGTCGCCACCAGCCTGATTCAATCTCTGGGTTATTTGTACTGAAAATCAGTACAAATGGGAGCACTCGAAGCCCTATCCCAATCAGGACCTCAGTAACCAGGGTTAGGTTTGTGGCAGCGGATGCTTTGTTCCAATGATTTTCCATATATTCACGGTATTGAACAGCTATAGCATCCCAAACTGATCCTAATATCTCCCTCAGCGAGCCAACGATTTGTATTGCATATTTATCAGGGTCTCTCTCACCGTGATTAGTATTCCCATGGTGACTGAGGTGCTCTGGCCGATGGGCTGTCAGAGTGGCCATTAAAACAGTGCCAGCTAGATACCCCATACCTTCGTTCAGCCATTTTAAATTTTTATAAGACCCGTTAATTAAACCATGAACAGATTCATGCAAAACGGTGTAAGCCGCATAGGTAAGCAATACCATTAATGGGATTGCCAACCACAGGCTTAGATCTTTGAATACAACGAGATAAGGAATACTCCAATAAGCAGGAATAACCAGGATTCCAAGTAAAATCGTGGGCCAAGCTATCTGACCGGACAACCCTCTTGCCCTGTCTCTGGCCGTTTTATTTAGAGTAATTTTGTCCACTTATCTACGTGTCCTTTTATGTTCATTTTTGTTATGAATACGCTTTTTATTGAGAGAAACAACCAAAAAATGCTAATTGAAGTCGAAAGTAAAAACTTCACATAAGATTATGGCATATCCTATGCCAAATTATAGCTGATGTAAATATGACTCAATGGGGGCCCATGAAAATCCTAAGCTCTATAAATCCAACATCTTTTAGATTTAGTGATTCCTAATTTAGACTACTTTTTAAATGAAAAATCGCTATAAAATGGAGCTCAGAAAACTATTTCCGAAAAAAGTATTGATATTTGTAAGTTCACCCCCATTTCAACTGTGAAAGAGGAGGAAATAAGCTTTGGAACAGTATCGCGGAACAACTATTCTATCGGTGAGACGCAACGGTAAAGTCGTGATCGGTGGCGATGGGCAAGTGAGCCTTGGAAACACGATAATGAAGGGTAATGCACGGAAAGTCCGGCGTCTTTATAACAATCAGGTAATAGCTGGCTTTGCAGGAGGAACTGCTGATGCTTTTACGCTCTTTGAACGTTTTGAGGCTAAGCTTGAACAGCATCAAGGTCAGCTTACTCGAGCCGCTGTAGAGCTAGCTAAAGACTGGCGTACAGATCGTATACTTCGCAAACTCGAAGCTCTTTTAGCGGTTGCGGATAGCGAAGCATCCTTAATAATCACGGGTAATGGTGATGTTATTCAGCCTGAAGATGATCTTATTGCCATTGGTTCTGGCGGGCCCTTCGCTCAATCTGCAGCCCGAGCACTCATGGACAACACAAAGCTCGAGGCAAGATCTATTGTGGAGCAGGGCCTTAAAATCGCAGGTGATATTTGCATCTACACCAACCATAACAGAACAATAGAAGAACTAGATTCAAAGGTGTAATTATGTCTCAAATGACTCCAAGAGAAATTGTTCATGAACTTAACCGCCATATCATCGGCCAAGATGACGCAAAGCGAGCGGTTGCGATTGCCCTTCGTAATCGTTGGAGAAGATCTCAGCTTGATGATGAGATGCGTAATGAAGTTACTCCAAAAAACATTTTAATGATTGGACCTACTGGGGTTGGTAAAACAGAAATTGCGCGACGTCTGGCCAGCTTAGCCAATGCGCCATTTGTCAAAGTAGAAGCCACCAAGTTCACGGAAGTTGGTTATGTAGGAAAGGACGTTGAATCAATTGTTCGAGATTTAGTAGAAACTTCTGTCAAGCAGTGCCGTGAAAATGAGATGACTAAAGTTGCGCAAAGAGCGATGGACGCAGCCGAGGAGAGAGTTCTTGATGCCCTGCTTCCGTCTGCCAGAGGAGAAGATACTCAGGAGCAAGGATCAACAACACGACAAGTGTTCCGTAAAAAGCTTCGAGAAGGCGCTTTAAATGATAAAGAAATTGAGATTGAAATGAGTCAAATGCCTATCGGTGTTGAAATTATGGCTCCACCAGGAATGGAAGAAATGACATCTCAATTACAAAACATGTTTAGCAGCATGGGTAAAGAAAAAACGACAAGTAAAAAGGTCACAGTAGCCGATGCCCTCAAGCACATCAAAGAAGAAGAAGCTGCCAAGCTTGTCAATGAGGAAGATATTAAAAGTATGGCCGTCGAGGCAGCTGAGCAGAACGGAATCGTATTCCTCGATGAGATTGATAAGGTTTGTAGGCGCGGTGAAACTAGTGGTGCTGATGTTTCCAGAGAGGGCGTACAACGAGATCTGCTTCCATTAATTGAAGGTTGCACCGTTTCGACGAAATTTGGCATGATCAAAACTGATCACATCCTTTTTATTGCATCTGGTGCTTTCCACCTATCCAAGCCATCAGATCTAATTCCAGAACTTCAAGGGCGGCTCCCTATTAGAGTTGAATTGAATGCGCTGGAGGTGGGTGATCTTGAGAGAATTCTGACTGAACCCAAGGCCTCACTAACTAAACAGCACTGCGAGCTCATGACAACTGAAGGATTGCAGATCGAATTCACTGCCGAGGGTATTAGAAGAATTGCTGAAATTGCTGTAGAGGTTAATGAGAGTACAGAGAACATCGGCGCCAGGCGTCTTCATACCATCCTAGAACGCCTGCTAGAAGAGATTTCCTTCGAGGCTGCGGATCTTGGATCTAAAGGAGAATCAATCTGTATAGATAAAGATTTCGTTGAGAAAAACCTTGGTGAATTGGCGAGTGATGAGGACCTAACCCGATTTATCCTTTAGTCGATATCAAGAGGTAATCTGAAGAATGACCGCACCCATTCGAATTGTGGTCTCTAAATCAAAGGGCAACCTTACAGTAACATTTGATACTGGAGGGGAATATGATTTCCCTGCAGAATATTTGCGCGTTTTCTCTCCAAGTGCAGAGGTCAGAGGTCATGGCAGAGGGCAAGAAGTACTGCAGTATGGAAAACGAGACGTTGGAATAACTTCAATTAATCAAGCAGGTAACTATGCAATTCAAATCATATTTAGCGATGGCCATGATTCTGGAATTTTTACTTGGGACTACCTTCAAGATTTAGGATCAAACTATACAAACAATTGGATAGATTATTTAGCCAGGCTGCATGAGGCAGGCCAATCACGTGATCCCGACGTACAAATCGTTAAGCTAGTGTAGGCATACTACGCCCAGGTCTAGTTTAAAATATAGTACTCAACTTCGGCTTGGAGTTGATATCGAAAGATAACAACAACCGGTACAATATTGGACTGGGTTCAAATTTTTGCTGATAGGCAATAAAAATGTCTGAAAAAACAACTCACTTTGGTTATGAAACCGTTGATGCTAAAGAGAAGGCTGGGAGGGTTGCTGGTGTCTTTCACTCAGTCGCCGACAACTATGATCTAATGAACGATCTAATGTCTGCCGGTATTCATAGGTTATGGAAACACATGACTATTGAAATGTCAGGCGTCAGGAAGGGGCATAAAGTTCTCGATATCGCCGGAGGTACAGGTGATCTAGCAGCAAAGTTCTCGAAAATTGTTGGATCTGAGGGATCAGTCGTATTGGCAGATATCAACGAGTCGATGCTAAAAGTAGGCAGAGATCGTCTAATTGATCGAGGAATTACAGAAAATGTCACGTTTTCTCAAGCGGATGCCCAGTACTTACCATTCCCTGATAATACCTTCAACGTTATAACCATAGCTTTTGGACTTAGGAATGTTACTGATAAAGATATGGCACTTCGCTCCATGTTGCGTGTTTTGAAGCCTGGAGGAAAACTACTCATCCTCGAGTTTTCTAAGCCAACTAGTTCACTACTTGCAAAAATCTATGACACTTATTCTTTTAATGTATTACCAAGATTAGGGAAGGTTTTCGCCAACGATAGCGATAGCTACAAGTATCTAGCAGAGTCAATCCGAATGCACCCTGATCAATCTACATTACTCCAAATGCTAGACTCTGCAGGCTTCGGGAATACTGACTTTCATAATATGACAGGAGGCGTGGTGGCTCTGCATCGCGGGATCAAGCCTTAATGCTATCCATGTTCACCAGTCCTACTTTCAATGGGGTTGAAATTATATTGAATAGGGCGCTAGATTATGATCCTAGCGCAAAGAGGCAGCTGAAGGACTTGCACGGTCAAGTGCTTATAATAGAAAGCACATCACCTCCTCTCTCTTTAGCGATTGAGATCTCTAATGCTAGCCTAATTCTCCATAATGATTGGTCCGAAGAATCTGCCGTAAAAGTCAAGGGCACGCTTATATCAATGATCGGAGTGGCACTTGATGGAAACTCGGCGTCCTTGTCGGGCTCTGAGATTACGGTCAGTGGAAACTTGGACACCTTAAATAAAATCAATTCCATCATGGGTAATTTAGATGTCGACTGGGAAGCAGCGCTCGCGGAAATAATTGGTGACGTGCCAGCTCATATCATGGGAAAAACTATTCGTGCTACTAGACATGCCAAGTCTGAATTTTTTAATCGGGCATCATCAGGACTAGTTGATGTAGCGCAAGAAGAATTTAAATTAATGCCCTCACTAAACGAGTTTGAAATGGCAGGTTTGCAGATCAGGGAACTATCATCGGATGTTGACCGTCTGTCTATCAAGATCAGTAGGATTGAGGAAAAGATAGTGTCATCTAGCAAAAAGACTTCAATACCATGAGTCGGCTTGCCCGTTTTGGAAATATCATAAAGGTGGTCGGCAAGTATCGTCTGGATCTGCTGCTTGATAAAAGTAATCTTCCGTGGGCGATTCGTCTGGCGCTCAGTCCTGCAGCGCTGTTTGGATCCGCCAAGGGTAGCCGAGGGGAGAGACTAAGAAAATCTCTCGAAGAACTTGGCCCTATTTTTGTGAAATTTGGACAACTACTGTCCACTCGACCAGATCTTGTTCCAGAGGACATTAGTAAGGAGCTATCTGAACTGCAAGATAACGTGGCTCCCTTTTCGTCAAAAATTTTTAAGCAAAATATTGAGTCTGCGCTAGATGGATCAGTTGAAGATCTATTCGCAACGTTTGAGGCTGCGCCACTTGCATCGGCATCAGTCGCTCAGGTCCATGGTGCCGTCTTAAAGAATGGCGCAGACGTTGTAGTAAAGGCAGTCAGGCCAGGAATAGAAAATACCATCCGTAAAGATTTGGGTCTTTTGTATCTGATTGCGAATCTCGTTCTCAAATATAACAAGGATGGAGAAAGACTGCATCCTGTAGAGGTGGTTAGAGACTATGAATCTGTGATTATTGAAGAGCTCAATCTGCAATCAGAAGGGGCTAATGCCTCCCTTCTTCGTCATAATTTTTCTAAATCTTCTCTACTTCATGTTCCAGAAATTCATTGGTCCCACTCCAATAGAGACGTACTAGTTATGGAGCGCATATCTGGAGTGCCCGTAACAGACATTGATCGACTTGAAAAGGCAGATATTGACTTTAAACTTCTCGCGGAGCGTGGAGTGAATATCTTTTTTACTCAGGTGTTCGAACATAATTTCTTCCATGCCGACATGCATCCTGGAAATATTTTTGTTGATATAACTCATCCTAAATCACCGACTTATATAGCGGTTGATTGCGCGATCATGGGCTCGTTATCTGAGGAAGATCAGTTTTACATGGCAAGGAACTTATTAGCAATGTTCCAAAGAGACTATAGGCTCGTTGCTGAATTACATGTGCGATCTGGGTGGGTCCCAAAAAATACTTCGATTCACGAATTTACTGGCGCCATTAGATCGGTATGTGAGCCCATTTTTCAGCGGCCACTAAGCGAAATATCATTAGGACATATGCTGATTGAACTCTTTGCTACAGCTAGACGCTTTGATATGGAAGTGCAGCCATCTTTGGTTCTGCTTCAAAAGACGCTTCTAAATATTGAAGGCCTTGGGCGACAACTTTATCCTGATCTTGATCTATGGAAAACAGCCCAACCTTACCTGGAGCAGTGGCTGAAAGATCGTTATTCTCCCAAAGGCATCTTTAAGCAACTTAAGCGTCATGCACCAGACTGGTTGGAGCATTTTCCGCAGATACCTCCAATGATATTTCAAGTATTGAAGGATGCTCAAAACAGTAATTTGGGTGAACAAAAAATAGTACGTTCACAAAGCCGCCAATATTCTCCTCATATCGCTGTTGGACCTGGCTTCGTTGGCGGAGGCATACTTCTGGGCCTTGCTCAGTGGATGCCATTGACCAGCGTATCTTATTCCATGGCAGTTGGATTGATTGGATTAGGTGTGATAATTATGTTTCTTGGAAGACCTCGACTTTAGTTAGCACACAACACCTGCCATAATTACGCAGAAACAGCTTAGCGATTTTTACTAATGATTTATATTGATGATGTCAGTTGGGATAAGGACGGTTTAGTTCCCGCTATCGCTCAGGATGCAGAAAGCGGGGTCGTATTGATGGTCGCCTGGATGAATCGGGAAGCTTTGCAACTGACAATTGATGAGAATAGAGCTATCTACTGGTCAAGATCTCGACAAAAGATATGGCGAAAAGGTGAGGAATCTGGCCATATTCAGGAGCTCATCGAGTTAAGATTGGACTGCGATAGCGATGTTATCTTGATGAAGGTAAATCAAATTGGAAGTATCGCATGCCACACTGGACGTCAATCCTGCTTTTATCGAATATTTAAGGATGGGGAATGGCAAGATTTTGACGAAGTTATTAAGGATCCAAAGGACATATATCGATGAGTGACCTTATACTCAAAAAATTGGTAGAAATACTTGAAGCACGTAAATCCGCCTCACCCGAAGAGTCTTATGTAGCAAGTCTGCATAATCAGGGACTCAACAAGATTCTTGAGAAAATTGGCGAAGAATCTACCGAAGTGATTTTAGCGGCCAAGGATGCTCAGAAGTCTGGTAGCAATGAGCATACAGTCTCTGAAGTAGCTGACCTTTGGTTCCACTGCTTGGTCGCGCTATCTCATTTAGGAGAAGATCCAAGTAAGGTGCTCGCGGAATTGGAGAAAAGATTTGATGTTTCAGGCCTTGAAGAAAAATCTAAACGATAAAAAATAGTTTATTAGGAGAGTAAAAATGGGTTTAGGATGGCAAGAACTACTAATTGTTTTAATTATTGTGGCACTAATTTTTGGAACAAAAAAATTGCGTGGCATTGGTTCTGATTTAGGTGGGGCTGTCAAAGGTTTCAAGGAATCAGTCTCAAGCGATTCGTCTGATGATCAAACAGCTGATACTAACGCTCACTCTGAGCAGCACTCAGATTCAGATGACAAGAAAGAATAAATCCCTAGTTTAACAACTGCTAAATAGAGTTATGTTTGATATTGGTTTCTCTGAACTACTAATTGTTGCAGTACTCACTCTTATTGTGATGGGGCCAGAACGTCTGCCCGAAACAGTTCGAACTCTCAGCCTGTGGTTTGGACGCCTGCGTCAGTTCTTGTCGTCAGCTAGGAGTGAGATTGAAGACGAAGTTGGAATTGATGAAATTCGTCGCCAACTCCATAACGAAAAAATTATGCGCGATTTAGAGAGCACAAAAAGTAAGCTAGAGGAGCTCACAGTCGAGCCTAATTCAATTCTTCCAAATGAAGAAAAAAATGTCTGAAAATGAGGTCTTTGAGAGCCAACCTCTCATGACTCACCTGGTCGAATTTAGAAATCGCGTCCTACGATCAGTGCTAGCTGTACTAGTTATTTTTGCCGGTTTATTCTCTTTCAGTAATGAAATCTATCTATACATATCTGAGCCTATCAGGGCCTTTTTACCTGCTAACACCAGCATGATTGCGACAGAGGTCGCTTCGCCTTTTTTGACTCCGTTTAAGCTCACTCTGGTTCTTTCTGTCTTTGCTGCAATGCCCTTTATTCTTTATCAGACCTGGGCGTTCCTCGCACCTGGCCTATACAAGCGTGAAAAAAAAATTGTCTTGCCATTATTTTTCTCTAGCGTATTTTTGTTTTATGCCGGAATGGCCTTTGCCTATTACGTAGTTTTCCCTCTAATATTTATGTTTTTTACCAGCATCGCACCTGATGGCATCAGCGTAATGCCAGATATTCGTAGCTATCTTGACTTCGTACTAAAGCTATTTTTTGCCTTTGGTTTGAGCTTCGAAATCCCCATAGCTGTAGTGATTCTCTCATGGATGGGTGCCGTTGAACCTAATAATCTAGCCAAAAAGAGACCTTATGTGTTCGTGCTATGTTTTATCCTTGGAATGCTATTAACACCTCCTGACATTATTTCGCAAACGCTTCTAGCAGTTCCGATGTGGCTTCTCTTTGAAGTAGGGATCCTTTTTGGGCGTATCGTTGCTCCCAATCAAAACGATTAAACTATCAGGGAGCTCCATTAATTAAAGAGATGGTCTGCTTTTCCAAAAATATTCACTAACCTACATATAACCAGCTAAGATAGTGGATTACGACATCTTGAGAGAGGATTCTTATGCCCAGTCTAGACATTGTTTCAGAAGTTGAAAGCGCTGAAATTCTTAATGCGACCAATAACGCTGCACGCGAGTTAACAACGCGGTTTGATTTTCGGGGCGTTGATGCCAGCATTACCTTAGCCAACGACGTCGTTACGATAAAGGCAGAGGCAGATTTTCAGTGTCAGCAACTACTGGATATATTTTCCACCCAGTTGGTCAAGCGAAAAATTGATCCTATGGTTATGGAATATGATAGCGAGGCAATGCACAGTGGAAAGACATTCTCGTTGAATGTGTCATTCAAGCAGGGGATTGCCGCTGATATATCAAAAAAGTTGGTTAAACTAATTAAGGACAAAAAACTCAAGGTTCAAGCACAAATTCAGGGCGATGAGGTAAGAGTATCTGGTAAAAAACGTGATGATCTGCAAGCTGTGATGGCCACGGTTCGCGAATCAAAACTAGGTCAACCTTTTCAGTTTAAAAACTTTCGAGATTAATCGTTTACTCAGAGGCCAAAAATTTCATAGAAACACTATTTACACAATGGCGGATATTTTTATCTGTATAGCCTTCGCCACTGAACACGTGTCCAAGATGACCTCCACAGTTTGCACAAACTATCTCGGTTCTGCGGCCATCAGGGTCAGGTACTCTTGTCACTGCACCTTCGATCTCATCATCAAAACTGGGCCACCCACAATGCGATTGGAATTTATGCTCTGAGCGATAGAGAGGAGCATCACACTGCTTACACACATATAAGCCTGCAGATGAATGATCATTGTATATCCCAGTGAACGGGCGCTCTGTCCCCTTCTCTTGGATAATATACTTTTCTTCCAACGTTAACTCATTAAGCTTGCTCATTTCCCAACCCTACATGACTTGATCTGTGTTTTGAAGTATCTCTTGCAATGCATACCATAGCTTTGTGATTCCACTTTGTAATGTATCTAAGGCGTCAATGGTTGGAATGTCCGATTTATTATCACAATACCTTCGGCCAAAAAGCTTTACATGATCTATTAATGGATGACCCAAATGGGCATATTCCCAATCAATAAAAAACATGCCTTTATTACTCCAAATAATATTTTCTAAAATTAAATCATGATGACCAATAACCGGTTCCCACTCACCCATATCAATCAATGATGCTGCGGACTCAATCTCTGACAAACCATCAAAATTAGGGACTTGATCACTGTAAAGATTAATGTAGCTCTTATAATTTCGCTTGGTCATGCAATCAACAGAATATGATTGGATACGTTCGATACAATTTTCGAGGTGATCTAGGATGACTCTATCCTTTAAATCATCTCTGGTTAAATGACGACCCTCTATTAACTGAGTTACCTGAACTTCAGAATCACTAAAAAGCAGCCTGGGAACACAACCAGATGGCTGCAAAACTGTTAATAAGCGATGCTCTCTCTCTCGACTAATACCTAGAGCATCAGTAGTCGCTGAATTCACCCGAACAACAGCTCTAAGATCACCACTGGTAACTAGGAAGGCTTCGTTAGTCAAGCCTCCGACTAGTTGCTTATCCACCTTAGGAGGGCCTGATATCCTACTATCTTTTCCCGTATCCCAATGCCGCCAATTATCGATAGCTGCTTCAAGAATGTTAGCCGTTCTGGGTGTCATACGCTTTCTTCCACGTTAAGAACCCTATTGTAGCCAAAACTAAATAAAGGAAAAACATTGCTGCCGTTTGATCTAAACCTCTATCAATATAAAGATATATAGATACGGAGTTAATCACTATCCAATAGAGCCAGTTTTCCAACACCTTCCGAGCTACCATTATTGTAGTAAATATACTGCCCCAGGTAGTAAACGAATCAAGGTATGGCAATTTGGCGGCTGTATTAGAGGACAACAAATATCCGGAAGTAACGGAAGCCGCTAAAATTATGGCTACTCCTAATATATGCTGCCTCGCAGTCCAGCGAATAATCTTCACGCCACTTTTATCAGCGCCACCCCTCTGCCACTGCAGCCAGCCATAGATGGCCATTGCCATGTAGTAGACGTTCAGCGCTGACTCCATATATAAACTAACATCGCCAAAAATCCAAACATAAAGTGCTGTGCTTAAAAATGCAAAGTACCAGCAGAGACTACTTTCAAGCATGGCTAGTAACAAATAGCCTATTCCTAAAACAACAGCCAATGTTTCAAGATTAACCCACTCAAAACTCACCTATAGTGCCTCGTAGCCGGGAATAATCTTGACCACATAGACTGCCATATCAAATTCGTTATAACACGCGGAGATAGTGTCCTGAACAGCGCCCATGGCGTGTTGATATTCCCCTTGGACAACCGTACTAGTCGGGAAGGTCTTAACCTTTAGGTGGTCAAATGTATTTATTTTCTTAATGAATCCATCGATCGGAGGAATAAATTCCTCTCGATTTGGATACATACTAATATCAATTGTTACCTGCATTCGTATCCCCCCCTTTTGTTAGAGCTATAGGACTTACTAACTTGCGAATTTTTAGAAACGATAGTCACTGCTTATACCAAATGCTCTTGGCTCACCGTACTGATAGTAGGGCTCAGGCGCATAATATTTTCGGGGATCATTACCAAATCCACCAAATCCTCTTACAATGACATCTTGATCAGTCAAATTACGACCCCAAAGTGAGAACGTCCAGTCTTTTGTTGTATATATGAGGCTAGTATTAGCGAGGCGGTACGATTGAGATCGCTCGTTATGACTAGAAGAAAGATAAAATTTATCCTTACCTTCAGCCTCTGCTATCCAAAGTAACTTAGGAGATAATTGTAGGCGACTTCCAATCACATATTGATAGCTTGGCGCATGAGCCTGCTCTCGACTATCGAGCGCTAAAGATAGTGGCGTGTCATATTCAGTTAGTAATCGTCCTACAGAGGTATATACTGACAGACGGTCAGTTGGCATCCAATTTAACTCTATCTCTAGTCCATAGTTACTTCCCTTCGCTGAATTACCAAAATAGTCAATGAAATCACTCGCATTGCTATCATCTCTAGACTGGACTAAGGATTGCTTAATCTGTATGTCTTTTCTCTTCTGATAAAACACTGATATTTGTGCACTTAGGGCCTCCCGCATCCAACTTCCTTTCAAGCCAGATTCAATATTCCACATGAACTCAGTATCAAATTCACGGTCAGATGGATGTAAAGAGGGATCGCTATTAACACCACCAGCTTTGTACCCTCTAGATACTAGGCCATAAACCATACTTGTAGGACTTACCATGTACTGAATCGCAACACGACCGCCCCAGAGTCCCTCATCGGTGTTGTGATTCACATCTTGATTATCAGTATATCGCGCTCTACGATTCTCAAATCTCAACCCTGTAATAACGCTTAAATTGTTGGATGCGGCTATATTTAGTTCGGTATACACCGCTTGATTATGGGTATCAAAGTCACTAGAAAAATCACCCACATTGTAGGTATATTCACGCAACAGTTTCTCGTCTTGCTCGCGAGCATAAATACCAACTACCCAATCAGTAAACTTGCCAAGGAATACTGCTGGTTCTTTTGATACTAGCCTTAAGTCAACTGTGCTGTTCTGCCTATCTCTTAGGTAGTTATCCTCTGAATTATATTCCCAACCATCACAATCTTGACCAACACAAATCGCTGGAAATGCCCAATCTTCGTCATATCCATATTCAAGATCACTATCGACAAAACTCAAACGACTCACTACGTCGAACTGATCATTCTTTTGCCAAGTAGTTTCTAATGCAAATGCAGATGATTTTTGCCTGTCATGACCTGGAGTATCCGAAAGAGTGGTGCGGGTGTTATCTAATGAAAAAGCATCGTATCCATTATCGATATCAACATGAAATAGCGTCAATTTTGCTTTTACATTATCCTTAATTTGCCAGTCAATGACCGAACGCATGGAAATCTCATCGATATTATCAGTATCATCTCTGCTCAAAAATTCATTGGAGATATAGCCATCACTCGTATGATTTTGTATCGCAACTCGGTAATTTGCGGCACTACTAAGGGAGCCACCCAATGCTCCTGACAAAGTATGGGAGTTAAAATTCCCCAGAGTAACTGACACATTCCCCTCGGTAGTCTCAGCTGGATTTTTAGATTTCAGATTGATCAAGCCTGCCAAAGCGTTAGCTCCAAATAATGTACCTTGAGGGCCTCGGAGTATCTCCACTTGATCGATATCCATAGTCGTTGCTGCGCCAGCTATGCCAGTAAAATCTATACCGTCGATAATCACGCCTACAGATGGATTTAATGGTTCTATGAATTGACTCCGCTCTCCAATCCCACGGATCTGTATAAAACGCCCCCGGGAAGCACCGCTAGAAAAATTAATGTTAGGCGCGAGGTTTAATAATTGTTCAAGGTGTTTTGCTTGCCTTTGATCAATGCTGTCTGCCGTGATGACCGTTACACTGCTTGCTGTATCCAGCAATTTTATATCTCGGAAATTAGCTGTAACGATTATCTCTTCTATTTCTTTGGCCGAAATCATTGCAGGTAATAACGAAATAATAAGAATTAATAGTGATCTTAAATGTAGGAGGGTCTTGGTTAAACGCAAAACATTTTTCACAAAGTAAATTGACATACTGGCCTCATAAAAATTTCAGGAGATCCAGAGTTACAGGAGGCAGTATAGGGGACGGTATCCTATTCCTACGCCGGCATAACCCGGATCAGGTTCAAAGGGTGCTTCTCAGGTCAAAGCTTATTTGACCGCCCCTTAGGAAGCCGTATGATAACATTCCTGAATTGAAAGTAATCAACAATGTCAGAAAAATAAGTTGTAAGGACTAATTGATCATGAAATATCTGTTGTCACGACTAATATTAGTACTAATGATGTCTGTATCTTGGGGATGTCACCTCGAAGACAAGGGTTTTGATCAAGGTGAAACCACTAAAATGACATCAGATCAAGTTATCCAATTGTTAGATGACCTATTTATGGAGGGAGTAAAAGAAAGTCCTCAATATATGACCTATCTGGGGATGCGCGAGCGATATGACCAGTGGGATGATAATTCTGATAGAGCTGCAGATAAGAGGCTTCAGATGACTCGTGATCACCTAGCGAGAGTCAAGGCTATCGATCTAACCAATGCCAACGATGCAGTAAAGCTTAGTGTAAAAATGTTTATCGAGCAGGCAAATATGTCGATAGAAGCCGATCGATGGCGCTACCATAATTACCCGGTCAGCCAGATGCGTGGAGTACACGGGAGGATACCCTCTTTTCTTATTAATCAGCACTTAATTGCCAATGAGTTGGAAGCCAAAGCCTACATCACAAGACTGGCAGGCGTGCCTAAAGTACTAGATCAGCTTAAAGTCAATCTGGAAATTCGGGAAAATAAAAATATTATTGCTCCTAAATTCGTATTCCCTCTCGTTATTGATTCTATAGATAAAATGCTTGCCGGAGCTCCTTTCGAGCAAGGACCAGATAGTACCCTGCTTGCTGATTTCAAGAGAAAAATTGATGCTCTGGACATTACAGATGATACAAAATCAAAGCTAATAATAAACGCCTCAGATACCCTCAAAAGTCGTTTTTATCCAGCCTATCGAAGTCTTCAGATAAAACTTCGAGAGTTGGAGTCTATAGCTAATGATGATCATGGGGTATGGAAATTCCCTGATGGCGACAAATTCTATGAATTCGCTCTGCGAAGAACAACTACAACTGGCCTTAGTCCTGATGAGATTCATGAGTTAGGTCTTACAGAAGTTGCAAGGATACAAACTGAAATGCGGGGAATTATGCAAGCTGTTGGTTTTGATAGTGATCTGCAAGCGTTTTTTGCATTTATGCGTGATGACCCTCAGTTTTATTATTCTGATTCGGAAAATGGCAAGCAAGCCTACTTAGATGATGCAACAGCAATAATCGACAATATGAAGTCTCTTTTGGATGGCCTATTCATAACTAAGCCTAAGGCTGATTTGATTGTGAAGGCAGTAGAGCCATTTCGGGAGGCATCAGCGGGACAGGCGTTCTACCAAAGACCAGCACCAGACGGAAGCCGCCCTGGTACTTACTTTGCTAATCTCTACAAAATGAAGGATATGTCTAAATATAATATGGAGGCGCTTGCCTATCATGAGGGCATACCTGGCCACCATATGCAAATCTCAATCGCTCAGGAACTTGAAGATATTCCAAAGTTTCGCTTATTCGGTGGCTATACCGTTTTTAGCGAAGGATGGGCGCTTTATTCGGAAACACTGCCCAAAGAGATTGGCTTATATTCAGATCCCTACTCTGATTTTGGACGGCTGTCCGAAGAACTGAAGCGGGCTTGCCGTCTGGTTGTAGATACGGGCATCCACTCAAAAAAATGGACCCGTGAAAAGGCTATTGCCTATATGAATAGCAATCTTGCTTATTCTGAAAGTTATAATATTCGACAAATAGAGCGTTACATTGTGATGCCATCCCAAGCGACTGCCTATAAGATTGGTATGCTAAAAATTCAACAACTACGCGCCAGGGCTCAAAATATTTTGGGGGAAAAATTCGATATTCGAGAATTTCATGATGTTGTCCTCAAGGATGGGGCTGTCTCAATGCCAATTCTTGAGAACAACATCAATGCTTGGGTAAAGAGTTTAGATTAATAGAGGGAGATTAGATGTCCAAATTACTCGTCATGTTAGTCACCGCTTTTTGCGCTCAAGGTATCCAGGGCTCTGAAAGATTAGTTCATGAAGAGGACAAACTCACCATTCTGTATGATGATATATGGCATCACCAAATGATAACCTGGCCTACGTATGCAACTCATGTAGGATATCCCGGACAGAACGGGTTCTGGCCTGATCCATCTTTGGAAGCAAATTTAAAATATTCAAAAAAGCGAAAAGAGTTTTTAAAGAAATTAAATACCATCGATACGAAAAGACTTAATGAGGATTCTCGTTTAGGTTGGCGGCTAGTGAAGAAGAGTTTGCAAACAGAGGTTGATGGCTACTCTTTTCCTGAAGAATTTATCCTAATTCACCAGCGCTCAGGCGTGCAGCAGGATATCGCAGGAACTTTATCGATTATGCCCAAGGCAAATCGAAAAGATTTTGAAGATCGTTTATCAAGATTACGTAATGCTGCCACTTATATCGATAAAACGATCGAGGTGCTGCGCGTTGGGGTGGAGATGAAGATAACTCCTCCACAAATAACACTTCGTAATGTTCCGAATCAGATCCGAAATATGATGCCAACGGAAATAACAGATAGTCCTCTCCTTAGTAGCTTCAACCAGTTCCCCAGCACAGTTTCTGTCAGTGAGCAGGCTCGAATAATCGACGAGGCAGCCACTGTCATAGAAGAAGATATTTACCCAGCTTTTGCTAGGCTGCTGAAATTTATCGAATCCGAATATATTCCTTATGCCAATCGGTCTATCGCTTTATCCAACAAGCCCAATGGAAAACGTTGGTATGAGCATCGAGTCAAGATGTTTACCACCTCGAACCTTACCGCCAAGGAAATTCATAAGCTTGGCCTAAGTGAGGTGGAACGTATTCGTGCAGAGATGGAGGAGGTAATTAAACAATCCGGATTTGAAGGAAATTTCACTGAGTTTACCCATTTTCTTAGAACAGACCCCAAGTTCTACATGAAGTCTGCAGATGACCTCCTCGCTGCCTATAGAGATATTTCTAAACGAGCGGATCCAGAACTACCAAAGTTATTTGGTAAGCTTCCGCGCATGCCATATGGTGTTATCCCAATTCCAGACTACGCAGCAAAGTCACAAACGACCGCTTATTATAGGGGCGGCTCTCAAGAGATCGGTCGCGCCGGTTACTTCTACGCCAACACGTACGCCTTAGACACCAGACCAACTTGGGAAATGGAAGCACTGACTCTTCATGAAGCTATGCCAGGGCACCATCTACAAATCTCGCTGTCTCAAGAACTACCGGAAACCCATCCTCTTCTACAGAATTTAAGCTATACAGGTTTTGTTGAGGGCTGGGGACTCTATGCAGAGAGTCTTGGAGATGAGATGGGTTTTTATCAGGATCCATATAATAAATTTGGTCAACTCAGCTATGAAATGTGGCGTGCAGTAAGGCTTGTAGTAGATACTGGAATGCACTTATATGATTGGGAGCGCCAAGAGGCTATTGATTATTTTGCAGGTAATACGGCGAAAAGCATGCATGATATAGAGGTCGAGATTGACCGTTATATCTCGTGGCCAGGACAGGCACTGGCATACAAAATCGGTGAACTAAAGTTTAAGCAACTAAGAGCTGAAGCTGAAGGACTGCTGGGCGATAATTTTAATATCCGTGAATTTCATGATGAATTATTATCTAAAGGCGCTTTGCCTTTAGATGTATTAGAACAACGCATACGCGAATGGATGGCTGTTCAAATCAGTAATCTTTGAAAACATTAGACAGTCCAGGCAAGAATCCTGCTAATCTGACTTAATGGTCGATTTGACTCTTCTTGTAAATTATTAAAAATTACTTGGACGTTTTTTAAATCTCGCTGAGAGTGCGGACTAAATTTATCGATAAATCCGTGGTTGATTAGGGCGTCACATACATCTTTAGTCATAAGAAAAGTGTCCTTCCCCATCCCGCGCAGCATCATGGGACCAGTGTTCCCACCCAGTCTTGACCCTTGCTTTTTTAGCTCAAGCCACAGTCCTGAGATGTCGTTACTTGGCCACTGAGCAATAAATTTTGCAAAACTTCCATAGTGTCTTTGTTGATCTAAAACAAAACCTGCATTATTACGAGTCGCAACGATTTTTGTAAAGTTACGCACGATATTAGTATCTTGAGCTAGCTCCTCTAATCGCTCATCACTGAAGTGGGCTATTGCAAGAGGGTTAAAGTTTACAAATGAGCTCTCAAACCCACTCCACTTGTGATCTATGACACGCCAAACAAATCCCGCACGAAAAACGCACCGAGTCATCATAGAAAGATACCGATCATCAGGTATATCCTCCAACTCCTCCTCCGTCTTTGGTACCGGTAACGCTGCCTCAAGGTCAAGCATTGATCCATAATTACTCACTGCAATCTGATAGAGTTTTTCAAATGAGGTCATGGCATTTATCTACTTCTTTAAGATTAGAGATCAATGTAAAAGTAATTCAACAAAAAATAGCAACGCTATTGAGACAAAGAATAAGCCAAATATCTTATCCAGCCAAATACTTAAATTTTTTAATCTTAGAGAGGGCGTCACACTTGAAATTACGATAGCCACTAAAATATACCAAATAGCATCAATGCCTCCAGCGATTGCAGCGAGATATAATTTTTCAAAATAGCTACTTTCAGTCCCAACAAATTGACTAAAGAGAGCGGTAAAAAAGATTAAAATTTTAGGATTCAGAACTGCTATCAAAAAGCCATCTCTCGCGGCCATGACTTTAGAAGACGAAGCAAGAGCTGACTCATGAGGATTTATAGTCTTTTCTTTGAAAATTAATTTAATCCCCATGTAGCCTAAAAAAAGGCAGCCGGCTAGTTGTATGGAGTAGAAGAGTTGCAAGTTTCGCTGAATAATTTCGGAGAGTCCAAAAGCAGTTACAAGAGCATAAATTCCTATACCCAAACCGTGGCTTAACGCAACGCACACCCCGACAATTCGACCTCCCAAGCGACTATGGTTCACCACAATCGCAAGACTAGGACCAGGTGACATAGCACCCAATAGACAAGTAATAGCTACAGCTATCCAAGAACCAGTTCCTAGAACTGTGGGGCCGACTATATCCATAGTATCTAAAGTCTCTTAACTCATTTCTTAAGATTCGGGATTATTGCATTAAAGGAAACTGATGGACACACTAATAAAATGAATATAAAAAGACCACGCAAGCCTATATTTAGACTTGGTTTTCATGACAGACATCTCAAAATAAATTACAAAGGAGTGTAATTACTTGAGATTAACGGAAACCCTCTCAAAAAGATCAGCTCTTTCATTCACACTAAGCATAGCGATCCTTTTATATATTTCCTCAACTGACTCCAAGGCTGGCGTCCTGACAGTCTTGTTACCACCAGACTCGTAAAGAGATTCGGGAGTGATACCAAAAAAGTTAGCAATTCTAACGACTGAATCTCGCCTCGGTTCTCTGGTCACTTCGCTTAAGATGCGGTTAATAGTTGGCTGAGGAACTCCAGTTGCTCTGGAGAGAGCACTCTGAGACAGGTTGTTGTCTCTCATCAATTTTGAAAGTTGTTTACTTATGTCTAATTTCATAATTTTTCACGCCTACTCTTTTAAGAAGAGTTTATTTTTATCGTTATAGGCCCGCTTAATTCTAAAAATAAAGCCTGTTTTAGCGCAATCCCTTACAAAGTTGTTTCCTTTGCTTCGAAGTTAATAGTCATATTAACTAAAACTATTATACACATAGTCTTTCCTTAATGAATAGATATTCATATTAATGAATATAATCAACCTAAAACAAATTAATTTCTCTACCTCTAGGTCGCATAATCTGTGATACACATTAACAAATAATAAATCGTAGATTATTCCCAGGATTGACCTATAAATTATGAATTAAGTGATATTGGCTATAAGGGTGTCAGTGGTTGAGAATTGAAATTAGCCTATCAGGATAATCAGTTATTACTCCATCAACTCCCATATTGATAACTTCTCTCATAACTTCAGGGCTATTAACTGTCCAAACATCGACTCTCATATTTAAACGATGGGCTAAATCAATTAGGCTTGGAGAAAGAATTCTATAGCCACCATAAGATACCGGTACCTGAATGGAATACGATTCAGTTTTAAATAGATGTCCCAATTTTAATCTTTCTAATAGCACTAACCATACCATTTCTGATTGACCTATTGACGTTGGTACAATTGGGCATTTCTCACGGAAATATTTGAGAGTTGCAGAGTGAAATGAACCTACTATTACCTGTTCTTCAAGCTGACTTTTTATAACTAACGTACAAAGAGCATCGGCTGTCAGTTCATCTTTAGGCTTTAATTCAATGAGATACCTTTTATTTGGTAATTTCTCAAACATAGACTCTAGAGTTGGCACTTTAATGTCTTCTCTAAATTCCTTATTCGGAAAATCAACCGAATGAAAATTTGCCGAGTATTGTCCAATATCCTCAGCTGACATAGAGCTGATTAACCCAGTTCCATTCGTGGTGGTGTTGATATTATCATCGTGCCTCACCACTAAAATCTGATCAGCAGTCAGGTGAACATCGAGTTCAATTACATCAGAGCCAAGATTTACCGCATTAACTGCGGCCTCAATAGTATTTCCCGGCCGCAGGCCTCTCCCTCCTCGATGAGCAATCACTGACACATCAGAACTGGTAAAATAGGGAATATCAGACACAGGTGTATGTCCCGGCATTAAATGCAGCAATAAATAACATATCACTAGAGCGATGAGTGTAAGAAAACTCCCTTTCATTAATGGCTCTCTAAGATAATTATTTGTTGTACCTATTAATTATCAATTGATCAACTACTGATGGATCTGCCAGAGTCGACGTATCTCCTAAATTATCTAATTCGTTAGCGGCAACTTTACGTAAGATTCGTCGCATTATTTTTCCTGACCTGGTCTTAGGTAATCCTGGAGCCCACTGGATGAAGTCGGGTTTAGCAATAGGGCCAATTTCCTGAACACACAGAGCTATTAACTCCAATCTTAACTGCTCATCAGGATCAATACCCGCCATTGGAGTGACAAAACAATAAATGCCCTGCCCCTTTATCTCATGCGGACAGCCTACCACCGCGGCCTCGGAGATCTTATTATGAAGTACAAGGGCACTTTCTACCTCCGCTGTACCCATTCTATGTCCAGACACATTAAGCACATCGTCTACTCGTCCTGTAATCCAGTAATAGCCATCAGCATCTCGCTTAGCGCCGTCACCAGTAAAATAATATCCTGGATAGGGGCTGAAATACGTATCAACACAACGCTGATGATCACCATAGACAGAACGAATCTGACTAGGCCAAGAAGCCTTTATCATAAGCAGCCCCTCTCCCTCCCCCTTAATTTCTGATCCCTCACTGTCTAAGAGAATCGGTTGTACTCCAAAAAAAGGTTGTGTTGCTGATCCTGGCTTTAATTCGGTGACACCTGGCAGGGGTGTAAGCATATGAGCTCCAGTTTCTGTCTGCCACCAGGTATCAACAATTGGGCAACGAGAGTCTCCCACAACTCTGTGGTACCACTCCCATGCCTCTGGATTAATAGGTTCTCCTACAGTTCCCAACAACTTTAAAGACTCACGCGATGTTTTTTCAACGTAACTATCTCCAGCTCCCATCAAAGCTCTGATCGCCGTTGGAGCCGTGTAGAATTGATTAACTTGGTGTTTATCAATCACCTGCCAGAATCGAGAGGCATCTGGATAGGTTGGTACTCCCTCAAACATAAGAGTGGTTCCGCCGTTACAAAGTGGTCCATAAACTATATAGCTATGACCTGTTATCCAACCAACATCTGCAGTACACCAATAGATATCACCTTCTTTGTAGTCAAAAGTATATTTGTGCGACATGGCTGACATTAAAAGATAGCCTGCCGTTGTATGCATTACGCCTTTAGGCTTTCCAGTTGATCCAGATGTGTACAAAATAAAAAGTGGATCTTCAGAATCCATGATCTCTGGATGACACTCCGAAGAGACATTATTAGACGCATCGTGATACCAAACATCCCTGCCTTCTAACCAATCGATGTCTCCGCTTGTACGTTGAATAACCAGACATGTATGAACCCTCGGACAGGACTCAAGGGCCTTATTGGTATTCTCTTTCAGAGGAACAGTCTTACCGCCGCGGTAACCCTCATCAGCAGTAATAATGACTTGGCAATCAGAGTCTAAAATTCTATCTTTTAGTGCCTCAGGAGAAAAACCACCAAAGACAACGGAATGAACTGCTCCGATTCTTGCGCAGGCTAACATAGCGTAAGCGGCCTCGGGAATCATCGGCATATATATGCAGACCCTATCGCCCTTCTTTACATTTCTTTGCCTCAGTACATTTCCCATCTTGGAGACATGTTCGTGTAATTCTTTATAGCTTATTTTTTTATGTTCAGAAGGATCATCGCCCTCCCAAATAATCGCCGTTTGATCTCCTCTATTATCAAGGTGTCGATCAATACAATTGGCTGTTACATTGAGCTTCCCACCTAAAAACCAAGTTGAGTGACCCTTTGAAAAATCAGCGCTATACACCTGCTCCCATTTCACGCTCCAATCCAAAAATTCTGCGGCTTGCTTTTCCCAAAACGAGTCTGGGGATTCCACAGACTCTTGGTACATATCCTCATACTTTTCTTTATTGATCCATGCGTTTTCAGACCAATGATCAGATACTGGATACAGTTGCGGCTCAGACATTAAAAATCTCCAAATTATGTAAACTAAAATAGAACGATATTTATAACGGCATTTGAAACACCATAAGTAATTTTGTAAAACCTGATTTATTTATCTTTGCTTAACCGAGTCGGCTTTAGACTACTTTTAATTTTCTCCAAATGAGACAGGAAATCAGGCCCCTGACGCAAGGTAAATCCTGTGGCCAAAACATCTAAGATCACAAGATGCGCTATCCTTGATGTCATAGCCATATACTCGTCAGTATTCTCTGGGACATTTACCTCCAAAGAAATACTGCAGATCGATGACAACGGCGATCCCGGTGACGTTAAAGCAATAACAGTAGACCCTTTGTCAACTGCTATTTCTGATATCTCTATTACCTCTTTGGTTCGTCCAGTATGAGAAATCACAAAAAATACATCGCTTGATCTGCCAGTGGAGGCGAGCATTCTCATCATTAGAACATCATCATGAAAGGAAACCGGAAGATTAAATCGAAAGAACTTATTCTCAGCGTCTCTTGCCACAGCACCAGAAGTTCCTAATCCAAAAAAATAAATGCGTTCCGCATCAATTAATCTATTAACAACCTCGTTCACGACTCCATGATCAATGGTATCTCTTACTAAAGACAGATCATTAATCGTGCTGTCAAAAATCTTAGGGGTAAAATGCTCGACGGTATCATCCGAATCAACATTTTGATTAACAAATCTGACTCCGCTTACTAGAGACTTTGCTAGTTTTATCTTAAAATCAGGGAAGCCCGCAGTGTTAAACCGCTTACAAAACCTATTTACGCTTGGTTCACTTACAGACGCTTTGATCGCCAAGCTTGCGATACTAGAATGTGTAGCGGCTTCTGGATCAAGCATTATCGCATCTGCAACTTTTCTCTCGGACTTGTTCAAGCTATCAAGCTCATTACTAATAATCATGAGTAAATTTTGATGCTGCATCTTTAGACCATTTTGAATATTTTCCTCGAGGTAAGTTTACCGCATTTGCTAACTTTAAGGCCAAATTTTGTATTTTCAAGAATCTGAGCGCAGTCAAAACCACTTTTTTTATTTGTAATAAAATAACGTAATATTTGAAAAATATGACTAAAATGTTATAATTTTTGTAATAAAACTACATTATCAGGTCAACAAATGTTTAGGATAGCAATTAATGGTTTTGGCCGAATTGGGCGGAACGTAGTTAGAGCAATTCACGAGAGGCCGGAACTGCTAGAATCAATTCAAATAGTCGCCATAAATGATTTGGGCGATTCACGAGTCAATGGTCATCTCCTCAGTTTCGACACAGTGCATGGGCGCTTTAATCAAGAAGTTGAAGCTAGTGATGATGCTATTTTTATTAATGGTGAAAAAATTAAGTGGTTCAGTGAGAGAAATCCCGCAGATCTGCCTTGGGGGAAGCTTGACGTTGATCTTGTTTGCGAATGTACTGGTTTTTTCACCGATCGTGATAAAGCAGATCTACACATTCAGGCGGGAGCAAAAAAGGTGTTAGTCTCTGCTCCCGGCAAAGGTCTTGATGCGACCATCGTTTTTGGTATTAACGATGATGTCTTATCATCTAAACATCAGATTATATCTAATGCCTCTTGCACTACTAACTGTCTAGCGCCAATCGTGAAACCTTTACATGAGCAACTGGGCCTCGAATCAGGCTACATGACAACAATTCATGCCTACACCAATGATCAACAGTTAACAGATGCTTATCATCCCGATATTTATCGCGCTAGGTCTGCCACCCACTCTATGATTCCAACTAAAACTGGTGCAGCGGCGGCGATTAGCGAGGTCATTCCAGAGCTCAAGGGTAAACTTGATGGTATGGCAGTTAGAGTTCCCACGATCAATGTATCTTTGGTCGATTTAACATTTAATGCTGGACGCGTGACTTCAGAAGAGGAAGTCAATCAAATTATCAAAAATGCATCTGAAAATGATTTGCAAGGTGTGCTAAGTTATTGCGACAAGGCACTAGTCTCAGTGGACTTTAATCATATCCCGTACTCCAGTAATTTTGATGCTTTGCAAACCAAGGTCAACGGCTCTTTAGTCAAAGTTATGGCTTGGTATGACAATGAGTGGGGTTTTTGTAACAGAATGTTAGACAACACACTGGCATTGCTAAGAGCTGAATAACCTTCATCAAAACTTAATTAAATATATTTCAATCAGCTACTTTCGAAGACTTAATACTCGCGGGAACTACTTGGACCAATATACAGAAACAGGAGCATTGTGTTGCTGCAACACCGCACGTACTGGGAGTTCGAACACGTCATCTCCTGCACAAACTTGATCTAACACCCTTTTTTTACTTTCGCCGCATAAGTGAATAATAATTTGTTTGGCACTAAGCAATCTGGGTAAAGTCATACTCATTCGCTCATGCGCAGCATCTAGAGGCGTAACTGCAACGCAGTGCCTGCCAGAGGACAAGTCTAGCCCAAGACTAAGGGCCTCTGATCCTGGGAACAGCGAGGCGGTATGACCGTCATCACCCATACCTAAAATAACAACCGTAAAATCTTCAACAGCAGCCAGATGCGACTCTAGTTTATTAATCCCATCCGCAGCGGTTATTGCATTATTTTTTAAAGGTAAAAATTTAGCGTCAGATGCGTTATTGGTTAACAAATTCTCCTTTACTAGCTTTTCATTGCTATCGCAGTGACTAGAGTCCACCCATCGTTCGTCGGCCAAGGTTACTGTAATGTTCGGCCAATCTAGGTCCTCTTCAGAAAGCAGTTGAAAAAAACCTTTCGGTGTCCTGCCACCAGATACAACTATGGATGCTTGACCATTCTGCATTAACGCCTCGCCAAGTAATTTTGATACACGAGCTGTCAGTTCAGTATCCAATATCGAGGCGGACCCAAACTCATTAAAATCTATATCACTCCTCATACCAGCTCCGATTGTCACTCTCTATTAAGACTTCTGCTTTGGAAGGCCCCCATGATCCAGCGCTATATGCTTTAGTTGGCACCTTGCGATCTCTCCAAGCTGCTAATAATTCATCGCACCAATGCCATGACGCCTCAATCTCATCGCGACTCACAAACAGCCATTGATCCCCCTTTATTACCTCCAGAAAAAGCCTCTCATAAGCATCAGCAATCCTTGATTCATCCGACGAATCCAGGAAATCCAGATTTAACGTTCTTTTTTCTGTGGCTAGTCTCTCTTTAAGGCTTTGCTTTTTAGATACCATCTCAAGTTGAATGCCCTCATTAGGCTGCAATCGAATTACCAATTTGTTATTGGCTTCCCCCTCTGTTTCAGGGAATAAAGAATGGGGATTGTCTTTGTAGGCAATCACTACCTGAGTCACCTTCTCCTGCATGCGCTTTCCTGTGCGGAGATAAAAGGGAACACCCGCCCAACGCCAATTGTCGACTTGGACCTTTAAAGCAACATATGTCTCATTGTTACTGGCATCAGATTCACAACCATCTTCCTCCAAGTAACCCACGACCGGGGAGCCCGCAATCCATCCGGCAGAGTATTGACCTCTTACAGCGTTTTCCTCAACCGTATCACTATTAATGGGACGAAGCGCCCTTAATAATTTAACCTTTTCTCCACGAATTTCATTAGCCTGCAAGGAGCTAGGAGGTTCCATTGCCACCATACATAACAGTTGTAAGAGATGATTTTGAACCATATCTCGTAGCTGGCCAACTTTATCGTAGTATGACCATCGGCCTTCAATTCCAACAGTCTCAGCCGCAGTAATTTCTACATGATCAATGCAACTGTTATCCCACTGCGAATTTATTATCCTATTGGCAAACCGCAGAGCAAGTAAATTTTGAACCGTCTCTTTTCCAAGATAGTGGTCAATTCTATAGATGTTGCGCTCTTCAAAATACTCCCCAACTGCAGCATTAACCTCTTTTGAGCTCTGCAAATCGTGTCCAATTGGCTTTTCAAGAACAATTCGTGATGTGGGTTTTATGCAACTTGCATCATGAAGATGTTTGCAAATAGAACCATACAAACTTGGGGGAGTTGCCAAATAATATATCATTGTTCTCTTATCTATGGCCCACTGTTGCAGGGCTTTAAATTCCTTTTTCTGAGAGAAATCTATTCGGATGTAATGCAGTCGACGGCTGAATCGTGTCCATACTTTGCTATCAAATCCCTTTTCTTTTGCATTTTCTTTTATCAATTCTTCGGTTTGACGAATAAATTCAACGGAATCTATTTTCTCGCGAGCGACTGCGGCTATTCTCGTGCTATCTGAAAGCAACCCAGATTTATCTAACTGATAAAGCGCCGGCAGCAGTTTTCGTCTTGCCAGGTCACCTCTGACTCCAAAGATGACTAAATCAATATTACTGCTCATGTAGACCTCATTAATTTCAGGTTTATTGTCATTATGTTCATTGAGTAAGTGAAGAAGCTTGAGACGCCAAACGCTCAATTTCTGACCAGCGCTTTTCTTTAATCAGCTTGGATGGCGTAATCCATGAACCACCCACTGATAAGACGTTAGCCAGTGATAGGTAAGACATAACATTATCAAGACCTATTCCTCCAGTAGCACAAAATTTCACATCTCCAAATGGTCCGTGTAAAGACTTTAATAAAGTGGTGCCTCCCACAGCCTCTGCTGGAAAAAATTTGAAGGTATCATAGCCATATTCCAGTCCACGCATAACCTCACTAGCCGAGCTCACTCCAGGCAGATAGTTGAACCCAGAATCCCGAGCTTTCTTTAACAAACTATCCGTTGCCCCGGGAGAAACCGCAAACTTACAACCCAATTCTATAGACATCTGAAGTTGACTTTCACTGCAAACTGTCCCAGAACCAACTACAGCCCCTGGCACATTTTCGATTATGTCCTCAATTCCAGCGATCGCAGCAGGTGTTCTAAGAGTAACCTCAATTACACTTAACCCACCCGCAACAAGCGACTTGGCCAAAGGTACCGCATCCTCAATCTGCTCTATAACAACTACAGGTATAATCGGATATTCTGATAGTAGTTCTTTCATATTTTATCTCTAAATTTTCCTTAATTTTATAGCAGCACCTAACAAACCAAGGTTCTCCCTTATTACTAAGTAAACTGGAATAGGCTTTAGGTAGCTGACAAACCGTCCTTTATCCTCAAACTTACTGCGAAAAGCACTGCTGATAAAAAAGTCCTGAAATCTGGGGATAACTCCGCCGGCGATATAAATTCCACCCTTGGCTCCAAAAGTTAATGCTAAATTTCCAGAGGCTGCACCTATTCCCTCACAAAACATATTTAAAGTCTGAAGTGCTTTTGTGTCAGCATTATTAAGTGCTGCTGCAACAATATCTGCGGGAGTATCAAACTCCATCTTTACGTCTTCGATACTGCATAGAGCAGAGTAAATATTCAGAAGCCCCTTTCCGGAAAGTAGCCGTTCTAAAGAAACTCGACCAAACCGTGCTCTAAGACAACTTACAACAGCACTCTGTAGGTCATTAATTGGTGAATAGTCCGCATGCCCGCCCTCTGTATCTAACACCACATATCCATTCTCATGAGGAGCTACAGCGGCAACACCCAATCCTGTCCCCGCGCCGAGAATTCCGATTGCCTTATTATGGACAGCCTCACCACCACCTATTTGAACAAACTCATCGGAGGAGAGCTCTGTAATACCGTGAGCAACAGCTTCAAAATCATTAATAATAGATAAAAAATCGCAATCCAAAAGATTCTTTAACTCTGTTTGGGAAAATGTCCAATGACTATTAGTGAAGCTAATAGTTTCGATGTCAGGAGGACACGCTACAGCAAAACAGACTCTACTTGGCGGACTAGTCCAACCGGTCGCTTCATTTATTTCCTCGAGAAGGATTTCAATTAAATTTTCAAACTCAGGATACTCATCAACGGAATGTAAGAACTGGAACTTACTCTCAAGCTCCCCATCAAGTATTGCCGAGAACCTTGCATTAGTGCCTCCAATGTCCGCCACTAGATTCCACACCTGACTCATACTCTAAACTCCAGGAAATAAATAAGAAGCACCCTGCTCTGCATTACTTATATTGTCTCTATTAATTGCAAAGAGCTCACGACCACACCCTCTTTCACCCTCATTTGGTTGAGGGGAGGATAATCTAGCATTAATGATATCTGGATCTTCAAGGCACATAACTGTTCCTGAAATTGCATCAACTCTTATAACGTCGCCATCCTGCAATTTTGACAGCAATCCCCCTTCCGCCGCCTCAGGTACCAAATGAATAGCAGCTGGGACTTTACCAGAAGCACCTGACATTCGTCCATCTGTAACCAGAGCAACTTTAAAACCTTTATCTTGCAAAATACCCAAGAATGGAGTCAGTTTATGTAATTCAGGCATTCCCAAAGCTTTGGGCCCTTGGTACCGAACCACAACGACACAATCACGATTCAAGTCTCCAGCATCAAACAGCCCCTTTAGGTGATCTTGATTGTCGATAACCACAGCCGGAGCCTCCACAACTTGATGCTCTGACGATACTGCCGAAACTTTTATCACTCCTCGCCCTAAATTTCCTGTCAACAAACGAAGTCCACCTTCTATCGAAAACGGTTGGTCGGTCGTCGTTAAAATTTCCATATCCAGTGGAGTTTGAGGAGATTCTCGCCAAATGATTTTATTATTTAGCATCACTGACTCTTGAGTATAGGCGGAGAAATCTGATCCCCATATAGTCTTTGCGTCGCTATGCATAAAACCTGACTGCAATAACTGCCGGAACATACAACTTGTGCCGCCTGCAGCATGGAAATGATTTACATCAGCTTGACCGTTGGGGTATACCCTTGCCAGTAATGGAACTGCTGATGAGAGCTCAGCAATATCATCCCAATTAATTATAATGCCTGCTGCTCGAGCAATAGCCACAAGATGCATCGTATGGTTGGTGGAGCCACCTGAAGCAAGCAAAGAGACTGTCGCATTAATAATCGATTTTTCGTCCACGATATGTCCTATCGCCCTGTAGTCATTTCCCAGAGCTGTGATTCGTGCAAGTTGGTGGCAAGCCTCTATCGTTAATCGCTCTCGCATCGGATTACTGGGATTTACAAATGAACTGCCTGGCAACTGCAATCCAAGGGCTTCTAATAGCACTTGATTACTATTGGCTGTGCCATAAAAAGTGCAAGTGCCGGCACTATGGTAAGAGTCAGATTCGGCCTGAAGTAACTCATCTCGGCCAATCTTTCCCTCAGCAAATAATTGCCGAATGCGCTGCTTCTCCTTGTTTGGCAACCCTGACTCCATAGGTCCTGCGGGTACAAAAATAGCGGGGAGGTAACCGAAACTGAGCACACCAATTAACAGCCCAGGAACAATTTTGTCACATATTCCCAACGCTAAAACACCATCAAACATTTGATGAGAAAGTGAGATTGCCGTGCATTGAGCAATAATATCTCTGCTCAATAAACTGAGTTCCATGCCATCTTGGCCCTGAGTCACACCATCACACATAGCTGGCACACCACCTGCCACTTGCGCCGTGCAGCCGATCTCTCGCATCGCTCTCTTGATAAGATCAGGGTAATCCGCGTAGGGTTGATGGGCAGACAGCATATCGTTATATGCGGAGACAATAGCTATATTTCCAGCTTCCATGAGCTTGAGACTATTTTTATCTCCCTCACTGCAAGCTGCAAACCCATGAGCTAGATTCCCGCAACTTAATTTTCCTCTCTCGGGAAGATTATTTTGATCTTCCTGGATCTGATTTAAATAATCAGCGCGCAACGAACCGCTGCGGTCTATAATACGTTGAGTCACCTTGTTAACAGTGTGATTAAGTACAGTCATACTAAGCTCGTATAAATAAAACATAATTGTAACAAAATTACGCGAATTCGTCATATTTTATTAATTTAAGGCACATTTACGTAATTTAATTACAAAAATAGTAGTTAAGACCTTTTTCCTGACAATGAAAAACAAATTTCGTTGTCACTCGATAGCCAAAATAGGACCCTACAAATCAATGACTAATTTCCATTATTCGCCAACTAAAACTGGCGCATGGCGCAAGTTAAAAACCCTAGCTCAAGATATCCAATCAGAAAAGATTGTTAATTTGTTCGAAACTGATCCTGACAGAATAGAATCTATGGTTGTTAATGAAGGTGAATTATTTTTGGATTTTTCCAAAAACTTAATCTCTAAGGAGGTTTGGATACAACTTCTTCGTCTTGCCGAAGAGTCAAATTTAATTTCTCATCGAGAATCCATGTTTTCTGGAAAACCAATCAATACTAGTGAGAAGAGAGCTGTTCTGCATGCCGCCTTGCGCTCCGTGGAAAGTGATGGGAAAAGCAAAGAAGACAAAAATAGAACTAAATTAGTGAAGGCGCAACTTGATCATGTTCGTCAAGTTAGTGAAAAGATCCGAGGCGCTCACTGGCTTGGATCCACAGGTAAACCGATTACTAATATTATTAATATCGGTATTGGAGGGTCCGACCTTGGTCCTAAGTTAGCTTGCAGTGCCCTTGAAGAATTTTGTCATGAAAATTTAACTCTTCATTTTGTATCTAATGTTGATGGTGCAGAAATACTTTCGACCTTATCCAAACTGGATCCTGAAACTACTCTGGTTATTATTGCGAGTAAAACATTCACCACTCAGGAAACACTGCTGAATGCCAGAACTGTAATGAACTGGTTCAAGGTGAATTTAGGTTTATCAGAGCCTCAAAAAACTTCTCACTTTATTGCTCTGACCGCCAGTCCATCAAATGCCATGGCATACGGTATTCCCGCCACTCAAATTTTAGAATTTGCTGAGTGGGTTGGAGGTCGCTACTCTCTTTGGTCAAGCATTGGTTTGTCCATTTCTATTTGTATCGGATTCGATAGGTTTCTAGAGATGCTTGAGGGAGCTAGAGAGATGGATTTGCACTTTCAAAAGGCTCCTCTCAATAAAAATATGCCAGTAATTTTAGCTTTGATTGGTATTTGGTATAGCAATTTTCTCAATGCACAGACGATGGCGGTGATTCCTTATTGCGAAAGATTAGCGTTATTACCCTCTTATCTTCAACAATTAGACATGGAGAGCAATGGCAAGTCTATTACTTTGGATAATGAGGAGGCCTCCTACAATACTGGGCCAATACTATGGGGTCAGACAGGAACTAACGGCCAGCATGCGTTCTTTCAGCTTCTCCATCAAGGCACTCGAATGGTTCCCATCGATTTTATTTCATGTGTAAATGATGAATTAAGTAATGACGAACATCACCGTGTTCTACTTGGTAACATGTTAGGACAAGCCGCCGCACTAATGGAAGGTCAAGACGCGCCTGCAGATCAGCCGTATCGTTACTATTCCGGTAACAAGCCTTCAAATACACTTTTATTGAATTCGCTATCCCCGAAAAATTTCGGTTCTCTGATAGCTTTATATGAGCATAAAGTGTTTGTTCAAGGTAGCATTTGGAATATTAATTCTTTTGATCAGTGGGGCGTTGAGCTTGGTAAAAAGATGGCAAATGAATTACTTGATGACGCTGGAGACAGAAATGTATTAGATCCCTCGACCAAAAAATTGTTCGACTACATTGATGGTAACAGTTAGCACTAAGCTGTAACGAAAGCTCTTGGAGGTCTGAGCTCTTTTGGCAGTGAGAAGCGAATTTTTTCGTCAACGCCCTCCAACTCTTTTGGAGGGCTCGCCCCATAACTTACCAATCGGTCAATGACATCTTGAACTAAGATTTCTGGCGCCGAAGCTCCCGCAGTAATGCCAATAGCTTTGGCACCAACAAACCAGCTAGGATCAACATCATCAGCCCCATCTATAAGGAAGGCAACGCATCCGCAGCGCTCGGCTAGTTCTTTTAATCGGTTGGAATTAGAACTAGCAACAGAACCAACTACCAGCACCACATCTGACTCGATTGCCAATTGCTTTACCGCATCCTGGCGGTTTTGAGTCGCATAGCAAATATCATCTTTACGCGGACCCTGTATGAGTGGGAACTTTTCACGCAAAGCATCAATGACTGCTGAGGTATCATCCATCGAGAGTGTTGTCTGAGTTACATAAGCGAGATTAGATGGATCTCTCACCTCAAGAGAATAGGCATCATTCTCATCCTCTACAAGATGGATAAAGCCACCTTGAGAATCATCAAACTGGCCCATCGTCCCAATTACTTCTGGATGGCCCGCATGACCTATCAGAATACAATCCATCCCATCTTGACTGTATTTCGTTACCTCGAAGTGTACTTTGGTTACTAATGGACAAGTAGCATCAAACACCTTTAGCTTTCTAAGCTCAGCTTCCTTACGCACAGCTTTCGACACTCCATGAGCGCTAAAGATACAAATTACATCATCAGGAATTTCGTCTAATTCCTCAACAAACACTGCTCCTCGCTCGCGAAGACCGTCAACTACAAACTTGTTATGCACCACCTCATGGCGGACATAAACGGGCGCGCCAAACAACTCTAGCGCACGATCAACAATATCTATGGCTCGATCTACCCCAGCACAGAATCCTCGAGGATTTGCGAGTTTTATCTCCATTAATGGACCCTCTCGGGATTGATTTCTACAATTTTTACCTGAAAAACAATATTTTTCCCAGATAAAGGATGATTAAAATCAACCATCACTAGATTCTCCTCAAGTGCAATAATAACACCAGGAAGCTCCCCGTCACCATTCTGGAATGACAAAATGGATCCAATCTCAAGATCCGACTCATCAAAATTACCTCGATCAACTGACTGAACATTTTGAGTATTATGCTGACCAAAAGCATTCTCTGGGGGTATTATAAATTCTCGTTCATCCCCGACTTCCAGTCCAAGTAGACTCGACTCAAAGCCAGGCAATAAATTTCCATCTCCTACCGAAAACGTTGCTGGATTCCCTTCAAAATTTGAATCGACAATGTGACCATTTTCCAGCGCTAGTGAAAAATGGAGAGTGACCGAGGTTCCAGTCTGGATTTGCAAATTCATAATAATCCCTTTACTCCGAATCCTGCCTAGTAATCAGCATATCAAATATCAAGAGAGATGCGCCCATCGTTATCCCGCTGTCCGCTACGTTAAACGCAGGAAAATGAGAACCAGACCAATGAAAATCAAGAAAGTCTACCACGTAACCAAAGACAACTCGGTCATATAAATTCCCAAGTGCACCACCTAAGATGAGCGCTATTGCTATACCTTCGATGTATTTTACTCTTGGTAATTTAATCAACCAAATTACCAAAAATACACTAACTACCATAGACAAAACTGCCAAAAACCAACGCTGCCAACCTCCAGCATCACTCAAAAAACTGAATGCCGCACCGTAGTTGTGAACCCTTACCAAATTAAAAAAAGAGGTAATAAAATCCCGTTGTCCCAGAAAGAAATCATTAACAATCCAATTTTTTGTAAGCTGGTCGAGTAATAGAATTGCCATGGCAATTGAGAACCACCAAGAAATAGGAAAGCGCTGGAAATCGCTGCGATCAGGCATACCTTCGGATTTCTCCCTTGCCTGAAATATTGTCTACACAGCGATTGCAGATATCAGGATGAGCGATATTTGTACCCACATTATCAATAAAATGCCAACATCTGACACACTTTTTGGCTTGCGATTGACTCAAAGAAACTCGCAATCCTGGCATATTAGTCACATTAGCTCCTGCACCGTCCTCCAGAGGGAATAAATTCGCCTTTGATGTGATCGTCACAAACCTAAGTTCATCACCTAATTTTGATAATGTCTCTAGCAATGCTGTATCTGCATATAATTTAATCTCTGCGCTCAATGAACCCTTGATAATGCCCTGATTTCTCTGTTCTTCTATCACCTTATTGACCGCCTCTTTGACAAGCAAAATAGACGTCCAATCTTCTTCAGAGAGATTCTCCTGCTCAGCCATCCGATCCAGAGGATACCATTCCGCAGTAAAGACAGAGTCAGTTCGATCACCCGGCATAAATGTCCAAACTTCGTGCGCCGTGAAACTCAAAATAGGAGCTATCCAACGAACAAACGCTTCAGATATATGAAATAGTGCTGTCTGAGCAGAGCGTCTAGCCAAGCTATTCTCTGGGCATGTATATATCCTATCCTTAATAATATCTAGGTAAAATCCTCCCATATCTCGGACGCAAAAATTATGTAATTTTTGGTAAATCTGATGAAATTGGAATTGCTCATAATGAGCTATGATTTCATCCTGCAACTGCGCTGCACAATCTACTGCCCATCGATCTAAAGCTATAAGCTTCTCCTGATCTACCGAATGAATATCTGGATCAAAGCCATCAATATTTGATAAGAAATAACGAGCAGTATTTCGAATCCTCCTATAAGAATCACCCGCTCTGCTTAATATTTGGTCTGAGACTGACATCTCCGCACTAAAGTCGGCTGAAGCTGCCCAAAGCCTTAAAACGTCTGCCCCTAAATCATTAACGACTTTTTGTGGTGATATCACATTTCCAATTGACTTAGACATTTTCCGACCATTCTCATCCACGGTGAAACCGTGAGTGAGAACTGCCTTGTAAGGGGCCGAATTGTTCATTGCTATCGCAGTCTTGAGAGACGACTGGAACCATCCTCGATGCTGATCAGAGCCCTCTAAATAAAGATCAGCTGGATAATTCAACTGCTCTCTGGCATCTACCACTGAGGCATGAGTTACACCAGAGTCAAACCATACATCAAGCGTATCAGTCACCTTCTGGTAAAGTTGAGCCTCATCACCCAACAGTTCTTTAGCATCAATTTCATACCAAGCATCAATACCCTTTGTTTCAACTATTTTGGCAACAGCCTCAATTAATTGCTCGGTATTGGGATGAATATCGCCTGTCTGCTTATTGACAAAAAGGGTGATAGGAACGCCCCAAGTCCTTTGACGGGAAATACACCAATCGGGGCTATTTTTTAACATTCCTTCAATTCTTGCTTCTCCCCATTCTGGATGCCAACTAACCTCCTTAATCGCAGATATGGCTTTATTTAGCAGGTCCTTCTTATCCATAGACACAAACCATTGAGGTGTTGCACGATAAATAAGTGGTGTTTTAGTCCTCCAGCAGTGCGCATAGCTATGGGTGATCTTTCCACACGCCATTAGCCGTCCTCGCTCATCTAAGGCATCAATAACATGCTGATCCACCTTATATACATGCTCTCCAGCAAACAATTCAACGTCATCCTTGAATACTCCATTATCCAGCACATAATTGAGGGTCCCAATTCCATATTTCGCAGCCACTACAAAATCTTCTACTCCGTGATCTGGCGCAGTATGGACGCAGCCAGTACCCGCATCTGTAGTGACGTGATCACCCAACAAAACTGGAATCTCACGATCATAGATCGGGTGCTTCGTAATAATGTTTTCTAATGCCTGACCGGCGCAACTAGCCAAAATGCTGTATTCGGTCAAGTTTAATCTAGACAATACGGACTCAACTAAAACTGAGGAACAAATGAGACGAATTGGGCCATCCTCCGACTTGCACTGCACTAAGCTATACTCTAATTCGGCACCTACTGAAATTGCTTGGCTGCTGGGGATCGTCCATGGGGTGGTAGTCCATATTAATAGATTGATAGTTCCCTCACCAGGAAGCCCTGAAAACGCACTAGAAGCCTTCAACAGCTGATCCTCTGCAGTCAGTGCATAAGCCACATCTATGGAAAATGATGTTTTGTCCTGATATTCCACCTCTGCCTCTGCGAGAGCCGAGCCACCCACAACACTCCAGTAGACTGGTTTATAGCCCTTTACAAGATGGCCATTCGCCACAATCTTTCCCAAGGATCTTATAATATCGGCCTCAACCTCAAAGTTCATAGTGAGGTAGGGATGATCCCAATCTCCAAATACGCCGATCCTTATAAAGTCTTTTCTTTGCCCATCGACTTGGCGCATCGCATAGTCTCGGCATTTTTGTCTGAAAACCGAATAATCTACCTTAACGCCAGCCTTACCAATTTTTTTCTCGACATTATGTTCTATAGGTAATCCATGACAATCCCACCCAGGCACATAGGGCGCATCAAAGCCACTAAGCGTTCGTGATTTAACAACAATATCCTTTAAAATTTTGTTTACTGCATGCCCAATGTGAATATCGCCATTGGCATAAGGAGGCCCATCATGCAGAGTATATTTGTCTCGGCCATCGCGCGCCTTTCTAATCTGTCCATACACGTCAGTCTCTTTCCAATGTTTGAGAATACTCGGCTCTCTCTGAGCTAGATTCGCTCTCATCGGAAAATTTGTTTTCGGCAGATTTAACGTTGCCTTGTAATCTAAAGGGTTTTCGCTCATGAATAATCCGTTAGTTATTATTTGCTTGATGAAACCAAGCTCTTATCTTGTTGATATCGTTTTGGATATTTTCTACCAGATTATCCAGCGAGGTGAACTTTTTTTCATCTCTAATTTTATGCTTAAATTCCACTTCAATTCGTTCACCATAAATATCTTTATCGAAATCTAAAATATGAACTTCTAAAATGGGCTTTACCAAATCGCCTACAGTTGGCCTAACTCCAACATTGGCCGCCGCTTTGTATAGTTTATCTCCTACTCTTACTAACACGGCAAATACACCCGAAATTGGAGCGCTGTATCTGTTGAGTTGGACATTCGCTGTTGGAAATCCCAACTCTTTACCCAATTGCTGGCCATAGACTACGCAACCTCTAATCGTGAAGGGCCGCCCAAGCAATGCTTCTGCACCTATAAAATCTGATTGGCAAAGAATTGTTCTTACCAAAGTACTGCTAATACGTTCACCGTTCACTTCCAACGTCTCCGTATCTTGAACCTCAAAATCATATTGATCGCCAGAGGATCGCAACATATTGAAATCACCACTGCGATCGCATCCAAATCTAAAATCATCCCCCACAATAAGAAATCGTGTGGCCAAGCCTTCTATTAATATGCGGTGAACGAATTCCGAAGCATTTAAGTTTCTAAGCGCGCTATTGAATTGCAAGCAAACTACTTTATCAATCCCAAAATCTCTGAGCGTCTCAACTTTTTCTCGAACTCTCATTAATCTCGCAGGAGCTTTTTCACCTGAAAAGAACTCCTGAGGCTGAGGTTCAAAAATCATTACTACAGACGGTAAATTTAACTCTTTGGCCTTCGTTTTTACTTGTTTTAAAATAGCTTGATGACCAAGGTGCACACCATCAAATGAACCAATGGTGACAACACTTCGATCTTGGGAACGTTGCAGATTGTGCAGTCCACGAATAAACACAATTTTGCGCTGTTGTGAGGTCAAAATAGTTACTCTCTTTTCCAAGCATAGAGTATACCTAGCAAAGGATTGAAAGGTAACCTTAAGAGCAGCAATGACTGTAAGAAACTGATAAATATATCAATGCAGAATGGCAACGAAAATCAATAGAGCTTGATGATTAAAAGTCAGCCTTTCCCAACAGCTGAATTGGGGCCCTGAAAATCTGCGAGCCTAAAGCCTGAAAAAAATAAAGCCAAAATATACAGCGAAAATCCGAAGCCGCAGACAATTAAAATACCACTAAGTCTTGACCACCAGACCTTCTGTTGCCATATGTCTGAATCAAGTAGATTAAAATGATTTGAGAGAATCAGCAGGGCAAGTACCATAATTGTTACTGACACAAGCAACTGCATAAAAAATCTCATCCAACGATTATTGGGCATATATATTCCATCTCTGCGCAGACAAAAGAATAATAAAATCGCGTTTAAAGCAGCGGAGAGCGATGTTGCAGCGGCTAACCCTAGGTGACCTATTTCCCAATAGAAATGTAATGGCACAACAAAAACGATATTTAAGATCATATTGCTTGCCATAGCGATAATCCCTATTCGTACGGGAGTCCGCATATCTTGTCGAGCGAAAAAGCCTGGCGCCAATACCTTGATAAGCATGAATGCCACCAATCCCGCAGCATAGGCTTTAAGGCTGAGCGATGCCATGGCCATGTCACGAGATGTCATAACATCTCCGTAGTAAAAAAGCGTCACCAAAATAGGTTCTGCAAGTATTATCAAGGCAATAGCTGCGGGCACTGCAACTAGTAGGATCATCCTTAAAGCCCAATCCAGAGTAGCGGAAAACTCTGAGTTTGATTCGGCGGCATAATGACGAGAAAGATTTGGGAGAATAACAGTCGCGATCGCCACACCAAAAACTCCTAATGGCAGCTCTGAGAGACGATCAGAATAATATAACCAAGAGACACTTCCAGTAGGAAGGAATGTAGCTAACATTGTGTCTAAGAGTAGATTAATCTGACTGACTGAAACACCAAAAATCGCTGGGCCCATCAGCAATAAAATCTTTCGGACTCCTGAGTCTTGCCAGTCAACATTTGGCATAGGTAGCATATGAATATGTTTAAGAAATGGAAGTTGAAAAACAAACTGAACCACACCAGCAATTAGAACTCCCCATGCCAACGCAAAGGCGGGCTGTTCGAACATTGGTGATGCGCAAACTGCTCCAAGAATAAGAGTTATATTGAGTAATACAGGAGTAAATGCCGGCACAGCAAAACGGTCATAGCTATTCAACACCGCTCCCGCTACACCGGTCATCGAGATAAACAATAGATATGGGAATGTAATGCGTAGCATATCTACGGTGGAGGAATACTTAAAAGGATCATCCATAAACCAACGCGGAGCGAAAATCGCAGCTATGGCAGGCGCAGCTATCACTACAAAAAGCGTAAATAAAATCAATGTAAACCCTAAGGTCCCACTAACTCGACCTACTAATTCTTTAACTGCAGCCTGTGTTCCTTTTTCTCTGTACTCTCCTAAAACAGGGACAAAGGCCTGGGCAAATGCACCCTCTGCAAATAATCGTCTGAAAAAGTTAGGTATTTTGAATGCAACAAAGAAAACGTCCGCGAGGGCCTCAGCACCAATAACTCGGGCAAAAATGATATCTCTAGCTAGACCTAACATCCGAGATAGCATCGTGAAAAAGCTCACTATGCCACTTGATCGAAGAAGACCGCCCTTCCTACCTAGTTGAAGAGATGAAACCTCTGAATTTCCAGGCTGATCAGGAGAAACTGTTTTTGAACGAACTTTAATCAAGTAAAACCCTTAAGAGAGTGCGCTTCAACCTGCAGTGTACCCACTGGTCCAAGGTTGGCCAAGCAAATCTATATAACTTATTGACCCATATCGAACACAAAGAAATTTTAGAGTAGGATGACTTCCCCAATAAACTGGAAATAAGCAGTTAGAAAGGTGTCAAAGTGGCTTGAATGTCGCAAATAAACACTGTATATTTCCGCGCCTTTAGCGAGTACACAGTAGGAGAAAAAAAGTTGGCAAATTCAGTCCAAGCAAAGAAAAGAGCACGTCAGAATGAGAAACGCCGCCAGCATAACGCCAGCCTGCGCTCAATGGTTCGCACTTACCTCAAAAAAGTTGATGCGGCAATAGCCACTGGGGACCATGGTGCTGCTCAGGAAGCCTACAACGCCTCAGTTCCAGTAATCGATCGCATGGCTGATAAAGGAATTATTCACAAGAATAAAGCAGCCAGACATAAGAGCAGACTAAATACTCAGGTAAAGGCACTTAGCAAGTAGAGAATACACTTCATCATTAAAAAACCGGCTGCTGCCGGTTTTTTTTGGTTAAATTCTCCTCCTGCCAACTTAGCCCAACACCACCATGTTATCCCTATGAACAACTTCGGCATTCTGTCGATAACCAAGAATTTCTAATACATCATCGGTATTTTGGCCTTTTATTTTATTAACCTCATCAGCACTATAGTTCACTAACCCGCGAGCTAATTCATGGCCCATTGAGTTGACGCAACTAACTAAATCTCCACGATTAAATTTACCGACAACCTCGACCACACCAACTGGCAGCAGACTTCGACCGTGCTTTAAAATAACCGCTTCAGCGCCAGAATCTAAAACTAATTTACCTTTCACTTTCAACTGACCCATTAACCATTGTTTCTTTGCAGCAATAGGTTTTTGACCAGCAGTCAGCAATGTTCCAAGCACATGCCCCTTTTTTATATCAAGCAAAATATTTTGCTTTCGGCCGCTGGCAATCAACGTGCTGCATCCCGAAGAGGAGGCAATTCGAGCTGCCTTAATTTTAGTAACCATTCCTCCACTACCAACAATGCTCTTGCTGTTACTGGCCAAATGATCTAGATTCTTATCGTCTGCAGAAGCCCGCGAAACTAATTTAGCCGAAGGATTTAAATCAGGATCTGCTTCATATAAGCCATCCTTATCGGTCAAAATAACCAGTAAGTCAGCATCTATAAGGTTGGCAACCAGAGCAGCCAAACTATCATTGTCTCCGAATCGAATTTCGTCAGTGGCAACTGTATCGTTTTCATTAACAATAGGAACAACACCAAGGTCCATCAGACGTTTTAAAGCTCCACGAGCATTTAAGTATCTCTGTCTATTCGATACATCATCATGATCCAGTAAAATCTGAGCCGTACGCCTTTGAAATTTAATAAAACTCGTCTCATACGCTTGAATTAAACCCATTTGGCCCACTGCTGCTGCGGCCTGCAATTCATGTATTGAGTCTGGTCTACCTTCCCAACCCAGACGAGAAATGCCTTCAGCAATTGCCCCTGAGGATACCAACACGACTTCTATGTCTTGGTTCATTAATTCAGCTATCTGCTCGACCCATCCGTCAATAGCTCCTCGATCAAGTCCAGCGCCATTGTTGGTGAGTATTGCGCTCCCAAACTTTATGACCCATCTTTTTGACCGTTTAGGATTTATATTAGCCACTTGATATCACTCAACATAAACCACTTCCACGTCATGATCATCCTCATCGTCATCAATCTTTGATTTTTGACGAGATTGTCTTCGCATAATGGCCAAGTCCTCAATACGATCTCTCGCTTCAGCCTGAATTATTTGTCTTTGATGATCCGCTAAGACTAGCAGCTCTGGATCTGCCTCCTCTTGTTGGCGCTTATCATCAATATAATCCATGATTGTTGCACATAAAGATTTGGTCCCCACCGAGGCAAGCCCTGATATATGAAAAACAGGACCTTCCCAGCTCAAAGCGGTAACGACTTTTTGGCATGCATCTTGAACTTCATCTTCAGGAATTAGGTCGACTTTGTTTAATACTAACCAGCGATCCTGATCAGACAATGTTGAACTGAACGTTTTTAGTTCTTTTTCTATTACACGTGCATTGTGCTCTGGAGTGCTTCCATCGTATGGCATCATGTCAACTAAATGCAGCAATAGCCGTGTACGTGTAAGATGTTTGAGGAAACGAATACCCAGCCCAGCCCCTTCAGAGGCCCCCTCGATAAGTCCAGGAATATCGGCTACAACAAATGACTTATCACCACTCATACCAACCACACCAAGATTTGGAATAAGCGTTGTAAAAGGATAGTCTGCCACCTTTGGGCGCGCCGCCGATACGGATCGAATAAACGTAGATTTGCCGGCATTTGGTAGCCCTAGCAACCCGACATCTGCCAACACTTTTAGCTCCAACTTCAGTTCACGAACATCACCCTCTTTACCCGGGGATGTTTGTCTTGGAGCTCGGTTTGTACTGGATTTATATCGAGTATTTCCAAGTCCGTGGAATCCACCTTGAGCAACCTTTAGTTTTTGATCTATCTCAGTAAGATCTCCCAAAACATCGCCAGTCTCCATATCAATCACAGTTGTGCCGATAGGAACGTCAAGGACAAGATCATCTCCCCCTTTTCCTGTACATTCAGCACTTGTGCCCTGCTGTCCATTTTGGGCCTTAAAGTTACGCGTATAACGAAAATCAATTAAAGTATTTAGGCCCTCTTTGGCCAATAGAAATACGCTTCCACCATCACCACCATCTCCGCCATCAGGGCCTCCATGGGGTATATACTTTTCACGACGAAAACTTAGGCAGCCATTTCCACCCTTCCCCGCATGAACTTTAATCGTCGCTTCGTCAACAAATTTCATAGGATTAGTTTACCGTCACTTTAGCAAATAGTCATATCACACTTAAATGTCTTGGGTCATAAGTTAACGCCCATAAAAAAAGGCCCGCGTAGGGGCCTTTTAAGCTCAAAGTTGCTGACTACGCAGAGACAACTTCGGCATACTTTCTATTTTGAGGGCCCTTCTGCACGAACTGCACTTTCCCAGTAGCCGTAGCAAACAAAGTATGATCTTTTCCAATTCCTACATTGTTCCCAGGGTGGAACTTGGTACCACGCTGTCGAACGATAATACCACCCGCGTTAATTTCTTGACCGCCATAAACTTTGACACCAAGTCGTTTACTCTCCGAATCGCGACCATTTCTGGTACTACCACCAGCTTTCTTATGAGCCATTGCTAAATCCTCTTGTTATTTACCAGCTTTGATGCCAGTAATTTTAACATCTGTAAACCACTGTCGGTGGCCCTGTTGAGTTCGCGAGTGCTTGCGACGGCGGAACTTAATAATATTCACTTTGTCTCCGCGCCCGTGAGATATAACTTCGGCAGTGACTTTGCCTCCTTTCACAAGCGGCGCACCAATTTTTACGTCTGCACCTTCACCGACCATCAAAACTTCTTCAAAATCGATATTATCACCAGTAGCGACATCCAACTTCTCGAGGCGTAAGGTTTCTCCCTCTACGACTCGATGTTGCTTCCCGCCACTTTTGATTACTGCGAACATGTTGCACTCCAAAATTTAGTCCATCAAGAGGGGTCAGACTTTGAACACTTGCTTTGCGGACCTAATAGCCCCTCTTCTTAAGGGCGGCAATTCTAATGGAACACCCCACGCTTATCAAGCATTTAAGCATCAAAAGAGTGCAAATAGGTAGATTACCAATAGGTCAGAAAAACTAACAAGTTTTCAAAGAGTTTCTGGTCACCGATATCACTTATTTAATCCAAATCAGAGAGGCATGCCGACCTGTAATACCGTCTCGTCGATACGAATAAAATCGCTCTGGCTCAGAAAAGGTGCAGCAGTCTCCGCCATATATCTCGCTAACATTGCAAGCATTTAGCTCTGCGATAGCTAGTGAATATAAATTTGCCTTAAGCCGATCGGACTGAGAATCCCCAACACTAGAGGTAAATGCCGCCGTAATCTGCTGAGAATGATTGTCACTTTGAGCCATCGATCGAAACTGCGCCAGAACCTCAGGACCAACCTCATATGCGCTGGCACCTATTGCTGGTCCAAGGTATACCAGCAAGTCGGCATTAAATCCTGAAAAATACTCTAAAGTGTTTCTAACTACGCCATTGCACAACCCTCGCCAACCAGCGTGAACCGCCGCTACCTCTGTTCCTGCTTTATTACAAATTAGGATTGGCAAACAGTCCGCTGTCATTACAACGCAAACTAACCCTTTAATATCGGAAAAACTTCCATCTGATTGCTGATTTATTTTCGCATCTGGTGCATAAATTATGTCCGTTCCATGAACTTGATCCAGCCAAATAGGTGAATTTTCCAGATTTAAGCAAGATACCAATGCATGTCGGTTTTCATTCACTCGAATCGGATCATCACCAACATGAAGGCCCATATTATTTGACTTGTACGGTAGTTCACTAACACCTCCAGTGCGCAAGCTAATAGCTGCCCCAATAGATTTTGGCGCTGGCCATTCGAGTTTCAGAAATGAAGAATTAGAATCACTCATCATCGAGTATTTGAAGTAAAGACTGCATATCATATGGCAAGTCAGAACGCCATCCGACAATTTTTTTGGTGGAGGGATGGATGAGTTCTAACTCTTTTGCGTGGAGAGCCTGCCTTCCAAATTGACGAATACATTCTTGTAATTGCTCAGAAGCGCCCTTATGAAATCGTAATCTTCCAGCATAGGTCTCATCACCTACAATTGGATGATTGATATATGCCATGTGGACTCGAATCTGATGAGTTCTTCCAGTCTCTAGTTTTAGTCGAAGATGAGTATATCCCTCAAACCGACTTAATACCTTGTAGTGGGTTCTGGCATTTTTACCATCGCTAATAACAGCCATTTTAGTGCGCTGCCTGCTGTTTCGTCCGATGGGTTGATCGACAACCCCTCCTGAAATCACACCTCCCAGGACTACTGCCTCATACTCCCGACGAACCGTTCTAGCCTGCAACTGGGCTACTAAATCAGTGTGTGCTTGCAGAGTTTTCGCAACCACCATCAAACCAGTGGTGTCTTTATCTAGCCGATGAACAATACCTGCCCTAGGAACAGAGGCTAATTCTGGGCAGTGAAAGAGTAATGCGTTTAGAACCGTACCTGAGTAGTTCCCCGCGGCAGGGTGCACGACAAAATTAGAGGACTTATTAAGGACTAATATATGCTCATCTTCAAATATTATGTCCAGAGGGATATCTTCAGGTTTCCAATCTCCCTGAACCTCAAGTTGAACGCAAAGCGATAAGGTTTCTCCACCGAGCAACTTCATCTTAGGTACTTGCTCATGGCCATCCACATGGAGGTGCCCTTGAGTGATCCAAAGCTTCAAACGAGATCGAGAAAAATCAGGGAATAACTCAGCGGCAACCTGATCTAATCGTCGCCCAATCGATTTTAATGGCACCTCCACATGCTGCTCAATAAGCTCATCAGAACTTAATATCATGTCATCTTCTTTACTTATTTTTTCAGCCACTAAGCTTCTTCCAATATGTGTGTTGCAACGAGGTATTTGTGTCAACTGCAATAGCTTTTAATCACGAACATTTATTGGTTTACCCAATGTGCTGTGTTTAAATAGCGGGATATTAATTGAGTCCTGCACCGCTGCCTGCTGAGAATATTACATGAAAAACTTATCATTGATGTTTCTGATTTTGACTTTATCACTTACCTCAGGATGCTCCTGGTTAGGCTGGGGTGATGATGAAAAGACAGAAGAGGAAGAAACAGGCTTCACTGAGAAAGATTTTTATGAAAAGATCCAATCAAGTTTAAATTCCAAGAACTGGTCTGTAGCCATAAGTAACCTAGAACTTCTCGAGTCTCAATTTCCCTTTGGAAAGTATGCTGAACAGGGTCAACTAGAGTTGATTTATGCTCAATATAAAACAGGGGACTATGAATCCAGCATTGCCTCAGCAGATAGGTTCGTTCGACTTCATCCCCAACATCCCAATGTAGATTATGCGTTTTATGTGAAAGGGCTATCCCAGATTTCTCAGACAGGTGGATTTTTTGACAGCTTTATGCCAACAGATCAAACGATGCGGGATATTGGTGAGGCCAGAGGAGCTTTCACCACGCTGACTGAACTCCTATCTCGGTATCCCAAGAGTCCTTATGCTTCAGATGCGAGAAAACGTCTTGTGAGCTTACGCAATAGACTTGCACGGGCAGAAATCCACGTCGCAAACTACTACTTTACGAGAGGGGCTTATCTTGCCGCTGCAAATCGTGGTCGTTATGTCGTTGAAAACTTCCAACAATCACCCGCTGTCCCAGATGGCCTCGCGACGATGGCTCAAGCATATTATATGCTTGATATGAAGGAGTTAGCGGATAACTCAGCTCAAGTTTTAGTTGCCAATTATCCAGATCACCCTGCTCTAACGGATGAGGGTAAATTCGATTATGAACGCCGACTTTTAGTTCAAGAGGATACTATCCTAGATAAATTATCTTTTGGGGTTATCAAGCGTATAAAACCACCTGCTTTTGACAGTCGTAGTACTTATGACAGAGTGACTCGAGAGGCCGAAATCGGCAATGAAACCGAGAGTCAAAATAGTGACAAGCGATCTATATGGAGCAAATTAACCTTTGGATTGCTTGGATAGGATTAAGTTTTAAAACCAAAGTGAGTTACACCGAATCATGAATAAGCAAGATATCGTCAATGAAATGCAAGTTTGTCCCGCTATTAACCCAGAGTTAGAAATTAAACGCAGAGTTGAATTTATCCAAAATCAGCTGGTGAGCGCTGGTTCTAAGACTTTGGTCCTTGGTATTAGTGGCGGAGTAGACTCTGCAACCTGTGGAAGACTGGCCCAACTTGCGGTAGATGGTCTTAATGAGAAATTTAACTGTACTGATTACAGATTTGCTGCGGTTCGACTTCCCTATGGAACACAAAAAGACGAAGAGGATGCGCAAAAATCACTAGAGTTTATAAAGCCTTCTCTGAATCTTGCTGTAAATATTAAAGACGGAGTCGACGCAGTTAATCAGAGTGTATGCGATACGCTTCAGGATAATAATTTACTTCCTAGTGATGATGCTATTGATTTTGCCAAGGGCAATTTAAAAGCGCGGGCCAGAATGTCGTCTCAATATGAAATAGCAGGGATACTTGGCGGTTTAGTCTTGGGCACTGATCACTCAGCTGAGAATATCACTGGTTTTTATACTAAGTTTGGTGATGGTGCGTGTGATCTTGCTCCCTTGTTTGGATTAAGCAAACGACAGGTCAGGCTGCTAGCTAAGACGATGGGAGCCGATGATTCTGTTTCGCAAAAAACTGCTACCGCAGATTTGGAATGCCTTAGCCCTCAAAAAGAGGATGAACAGGTGCTTGGACTATCCTATGATGAGATCGATGATTTTCTTGAAGGAAAGCCAGTCAGCGTAGAGGCAGAAAAGAAATTGATGGATATATATACGAAAACTCAGCACAAGCGCCTACCCATAGCCACGATTTATGACTAAATTACTTTTTTGGTAAATTGTTGCTCAAGAAATTAAACATGTTGCCACCCATTACCTGACGTATGTGTTGCTCACTTACTCCAATCTCTAAAAGCTCATGAGTTATGGCTATTAGTTCTGAACTATCAAAACCTGGGATAATGGTACCATCAAAATCAGACCCAAGAGCAACATGCTCAGCGCCTATTAAATTGATACCATAAACAATTGCTTCAGCCACGACTTTTGGAGTGTTGTGACACACTGCAGCATCCCAAAATCCAACTGCAATAAGGCCTCCCCTCTCTGCAATAGCTGACATCAAACTATCATCAATGTTCCGTGGTGAAGGGCAATGCCCATTAAATCCAGTGTGACTGATAACAATTGGCTGATCGCTAATCTTTAAAACATCTTTAACCACATTCTCTGATGAGTGAGACACATCAATAATGATGTCTAATCGCATCATCTCTGATACTACTTGGTGACCAAACTCAGTCAGACCCTGCCCACTCGTTCCATGTAATGAGCCACCCAATTTGTTATCAAAAAAGTGCTGAAGGCTCATCATGCGAAAGCCCTTATCATATAACCGTTTTACATTCGCTATGTCACCATCCAGAGCATGGGATCCCTCAGTGCCAATAAGTCCCCCTACTAGAAGAGGATTAGCTATCCGTCTCTCTTTCCATTGAGCCAGATCACCTTGAGACTCAATTAGCATGAAGTTTTCGCTATCCCTTTTCGCTAAATCAGTAATTTTTTTAGCCTGAAAAAGTGCTCTCTCAGTCAGACTATTCCATGTTTTTAAAGGCCAGCGCTGAACAATTGCAAGTGCAGTAATGGTATCGGAGGCACTAGATTCATTTCGATCATAGTTTTGTCCTGCGGGTGATTTGGTCACTGTAGTAAACATTTGAAGTCCAATATTGCCCTGCTGCATTCGAGGAATGTCAACATGCCCATAATCATACTTTTGAATTAAATCTCTGTTCCAGAGGGCACTGTCAGCATGCCAGTCACCGATAACAAGCGTACGATGAAGCTGCTTAGCTCTCTCAGATACAATAAATGCTTCGTGCTCTGAAACGGCATTCATTTGTTTATCGATTATTGCAGGTAAAAACAGCAATATCGCGATCACTGCTACTAAAAACAATAGGATCGTTGATAAAACTAATTTTTTAATCATAAAATTGATTGCGCTTATCAAGTAAGAAGAAATAGTAATACATCACTAAGGAAATTACACACAGCCCAAAAATAGGCCTAAACATTACCGGTATGGTGTTAGGGTCAGTCTAAAGCTCATCCTCAGAAAAATGAGGAGGAACAAACGGCGAGTCTGGTGGACAGACATAGCCAAGTATTCGCAAGTAAATGCCCAAAGAATCTAAGTATTCAGTATCACCTTTAGTAGCTAACTGTCCCTTAAATGAGAGAAAGAGTTCTTCAACTTCAGATCCCACTAAACCCTCGCCATAAACTGGTTTGACTAGGTTCTCAAACTGGATATCTATACTCAACAAAGCTTTCTGAAATCCATTAAGAGAGCCATCAAAAATAGCTCGTTTAATGTGATTGACATAAATAGGATGCAGTTGGGTGATCATGGTTAAAGTTTACCAAGAACGGAAGTTATGGAAAGAATTTGTTAAATGAAACCAGGTCAGAGTATCGAGGAATGGCAATAGAGCGGGTTAACTCCAGGTTTTGAGAAAGTGGTGGTCACAGTTGGGCTTGAACCAACGACATCCGCCATGTCATGACGGCGCTCTACCAACTGAGCTATGCGACCGTTACTTTCCTAGATTAGCTCTTTGCACTTTACAAAATATTTCTCTTAACCCGTCCTCAAAGTTGTGAGAGCGTGGAAAAGATTAATACCTTATTTTTTCGAGAGGTGACCAAATCGACGATTAAAGTTAGCGACCCTGCCCTCTGCCTGAGCAATTTGCTGTTTGCCAGTATAAAATGGATGCGAGGAGGAGGATGTATCAATCGGATAATAAGGGTAAGTGTTTCCATCCTTCCAATCGATCGTCTCACCAGTCTTCAAAGTTGACCCAATAACAAAGTACTCATCAACACTAGTATCATGAAAGACGACATCTCGGTAATCAGGGTGGATTCCAGTTTTCATTTTCTCTCTCTCTTTTAAACTCTGTTTCTCTAACTAGTGCACTAGAGATGACAAAGAATCTTCTGCAATTAGGTTTAGGTCGCGCATTTTACACATCCCACCTCTCTGGAACAACAGATTTTAACATTTTTCCATCGTTAACAATTGACGCTTTTTAGGTAATCTAAGTTGTATGAAGATGTCAGGATAACTTTTTATACAACAACAAAAGTACTGGATATGAGAATTCTCTTTATGATAACTTCATGGTATTCATTAATGGATTATCTTGAGAGAGCGTTTAATGAAGATTGTGGTGATATCTTTTATCCTTTTTGCATTATTTTTCAGTCAAAGTTCAATTGCTCAGGCCTATGACTGTCCTAGTGCTCAGACACAGATTTCAAATGGGAGCTGTGTTCCAGAAACCTCATCATTCGAAAATACATTATTGCTAATAGTTGGAGGCATCGGCATCTATTTAATGGCTAAAATGATAATGGATGATGCCAAGGCTGAAGAATCTAATCTAATCTCTCAAGAGATTAATAGAGGCTATGGTTTAAGACTAAACAGAAGAAATACTCTAGTTAGAATTTCAACCCTAAGACCCATCACATATGATTTTCATCATCAGATTTCAAATGAAATTAATGCAAAAAATGAACATGGTATCGCTATATTAGATCTAAATTATTCATGGTAAAAAAATAATTCTTTAGCTCGTTAAGATGCGAGGCTCTTCTCTCTAAGTTTCCCTAGAAGATCTCGAGTCTGAGCTGCCTCTTCAAACTCCAGATTCCGAGCATGGTGATACATCTTATCTTCAAGACGCTTGATTTCCTTTGCGATATTTTTTATTGGCTCCGCTCCGATAACATCATAGGCAGCATTAGCCTGTGCTGCCTGACGATCACGCCTATTCTGACCAGTTGCCGCGTAGGCTCCCTCCATAATATCTTTAACGCCTTTAATGATACTTTTAGGAGTAATACCATTCCTTTCATTAAAAGCGACTTGCATCGCTCTGCGACGCTCAGTTTCATCGATAGCTCGCTGCATAGATCCTGTAACCTTGTCGGCATAAAGAATTGCTTTTCCATTCAGGTTACGTGCAGCACGGCCAATGGTTTGAATAAGAGACTGTTCAGAGCGCAAGAAACCTTCTTTATCAGCATCAAATATGGCAACCAACGACACCTCTGGCATATCCAACCCCTCCCGCAAGAGGTTAATACCTACCAGCACATCAAACTCACCAAGACGCAAGTCGCGAATAATTTCAACACGCTCCACCGTGTCTACGTCAGAGTGCAAGTACCTCACTCTCACGCTGTGCTCATCCAGATACTCTGTAAGATCCTCAGCCATGCGTTTGGTCAAAACAGTGATCAGGATACGCTCATTTTTCGCAGCTCTTGCGCGAATCTCAGACAATGCATCATCAACCTGTGACAAAGCAGGCCTTACTTCTATCAAAGGATCCAAAAGTCCCGTTGGACGAACAACCTGCTGAACAATTTGACCGGCATTAGCCTCTTCATAGCGGCTGGGTGTGGCAGAGACGAAGATCATTTGCGGCGCTAGTCCCTCCCACTCATCGAATCTAAGCGGTCGATTATCTAATGCGGAGGGAAGGCGGAATCCATACTCGACCAGAGTCTCTTTACGTGAGCGATCACCTTTATACATCGCTCCTAACTGAGGGACGGTAACATGTGACTCATCGATCACAAGAAGCGCATTATCCGGAAGAAAATCAAACAGCGTAGGTGGTGGCTCGCCAGGTGCTCGGCCAGAGAGATACCGAGAGTAATTTTCGATGCCATTACAGTATCCCAGCTCACGCATCATCTCTGTGTCATAGCGAACTCGCTCACTCAGTCTTTGGGCCTCTACCAGCTTATCTACCGATCGCAACTGCTCAAGTCGAACCTTTAGCTCTTCCTGAATCAAATCTGCAGCTTCAATCACCGTCTCTCTGGGAGTTACATAGTGGGTCTTGGGATAAACCGTAAATCGAGGTATTTTTCTAAGCACCTCTCCTGTTAAAGGATCAAAAAGAGTTAAGTTCTCTACTTCATCATCGAATAATTCAATTCGAAGCGCCTCATAATCAGAGTCGGCTGGATACACATCAATAACATCTCCTCGAACTCTATAGGAGGATCGATCAAATATCGCATCATTGCGCTTGTACTGAAGCTCAGCTAATCGCCTTAATATATCTCTTTGTCCAATTTGCTCACCGCGAGAGAGGTGTAAAACCATCTTCAGATAGGAGTCTGGGGAGCCTAGACCATAGATCGATGAAACCGTTGCAACGACAATGACATCCTTGCGTTCAATTAATGACTTTGTTGCTGATAGTCGCATCTGCTCAATGTGAGCGTTAACAGAGGAATCTTTCTCGATAAAAGTATCCGATGATGGAACATAGGCCTCTGGCTGAAAATAATCAAAGTAAGAAACGAAATACTCAACCGCATTCTTTGGGAAGAAACTTTTAAACTCACCGTACAGCTGCGCTGCTAAAGTTTTGTTGTGAACCAGGACAATCGTTGGGCGCTGAACTTCCTGAATAACATTGGCAATGGTGAAGGTTTTACCAGACCCTGTAACGCCTAATAAGGTTTGACCTGCCAGCCCATTCTCCAGTCCTTCAACAAGTCCTTTTATAGCCTCAGGTTGATCGCCTGCTGGTGAGTAATCGCTCACCACAGTGAACGGACGAACAGCGCTTATTTTCGTCGTACTTAGCACGGTTCTTTACCCTTTTGATCAATCATCTTATTCATACCAGCAGACTCACACACCACGTTAAAATACTCATTATTCTTATCAGATAAGTTCACTAGCAGTGAATCAAATCCTTTTTCTTCAAAAATTTCGCGATACCCGTGCTTCTTTATCGCTACATAAGTAATGCCTTTGACTCGCACATCCACCGCCCTCCAGTCACCTTGTGGAGTACGCTTAATCAGTAGATCTAGATTGATATCGGGTATCACTGGAGACACCATCAATACCTGTACCCATCCCATTCCTTTTTCCTCATTAATGACTACATCATCCACCTTAAATACCTGACCGCTGTAGCTTTCAAGTCCCTCAAAGGCATACCGAATGAGGGTCCTATCTACTGCGCTAATTAGCGCACTTTTCTGCTCTTTGGCTAAACTCTCGTAGTGCTTTTTCCCCAAGAGCGCCCTTGTGGTTGATGAACTATCCCAAAGCTCGACCACTGTAGATACTAAAAATGCATGGTAGGCGATGGGATCATTAATATATTTATCCTGCCTATTAGAAAGCTGATCGGTAACAGAGACGAACAACTGCTCAAATTCAGCAGTCACTGACTGTTTAGCATCCTTCGCATTAGTTAAATCATCAGCTAACTCATTAGATAACTCGCTCGCTACTGCAGATATGGCTAACATCATTACAAGGCCAATGATGACTGCAAAACTAAACTCTTGTATCCATCCACGTTTAAACAATGCAGCTCATCCCTTTAATGCTCCCCAACAATGACCAAGTTAACAACAAAAAATGATCGCCACGTATACTCAATCCAACGTGATATTCTATTCTTTTTAACCAACACTGTAAGTAAAACATTACCTGAATAAAAAACCATTTTTATCAATTAAGGAAGTTGTTGACTCATTTAAGTGGAGTGCTAAAATGCGCCGCTCTAAAAGAGTTACAATTCCGCCTTAGCTCAGTTGGTAGAGCAAATGACTGTTAATCATTGGGTCGCTGGTTCGAGCCCAGCAGGCGGAGCCAAATACGAAAAAGGCTGCACAGTGTGCAGCCTTTTTTTATAGCGCCTGATAAGGGCTTTTATCGCAACTTAGCCAAATTTAATTATCCCCAAAAAGATCTCTAGAAAAGCACTTAGCATGCACATCCTCAAGCGCATCGCTACGTCTATTGGCCACTATAATATCGCTTTTTCGCTTAAATTCATCGATATTCCCTAGGACCCTTGAGCCGAAAAATATTTCTTCATGCAGGGTAGGCTCATAGATCACCACCTCAATCCCCTTAGCTTTTATTCTCTTCATAATCCCTTGAATAGCGGACGATCTAAAATTATCACTACCCTCTTTCATCACCAAACGATAAAAACCGACAACCTTTGGTTTCAACTTTAGGATTTCCTCAGCCACAAAGTCTTTGCGAGTGACATTAGAAGAGACAATCGCCTGAATAAGATTTTGTGGTACCTGCTCATAGTTAGCCAATAGCTGCTTTGTATCTTTTGGCAAGCAATAACCACCATAGCCAAAGGATGGATTGTTATAGCCATCACCTATTCGCTGGTCTAGGCACACACCCTTAATAATACTTTTGGTATCTAAATCATGGGCTAAGGCATAAGAATCGAGCTCATTAAAGAATGAAACCCTCATGGCAAGAAAAGTATTAGCAAATAACTTAACCGCTTCAGCTTCGGTCGAGCGAATAAATAGCGTTTCTATATCATCTTTCATAGCGCTCTGAACTAATAATCCAGCAAATTCTTTAGCCACATCCAACTGACTGCCAACAACGATACGTGAAGGATAAAGATTATCTCTAAGTGCCTGACCCTCTCGAAGAAATTCAGGAGAGAAAATTACCCGATTAGTTTGGTGTTTTTGTTGTAACCATTTTGTATGACCAACCGGTATAGTCGATTTAATCACAATCAAAGCCTTTGTATTGATGGAAAGGGCATCATCCACCACGCTGTCGACGGAACTGGTATCAAAGCGATTGGTCTCAGGGTCATAATTGGTAGGTGTTGCAACAACAATAAAGCTGGCATCTTTGTATGCGACTTGCTTATCCAAGGTTGCAAAAAGGCTTAATTCTTTTTTTGTGAGAAAGGATTCTATTTCATTATCAACCACAGTTGACTGCTTAGAATTAACCTTATCAACCTGAGAGGCATCAATATCCAATATGGTTACATCGTTGTGCTGAGCCAATAGTACAGCCAGCGACATACCAACATAGCCCGAACCCACCACAGTAATTTTGACTGAATCTACCAAAACAAAGACTCTTAAATTAAAAATTTGTTTCAATATTACTTCTTGAATATGAAAGAAATATTTAATGTCTTTTAGGACTGATCTGCTATAACGGTATTTATGGCAGGTATGAAAAAGAGTGTGATAAGAAAGAACCACCATCCCAAGGAAAAAGAAAGACAATTAAGTTAATACAAACTAATTAGAGAGATTATTTATTAATAGTGTAAAAATTCACTTTAAAACACCGTTTTATTTGATATGATGAGGTTTCTAATATCCCCAAATGAGTTGAATAAATGAAAAGATTACTACCTGTATTTCTTATTTTTGCAATCTCTGGATGCACTATCTTCGTTGATGAATTTCAATCCAACCAAAGAGTAGTGCTTGATTATTTATTGTCTGATCTCCCACTACCGGAAGACGCTGATATCATAAAAGACCCAACGGTTCTCTTAGGCACAGGTAGCTCTATTTCTGGCAGAGTTGTGCTTGTTTCTGGTTACACGCCTGCTGAAAATCTAATATTTTATGGGAATGAGACGCCATCCACTGGTTGGAAGCTTGCAAG
>ERZ802822.25-NODE-25-length-102706-cov-13.509398_pt1 | contig 102706 bp, 86 predicted proteins | sample MGYA00345649_ERZ802822 | MGnify/ENA primary metagenome ERZ802822 (study PRJEB30503, sample SAMEA104212359) | marine metagenome | biome: Westerlies Biome; feature: [SRF] surface water layer (ENVO:00010504) within the epipelagic zone...; material: water... | reverse complement strand
ATTTCAATTGCACCTTCAAAAAGTATGTTATACTCTGGTAGTGTTTGAATATAGGCATCTGCTAAATCATCTATCAGGGTGTTAGTTGCTGGATAATTAAGTATATCAAAAACTGTTTTGAGCCGCTCAAATCGTAAGGTTTCTTTATCTATTTTACCTTCCCTATATTTCTTCCAGTACACATTATTATTTGGAATATAAACAGTTAAAAACTGATGTAGATCAAGTGGTATTTCATATTCTTCAAACAATTATTTAAAGGCTAGCGCTGAATTGGCTTCAAAATCCCAAAGTGTATGATCCAAATCAAAAAAGAGCGCTTTAATTTGTGATTTATTCATGAGATAATATTTTACTTAACGTAGATAAAAAGGATGTATTTTTTCCCCGCGAATTGAAACTCTCATTGGTAAGTGCCACCACAAAGGGCGCATGAAGTTTAGTCAGACGATCTTGGTAAGCCAAAAAAAGCTGACGCATTTTTCGCGAAAAACGTTGGTTACGAATATGGGTTTCACTTAAGCAAACAGGATGAACTGTTAACGGAGTTTGTTGCTCATCGCCTAAGTCGTAAAAACGAAACGGGAACGCCGTGCTAGCTCGAAATCCAGCAGCATCAGCATATTGCATGGAATAGTCATTTTTAATGCCAAGGGATGAAAATAAGCGGTACGTGTGAGGAAATTGCAGGACCAATTTATGTTGACGAATTGATTTTACTGGGCGATGTATGAGTGTGCCGAAGCGTTCAATATCTGTACCCAAAACAGTCTCATTAGTAGAAGATTCAAAGGATGCCAAAGGAGCTGTTGGTGCATAATCTGATATACTTTTTATTTCTTGTTGGTGAGTTGCATTAAAAACACTCAAACTTCTGTCATGAACGCCTAGCTTTGTGTACAACACAAAAAAGCGAATTGAAGTTGTTTTTTGCAACAAAATCTCTATCCAATTATAAAGATTAGCCAAGGGGTCTTCACGAATACCCAAAACGACTAATGCTCTGTCAAAAATCGACCCAAAACGAAATTGAAAAAAATCTTGAACTCCCTCAGCAAATGAACGAAATACTGTTTTGTGCTTAAAGGCAAACAGTTGCGGAATGTCTACGACAATCGAAAGTTTTGACGGCATTCTTTCAATTGATTTCGTGTCAAAAAATGCTTGCCAAATCGATAAAAAACGATCAAACCATAAATCTATAAGAGGTAGATGTAAAAAGTCATGTTTTGCTGCCAAGGATTGATCTGATGTGAATCTGCCCAAGTCATCCGCAACAAAAGGGTGGTATTCTTCGTAACGAGACATCAAATAAAAAGCAGCAGCAAAAAAGTCAAATGGCAACGAACTTTTTACTGGAGTTGGAAAAAACGCAGGAAGCCCTTCCCAATCAAACAAGTTTATCTGAATGGATGGAACTCCTTGCTGAGTAAGTAATCCATGAGCCGCTACAAAAAACTCATTACCCAGCGGCGAATCTCCATACGACATCTTTGGTCCACTGTGGGCAATAAAAGCACTCAAATCAGAAGTAAATGAGATGTCATTCCCCATTCTTCTACCAAAAAAATGATTGAAGATATAACGGATTCGTGGTTTCACTACAGGTGCGTGAATAAGAATCATACCTGTCACTTAAAGTTGTTTTGAATCCACGCCGTAAGTTTGTCGTATTTCAAAAGTTTAGCTTCCATCTCCAGATCAACGTTCTCTGAATCCGACACTTTAGACAAATAATGTTGAGCAAAAGATTTGGGATAAGCAGCTCCGTCATCAAATTTTTTAATATACATTGAAAACAAACAAGCTGCTTTAGTCTTGTCTTTTTGTAAATAAAAGGCAAGTACCGCTAAGTGGTAATAAGAGTCTATCGACATTTCGACATCTTGATTGCAAGATTGAATTTCATTGACTGCGTTTAAATACGCAACCAAAGCTTCCTTGTTCTTCTTAGTAGAGCGGTAAAAATAGCCTTCAGCCAAAAATCCTTCAATTACAGATAAGGATTTCACGATTTCTAAAACCTGTGTTGCTTTTTTATTACTTCCCCCCAAAACCCATGGGAGTTCAGTATACAATTGCAATAGAACAATTTGAATGTCAAGGGCGTCTGGTTTTAACCTAGCAGCAGCCTCAAATGCGATTTTCATAGCCCTTACATAAGGTAGAGATTTTACCCGGGGTAACTCAGATGCAAGTATTCCTGATACTCCCCCATAAAGAAATTGATAATCAAAATTATCAGGGTACTCCTCACACAATACTGATAACAGTTCAAAAGAGTATTCGAAGCGTTTTGTTGAGGCAAAAAGCATAGCCAATTCTTCACGCTCAGCTTGTGTTTTTATAGTTATTGTGTCCAATGCTAATATCCGCATTTCTTGTTCGGCAGTAACGGCAACAGAATCAAATAAGGATTGCGGTGCACGCTGCCCAAAAGAAACAGAAACGCAAAAAACAAAAAAGATTACTCGTTGAGCATATGCCATAAAGTATCTTTTAGTGTGGCAATGCCCTGTTGCGAAACAGACGAAAACAATACAAATGGAATGTTTTCAAAGGCTGCTTTACATTCTGCTTCAATAGCAACGTATAGCTCCTGGTCTAATAAATCAGCTTTTGAGATTCCAATCATAAAATTTTTATCTAATAACTCGGGATTGTACCGTGTCAATTCATTGTTCAAAATAGTGAATTGTTCTTTAATATCAGTAGTATCCGCAGGAATTACGTAAAGCAATACGCTGTTACGCTCAATGTGACGTAAAAAATAATGTCCTAGCCCCTTCCCTTCTGCGGCACCTTCAATAATTCCAGGTATATCTGCCATCACAAAAGAAGTAAAATCACGATGCTGAACAATACCCAGATTAGGTTTTAGGGTAGTAAAGGGATAATCAGCGATTTTGGGTTTGGCAGATGTTAACGCTGCCAACAGTGTGGATTTTCCTGCATTTGGAAAACCAACAAGACCTACATCTGCCAATACTTTAAGTTCAAATGTAATGCCTCGCTCAACACCCTCTTTGCCTGGTTGTGCATAGCGCGGCGCTTGGTTTGTAGGGCTTTTGAAATGCCAATTTCCCCTGCCGCCCATTCCCCCTGGCGCAACAATTACATCTTCCTCAGATGTTATTTCTGCAATGCGTTCTCCAGTTTCAGAATCGAAAACTAACGTTCCTAAAGGAACGGGTATAATGAGGTCTTTACCATCGGCCCCTGTACTCCTACTTTTACTCCCGTGAAGTCCGTGTTCCGCCTTAAAATGACGCTTATATTTAAATGTTACAAGCGTCCACAGGTTTTTATCACCCCGTACAATAACATGCCCGCCACGTCCGCCATCGCCTCCATCAGGGCCGCCTTTTGTAATGTATTTCTCTCTGTGAAAATGTGTAGAACCCTTTCCTCCGTTACCAGAACTAACGTGAATTTTTACATAGTCTACAAAATTTCCTTCTGTCATTACAATTGTTCAACAATAGTGGTAAGTTGTTCAGCGATAGAGGCTATTGAGCCTTCTCCTTGTATCGAGTGAAATTTTCCTTGTGTGCTGTAGTAATCAATAAGTGGTGCTGTTTTTTTGTTGTATTCTGCAAAACGATTTCGGATTTTCTCTTCGTCTTGATCATCGGCACGACCACTTTCTTTTCCTCTTTGTAATAGGCGATTAACCAAAATATCTTCAGCTACATCAAGTGCTAACGTAGCTGCAATTTTCATGTCATTCTTAGCTAAAAAAGCATCCAATGCCTCGGCTTGGGATCTGGTACGTGGAAATCCGTCGAAAATAAATCCTGCAGCTTCTGAGTGCTTAACAACCTCCCCCTCTAGCATTTGAATAGTCACTTCGTCTGGGACCAAATCTCCCTTATCCATATAACCTTTAGCCAAAAGTCCCAGTGAGGTTTCGTTTTTAATATTATATCGAAATACATCGCCCGTTGAAATATGAATCAGTTGAAATGTACCTTTTAAAAATTCGGCTTGCGTGCCTTTTCCTGCTCCAGGTTTTCCAAACAAAATGATATTCTTCATGCATAATTTTTACTGTGCAAAGATATCCTATTTTGTGCAGTACACCTACATCGTTTGCACATTGCAGAATATGCGTACCTTTGTCAAGGAAATGAAACACGTTATTTCTACAGATTTTACCGTCGGTATTTTAGGAGGCGGACAGCTTGGTAAAATGCTCTTGGATGTAACACGTCGCTGGGATATTCATACGCGTGTTTTAGATGCTAATGCTGACGCATCTGCCAGAAACAGCTGCAATCAATTTGTACAAGGAAGTTTAATGGATTATGAAACTGTCGTCCAATTTGGAAATGACGCAGACGTATTGACCATTGAAATTGAGCATGTCAACATTGATGCACTTTATGAGTTGGAAAAAAGAGGTGTATTGGTGTTTCCAAAGCCCGCAACCCTAGACGTTATTCAAAACAAGCGCACGCAAAAAGAATTTTACACTGCTCAAAAACTACCTACGGCTCCGTATATGGCTTTTGCTAACAAAGCAGAACTAGATAAAGCTACGGCAAAAGGAACGATTAAATTTCCCTGTATTTGGAAAGCTGCACGCTTTGGTTATGATGGCTTTGGTGTGAAAAAATTGGATAATATCGCAGCTATTGACACACTACCAGAGGGCGAATGTATCGTGGAAGATTTAGTCCCTATCGCTCAAGAAATTTCGGTAATTGTTGCCCGAAGCGCGTCTGGTGAAGTGTCGCTGTACCCACCTGTTGGTATGGCATTTCACCCTACAGCAAATCAGGTGGAGTTTGTGTATTACCCAGCGGAAATAACCCCTTCTATTTCCGAAAAAGCGCAAGAAATTGCCAAAGATTTGGTTGCTGCATGGGAGCACGTTGGCCTTTTGGCGGTAGAGTTTTTTGTGGATGACAACAACACGCTTTGGATTAACGAGGTAGCACCACGTCCTCATAACAGCGGTCATTTGACCATTGAAGGATGTGTTACCTCACAGTTTGAACAACATCTCCGCGCTATTTTGGATGCACCACTAGGTAAAACCGATTTTTATCGCCCTACAATTATGGCAAATGTGGTTGGTCCTGCTGATGTTACTGGAGCATTTGAATATAAAGGCGTCAAAAATATTCTAAGCACCCCGCAAGCCGGACTTCACATTTATGGCAAAAAAACAACCAAACCTCAGCGTAAAATGGGTCATCTGACTCTTACGGGTGAGAATTTAAATGATATTTTTAAACAAATAAAAGAACTTAAATCTGTTCTACAATTAAAAGCGAAATGATATGAAAGTAGCCGTTATTATGGGAAGCAAAAGCGACTTGCCCGTGATGCAAGATGCCATTGACACCTTAGCATTATTCGAAATAGATACAGATGTTGATATTGTATCGGCACACCGAACGCCAGAAAAAATGATGCAATTTGCTACCACAGCACATACGCAGAACATTGATGTCATTATTGCAGGTGCAGGTGGTGCTGCGCATTTACCTGGGATGGTAGCAGCTTCAAGTCCACTCCCTGTGATTGGAGTTCCCGTAAAGTCATCCAACTCCATTGACGGTTGGGACTCTGTTCTGTCTATTTTACAAATGCCTGGGGGTGTTCCAGTGGCGACAGTTGCGCTTAACGGCGCTAAAAATGCCGCATTGCTTGCGTGTCAAATTCTAGGAGTAAAAAATCCTGCGCTAAGGGAAGCCATGATTGCTTACAAAAATTCTTTAGGAGAAAAAGTGCATCAAAGCGCTAAAGACCTAAACCAAAAGTAAGGGTCAAAATACTTGCCACAAACCATAAAATAGGAATCCCTTCCACCCAAAAGGAAGTAAACATGGGCGAACGCTTTGGAGATGCGCCGTAAAGTGCAATCGCTAAAAGTAATAGCATCCCCCACTCTACATAAAGCAACACATCAACTGCAACCGTTTTAAAGGCCATAAAAGCTGTAAAACTAATCAGTATAAATCCCAATACCTTCACACCATTAACCCCAAAAAGCTGGGGCAAGGTTTTTAACGCTTTTTCGTCTTTTTGCAAATCACGAAGATCAAAAGGGAGGATCAGGCAAATCATCCACGTCAGTGCTTTTATTGAAACTAACACAAATAGATTTTTCGGCAATGCATTCAGGGGGATCGTAGCCAATACCGTCCAACAAAGGGCAACAACAAAAACCTTTAGTGTTGGCACAAAACGCAGACCCATTTTTGCGCCAAAAGGTAAGGCGTAGCAAAATGTTAACATTCCTGCAAACCCAAAGCTAATCCACACGAAAACGGGTTGTAGCATCAACCCATAAAATCCTAGGGACAGAGCTAGCAACGCATAAAATAGCTTTGAAAAAGTTACCTGCTGTTGTCGATATAATATAGGAACAAAAGCGTGTAAGTACTGGTAAGCAGCCCATCCAAACCCAAAAACAGCACATTGAAGGGATAGAGAAAACGGAGCCCCTTGCTGCAGAGCAAAAACACCACAAAACGCCCATAACGAAAGGGTAACGTGAAGATTTGATGAAATATAACGCTGAAACAAGTGACTTGAATGAAGAGCAAAAATACCAAATGTGTTAATAACATATGGTTTTGCGGTTAACAACTTTAATGCGAAAGACTGAGGTTCTGCTTTTGTGTATTGTGCAAAAAATTAACTTTGATTTTAACTTAATGGTTACACTATGGACACACAAGGTTTTGTTTTTAGACATGTTGGCCCAAAAGCAAACGAAGTTGCTTCAATGCTATCAGAAATTAATGCCTCCTCTATAGAAGAGTTAGTTGCGCAAACTGTGCCTGAGTCGATACGTTTAAAACAGCCAATATCACTTCCTGCTGCCATTAGTGAACACGCCTTTTCAAAGCATCTATCGACACTAGGAAAACAAAATACTGTTTTTTCTTCATTTATTGGATTAGGGTATCACGAAGCCATATTACCAGGTGTGATTCAACGCAACATACTAGAAAACCCAGGTTGGTATACATCTTACACTCCTTATCAAGCTGAAATTGCTCAAGGCAGAATGGAAGCCCTGCTCAACTTCCAAACTATGGTAACCGATCTCACGGGAATGGAGTTGGCTAATGCATCCCTTCTTGATGAAGCCACGGCAGCCGCCGAATCAATGAGCCTATTATATGGACAACGCACCAAATCACAAAAAAAGGATAATGCCTCCTTATTTTTTGTAGATGAAAACACCTTACCGCAAACCAAATCCGTATTAGAAACACGTGCAAATCCTATTGGGATTACTTTAATCTACGGAGCACCCGAAACGTTTATTCCTACAAACGAATATTTTGGTGCGTTGATTCAATATCCAGGAGCAAACGGTGCCATTCCAGATTTAAAATCCTTTATTGAAGTTGCGTCGGAAGCAGAAATAAAAACAGCTGTTGCCGCAGACCTCATGAGCTTGGTGCTTTTAGAGGCCCCTGGCGCTCTTGGCGCAGATGTGGTTGTAGGAAGCACCCAACGATTTGGTATTCCGCTTGGCTACGGAGGCCCGCATGCCGCATATTTTGCTACCAAAACTGATTACAAAAGAAGTGTGCCCGGAAGAATTATTGGGGTTACTCAAGACAGGGAGGGAAATAGAGCGTTGCGAATGGCCTTGCAAACCCGTGAACAACACATCAAAAGAGATAGAGCCACATCTAACATTTGTACCGCACAAGTGCTATTAGCCGTCATGGCAGGCATGTATGCCGTGTATCACGGGCCTGAAGGATTAACAGATATTGCAACTAGAATACACACCACAGCATGCAGGCTAAGCAAAGCATTGGACAATATGGGCATTCGGCAAAAAAATCATGCTTTTTTCGATACCCTTTGGATTGAGGCTCCAAAAAAAATAGTTCAGCCATTGGCGGAAAAAGCAGGCATAAACCTGCGATACATTAACGAAAATGAATTAACGCTTTCTGTTCATGAGGCTACGGAAGAACATCACATTGAAACTTTACTTGAAATTTTCTCAAAAACGGCAAATGGTACGTCAACAAATACAGCTTCTGCAGAACCTAACTGCCTGCCGCATTCGCACAAACGTACAACGGCATTTTTAACGCACAACGTATTCCAGCGGTACCACGCAGAAACCAGTATGATGCGTTATATTAAGTCGCTAGAGCGTAAAGATTTGGCGTTAAACCATTCCATGATTGCCCTTGGATCCTGTACGATGAAATTGAATGCAGCTACTGAAATGTTTGCTCTAAGTGACCCACAGTGGAACAACATGCATCCATTTGCGCCTACAAATCAAGCGGAAGGCTATCATACTATTTTGAAAGAACTAACCGACTACCTGACTGAAATAACAGGTTTTGGAGGTACCTCGCTACAACCCAACTCAGGTGCACAAGGAGAGTTTGCAGGGCTTATGGTCATTCGCGCTTTTCATCAAGCCAACAATGAAGCGCACAGAAACATTTGCCTCATCCCGGCTTCGGCACATGGCACCAATCCGGCTTCAGCTGTCATGGCAGGAATGGAAGTTGTAGTGGTTGGTACTGATGAGCGAGGCAACATTGACCTCAACGACTTAAAAGTAAAGGCAGATGCTCATGCCGAAAATTTGGCTGCGCTAATGATAACATACCCATCTACACATGGGGTTTTTGAATCTGCTATTAAAGAAATTACAGCTCACATTCACAGTAATGGGGGGCAAATTTACATGGACGGTGCAAACATGAATGCACAGGTGGGGCTTACAAATCCTGCTGCCATCGGTGCTGATGTATGCCACTTAAATCTTCACAAAACTTTTGCCATACCACACGGAGGTGGTGGCCCGGGAGTTGGACCTATTTGTGTCGCAAAACATCTTGTTCCGTTTCTACCCAATCACGAGATAGTTCCCACAAGTGGCGAACAAGGAATTTCTGCGCTTTCGGCCGCTCCGTTCGGTTCAGCAATGGCATGTTTGATTTCCTATGCCTACATCCGCTTACTTGGAGCAGATGGACTCACAAAGTCTACCGAAATTGCCATTCTAAATGCCAATTACATAAAGGAACGCATTGCAAAACACTACCCTGTACTCTATAGTGGTGATAGCAACAGAGCCGCACATGAATTCATTATTGATTGTCGTGCCTTTAAAGAAAAAGGAATTGAGGTAATGGATATTGCCAAAAGGCTTATTGATTACGGGTTTCATGCACCTACAGTATCTTTCCCTGTGGCGGGTACGATGATGATTGAGCCTACAGAAAGTGAAAATAAAGAAGAACTTGATCGTTTTTGTGAAGCACTTATTTCTATTCGCTATGAGATAGAGGCAAGTGATCCCAATCAAGAAAATAACATCCTACGGAATGCTCCGCATACCATGGCGCAACTCACTGCTCATGAATGGAGATTCCCTTATACAAGAGAGGAAGCTGCTTATCCGTTGCAATATGTGCGAGAAAATAAGTTTTGGGCTAGCGTTCAACGCGTTGATGAAGCTTTTGGAGATCGAAATTTAGTTTGTACCTGTGCACCTATAGAATCATATGCTAATAAACAAGTAATTCATAATGAGTAACTTACGATTAATTCTCTCCGTGTTTAGTTAAATTTTCTTTTTATGCTACGCATAGATTTTTATCTTTGGCATGTAGTTGTTTAATTTTTGCACTACACATCAACTTAACAAAAAAAATGGGAATTCACATTACTGGCGTTGGGAGTTATATTCCTTCTCAAACCGAAAAAAATGAAGCCTTTCTGAATCATTCGTTTTTAGATATGGATGGAAGTCCATTTAACAATGAAAACGTTGACATCATTGAAAAATTTAAAGCCATAACGGGCATTGAAGAACGCCGCTATGCCAAACCACACCAAACAGCTTCTGACCTAGCCTTCTTGGCTGCTGAAAAAGCATTAGAAGACGCTTCGCTAGACCCAGAAACATTGGATTACATCATTGTTGCACATAATTTTGGTGATATTCAGCACGGTTGTATTCAAACCGAAATGTTGCCGTCACTCGCTACCCGTGTAAAACATCAACTGCAAATCAAGAATCCTAATTGCGTGGCTTATGATGTTATTTTCGGCTGTCCAGGCTGGGTGGAAGGCGTGATTCAAGCGCAAGCATTTATCAAAGCTGGAATGGCAAAAAAATGTTTGGTTATTGGCGCTGATACGCTTTCAAGAATTGCTGATTCTAACGATAGAGATTCTATGATTTTTGCCGACGGTGCAGGGGCAACTATAATTGAAGAAACTGACACAGCTGGAGGCTTACTAAGTCATTGTACACAAACATTTAGTAACGGTGAGGCATTTTATCTATACTCTGGAAAGTCGTATCATCCAGATGCTGACCCTACCGACAAATACATTAAAATGCATGGCCGTAAAGTATATGAATTTGCCATTAGCCATGTACCGCAAGCGTTAAAAAGTTGTTTAGACAAGAGCGGGGAAGATATTAGCACATTAAAAAAGGTGTTTTTACACCAGGCCAATGAAAAAATGGATGAGGCCATTATAAAACGATTTTACAGGCTTTATCGATATCCACAACCCGAAAATGTATTACCCATTAGTATTCATAAGTTGGGAAACAGTTCTGTGGCAACAGTTCCTACACTTCTAGATTTGGTAAAACGCAGCCAAATGGAAAATCATCATGTTGCACAAGGCGATGTGGCTCTCTTTGCTAGTGTTGGTGCAGGGATGAATATCAATGCGTTTTCCTATAAGTTCTAGGCTTATTTTAATGCCTCTTTAATCGGATTTCCAATTGTTCCGGTTGGGTTACTAATACCCAAAATAGCACAAATCGTAGGAGCGATATCTGTTATATTCGTACGTTCAAAAGTGGTCCCTTTTCTAACCCCTTGTCCATAAAGCATTAGAGGTACGTGAGTGTCGTAAATGTATGCAGATCCGTGTGTGGTGCCTTTTTTTCTGGTTTCAATAAAGCCGGGTTGCAAAACGAAAACAATATCACCCGAGCGTTTTGGGTGAAAACCGCGCTGCAATCGTTCTATGATGGCGTTGTTCTCGTTCATTTTTAGGAGTTCAGTTGTATCATATGCCATAGCAACTCCTTCAAAAGACATCGTAAAAGAGGTTATATATGATTTAATTTTATTGATATCTAAGCGTTCAGTTATGATTTTATCATGATTTAGAAAAATTTCATTATTAGAAACATCACGAATCAATCCCCCTGTATCAAAATAAGCTGAGGTATGTGTTTTTAATTCTTTTACAAAATCTTTTTCTTTAAAGTATCCCGCGGGAATTTTGTTGTCCATCAAATATTTTGGCACATGAGCTACGCCATGATCGGAAGTCAAAAAAACAGTATAATTTCCTTTACCCACTTGTTTATCAAGTGCAGCAAACAACCGAGCCAAGTCCAAATCCAAACGCACATACGTATCTTGTACTTCTTTAGCGTTTATCCCAAAAGCATGCCCCACATAATCGGTTGAAGAATAGCTGACCATCAAAACATCCGCATCATTATCTGTTCCTAATGCCTCGGCCTCTAGAGCGGCCAAAGTGAAATCTGTAATTAAACTATTACCAAATGGTGTTTCCTCTAAAATATCATATCCGTTATTCTCGGGAGCTAATTCAGCTAAATCGTATGGAAATGTTGGGGTTTCTTTTCCTTTAAATGTAGTTTCATATGGAGTATTATCGGGGCCACTTTCAACATAGGTTTCAATGGGGTAATAGGTATCCCAAGTTGTCAAATACGTATCTATTTGTTTGCTCGTATTAAAATCAGCTGCCCATTGCGGAAGCGTATTTATGTAAAAGCTGCTGCTTACAAATTTCCCATCATTTTTTCCTGAAAACCAGTATGCGCCGTTAGCTGCATGTCCAATGGAAAGAATAGCACCTCTATCTTTAAAAGAAACCCCGATGGCTTTACCCCTTGACTGAGTGGCTAATCTATTCTCATCAGAGAATGTAGAAACCAATAATTGCGTTGGTGCCTTTTCACCGTTGTTAGTTAGCGTTCCAATACTTTGATACGAATCATCTCCAACACAATATTGCTCTTCACCGCTAATTTTGTCAAACCAATCATTGGCAATAATACCGTGAACAGCAGGGGGAGTACCTGTAGAAATACTTGCATGACCAGGACCAGTTTTAGTCTGCGCATAATCAAAGTGATGGTTTTTGGCTACAAATCCCTGGTTGTAAAATCGTTTAAACCCACCATTGCCGAAATGATTTTCAAATCGAGTGAGATAGTCCATGCGCATTTGGTCAACTACAATCCCTACAACAAGTTTTGGTTTTGAGGGCTTTATTGGTGTATAACACGCCATTAAAGTTAGTAAAGCAAATAGCGAAAAGTGTTTTATGTTCATAATTTGGAATTTTTACAAATGTATTTTTTTATGCGACTCCTGATGTTATAGTTATATTATTTTTTTACATTCGTTTCGATGAAGTTATTGCATCATATTGGCGCTTATTTCCTTATGCTTAGACTGGTTTTTATCAAACCCACCAAAGCAAAAGTGATGCGCAAGCTTATCTTCCAAGATATTCAAGACCTTATTATTGGGTCGTTGGGTATAGTTGCGTTTTTATCCTTTTTTGTAGGCGGAGTAGTTTCGATTCAAACAGCACTTAACATTGAAAGCCCACTTATCCCAAAAAATCTAGTTGGTTTTGCAACAAGGCAATCTGTTATTCTTGAATTTGCACCAACATTTATGTGTATCATTTTGGCAGGAAAAGTGGGGTCATATATCACCTCAAGTATTGGAACTATGCGCGTAACCGAACAGATAGACGCTCTAGAAGTGATGGGAATTAACTCCGTAAATTATTTAGTTTTCCCAAAAATAATTTCCATGCTATTGCTTCCTTTTGTCATAAACATTTCTATGTTTTTAGGCATTCTAGGCGGTTATACGGCAACCCTTTACGGTGGTTTCTCTAATAGTGCAGATTTTATCGAAGGTATTCAGATGGATTTTAAACCTTTCCACGTAACATATGCCTTTGTCAAAACGTTAATTTTTGCTGTGGTTTTAGCTACTATTCCGTCCTATCACGGATACTTCATGAAAGGTGGCGCACTAGAAGTAGGCAAGGCGGCTACGGTAGCTTTTGTGTGGACTTCAATTGTTATAATTGTGTTGAATTATATCGTAACCCAACTTCTCCTTGCTTGATGATTGAATTACAAAACATAACAAAATCTTTTGACGGCATTGAAATTCTCAAAGGCATTAGCATGACCTTTGAAGCTGGAAAAACTAACTTGATTATAGGGCAAAGTGGTTCAGGAAAAACGGTTTTACTTAAATGCCTATTAGGACTGCATCAACCTAATGGTGGTGATATGCTTTTTAATAACCAAGCATTGGTGGAAATGGATGATGATCAACGTAGAATTTTGCGACGTGAAATGGGTATGGTTTTTCAAGGCAGTGCTCTTTTCGACTCCATGACTGTTTTGGAAAATGTTATGTTCCCCATGCAAATGCTAACTAATCAAAGTGAAGCAATAATGCGAAAGGCTGCAGAAGAAGTTATTGAGCGCGTAAATTTGGTCGATGCGCAGCAGAAACTCCCTGCTGAATTGTCTGGAGGTATGCAAAAACGGGTCGCTATTGCACGTGCTGTAGTAATGAAGCCCAAATACTTATTTTGCGATGAACCAAACTCAGGGCTAGACCCCAAAACCGCTATTGTAATTGATAATCTTATTCGTGAAATTACACAAGAAAACAACATTACGACCGTGATAAATTCGCACGACATGAATTCGGTTATGGAAATTGGCGACAGCATTTTGTTTTTGAAAAATGGCGTAAAAGCTTGGGAAGGCAGCAAAGAACTTATTTTTAAAACAGATAACGAAGCCATCAACGACTTTGTATATTCATCAAATTTGATGAAAAAAGTAAAAGAAGTATATCAATAAATTACTTTCGCACACTTGGCACTATTGTCAACGTGGCTTTTTCCAAATCGTCGTACGTTTTTATCTTTTCTTGCAGTTGCAACTCAGTTTCAGTGTCAATATCAACTAAACCCAATGGATTTATAATAATTTCTGCTTGCTCACCTCGAACATAGTATATTTCAGCAGATTTACTCAAGTAACTCCCAAAAGGCAGTGTAGTTATGTGGTCTTCCAAAAAAACATTTGCTTCTTTTCGGAAAGCATTTTCCTTAAGCGCACGTGTGAAGGTTATACCAGCTGGAATCATAACCATAAGCGCTATAAAACTCACAAGCCTTACCGTCCTCCTTCGCTGTTTAGAATCGGCATACTGAATCATAGGAAAGCGCAAAAGTTTAATCACCAAAAAGGAAGCAAATGCGATAAATGTTGCGTTAATAAAAAATAGATACAATGCACCCAGTGCATAATTCGGATTTGCCACCGCTACTCCATAGCCAATGGTGCATAAAGGTGGCATTAGTGCCGTAGCAATAGCAACACCAAAAATAACAGAGGCAATAGTTCCTTTTTTTGTTCGGGCAATAGCAAGAGCTGCACCTCCGCAAAAGGCAATAAATACATCTCGAATATCAGGTTGCGTTCGCGCCAATAATTCGGATGATTCTTGCTGAAGCGGGAAAATCAAGAAGTAAAGTGTGGCCGTAGCAACACTCAATACAACCATAACTACAAAGTTTTGAATGGCCTGTTTAAGCATGGTGAGATCGTTAATTGCCAGCGAAACGCCTACACCCAGTACTGGGCCCATTAGGGGGGCAATTAGCATGGCGCCAATAACAACGGCTGTAGCATTGGTGTTAAGTCCAATTGAAGCTATAAAAATAGAGCAAATCAGCACCCAGGCCGTAGCACCCCGAAATGGAATATCTGCTCGTACAGCCTCTAAAGTTGCGGCATAATCCGTATCTCTAGCAATGTGTAATAATTGGCGTACATATCGCAGCTGAGCAACCCAAGAAGTTTTACTAGTTGTGGGTTTCTTTGGTTGTTCGCTTGATTCGGAAAAATCAAATTTAGACTCCATTACATTTGTTTAACTTCCACAAAAGGTGGAAACAAGTACTGTCTTTTAGTTTGGGTACAAGTACATAAAAATCGTGTTCGGCGTTTTATTCCTTTTTGAAAAATGCGACCATCCGAAGCACAGAACAATGCACCTTGTTCCAATTCAAAAATACATTTTTTATCATTGGGTAGGTCAAATTGCCGTAGCGCAAGCATAAGCGAGGCGTCAGCAGCAAACGTTGCTTTGGGCTTTTTCATGTGCTTTTTCAAGGGTTCAAGTAGTGACTTTGGAAAAAAATCTACTGATAAAAATGGGATTACCAACTCCTGAAACGTTGATTGCCAAGCTGTACCATGTGGTTTTTGTCTATTCTTGTAATTAGAAAACACGCTGTAATGAGCCCATTCGTGCAAAAAAGTAAGCAAAAAACGATAGCGATTTTCCATGGCATTTAGTGTAATCGTAACAGGCTTGCCATGCTGTACACGAAAATCTCCATGTTTGGTTTTGCGTTGGCGCACTACTTTTATATGAACATTATTATCTGCAATCAGCGAAGCACATTTTTCTTGAGTTCCTACTGGCAAAAAAGAATAAAAATCAAGGCTCATTAAGGCGTCGTGTTCGAAACGGGAAGTACTTTACCGTTATAGAATTGGTGACCCGTTAAGGCAAATTTTGCAATATAGGCTGCCATGGTTTTGGCGTCCATTGGAACATCTAATCCTGGGAAAGCTTCTGAAAGCATTTCGGTTTGTACAGCACCAAGAGCCAAAGCATTCACTGAAGGACCGGATTGTTTAAATTCCTCTGCGAGTAATTCTGTAAGTATAGACACTGCTCCTTTGCTACTACTGTAAGCAGCTAAACCTGGAAACTTAGAAGTGCCGTTTATGCCTCCCATGCTGCTGATGTTTAGCACATGACTCTCAGTACTCATTTTTGAGAGTAATAGGCGTGTAAGGTTTGCCAACCCAAAGACATTGACTTTATAAACTGATTCAAAATCAGACTGGGTCGTTTCTAAAAAAGGCTTATTGATAAGTTTACCTGCATTGTTAATGAGTACATCGACGTGTTCAGGTGAAGATGTAGATACCCATTTCTGCAACGACTCAGCATCCGAAATATCTAAAGAAAATGCGTTGACATTTGGAATGTTTAAAGACTCAATCGGAGCAATGTTGCGCGACAGTGCCCAAACATGATGATGATGATCCGAAAGCCATTGTACCAAAGCTAAGCCAATTCCTCTGCTTGCTCCTGTAATCACAATGTTTTTTGACGCTCCCAAAATAATTACACTACTAAGCGGATGGGATTTTCGATATGTTCCTTGAGGGTTTGTAAGAACTGTGCCCCTGTTGCTCCATCTACAGTTCGATGGTCGCAAGCCAGTGTAAGCTTCATTGTATTTCCAACCACAATTTCACCTTCTTTGACTACTGGTTTTTGCACAATGGCACCCACAGAAAGTATGGCGGAATTGGGTTGATTAATAATAGATGTAAATTCGTTAATACCAAACATTCCAAGGTTAGAAACCGTAAATGTGCTTCCGTCCATTTCTTGTGGAGTAAGTTTTTTACTTCTTGCGCGACCAGCAAAATCTTTAACTTGTGTGCCAATTTGCGGCAAGTTCATTTCGTTAGCAAATCGCAATACAGGTACTACCAATCCATCATCAACTGCCACAGCTACTCCGACATGCACGTGATGGTTTAACACCATTTTGTCATCAAACCATTGCGAATTTACTTGAGGGTGCTCTTTTAGAGAAAGTGCCACTGCTTTTACAACAATATCGTTGAACGAAATCTTGGTTTCAGGAATGGAGTTATATTGTTTTCTAAAGGCAATTGCAGCGTCCATATCAAACTCTACTGAGAGGTAATAGTGGGGTGCGCTGAATTTTGAAGCTCCCAAGCGCTTAGCAATAGTCTTGCGCATTTGAGAGTTTGGAATTTCTTCTTGTTTTTCTTGTCCTGCTGGCACAAAAACAGTTGGTTGACTGCTCGTCGTGACTGTCGGTGTGTACTGTTCTACGTCGCGTTTAACAATACGTCCAGATTCACCTGTCCCAGTAACAAGGTGAAGATCAATTCCTTTTTCTTTGGCAATTTTCTTTGCCAATGGCGATGCCATGATGCGACCTGTATTTGGTACTGTGTTTGTTTCGGTAACTGCCGGTGCAACTGCTACAGGCTCGGCTTGTGGTGTGGGAGGTGCAGGTGCTTCTTCCAGTACAGGAGCAGTCGCTTTTGGCACTTCAGGAGGTGCTGCTAAAATAGCAGAGATATCTGTTCCGGCTGGTCCAATAATGGCAAGAAGTGTGTCTACAGGCGCCGTTTCGCCTACGGCTGTTCCTATGTGAAGTAATACGCCAGAAAAGAACGATTCAAATTCCATAGTGGCTTTATCCGTCTCTATTTCTGCTAGAATATCTCCCTCTTCCACTGAGTCGCCTACTTGTTTTAACCAAGAGGCAACTGTACCTTCTTCCATGGTGTCACTAAGACGCGGCATGTTGATGACCTCAACGCCTTCTGGAATGTCAGTAGGAATAGCTTCTGAAACTTCTGTTTTTTCGACCTCAGGGACAACTTCAGCAGCAGCTGTTTCACCGCTAATCAATGCTGTAATATCCTCTCCTTCATCGCCAATAATAGCTAGCAATACATCAACAGGAGCCGTCTCTCCTGCTTGTACACCGATATGCAAGAGTGTTCCTTCATGAAAAGACTCAAACTCCATGGTGGCCTTGTCCGTTTCAATTTCAGCTAAAATATCGCCTTCATCTACTGAATCACCTACATTTTTAAGCCATGTAGCCACTGTTCCTTCTTCCATTGTATCGCTAAGGCGCGGCATGTTAATGATTGTTGCCATATTATAATTTATGTGGGATAAATGGGTAATCTTCTTGTTCGTAAACGGCATCGTACATCACATTCTTATCGGGGAAAGGTGACGTCTCTGCAAATTCTTCACATTCTTTAACACCTGCTTTTACACGAGCATCAATTTCAGCAAGTTCATCTTCAGTGGCAAATGCTTCCTTTAAAATTATATCTTTTACTTGGGTAATAGGGTCAATTTTACGGTATTCTTCCACTTCTTCTTTAGTACGGTAGTGTTGGGCATCAGACATAGAATGTCCGCGGTAACGATATGTTTTTGCCTCTAAAAACGTAGGCCCATCACCACGACGCGCGCGTTGAATGGCCTCATCTATTCCTTCTGCAACAGCAACTGGATTCATTCCATCAATAGGACCGCAAGGCATTTCGTAGCCTAATCCAAGCTTCCAAATATCGGTATGATTGGCCGTGCGCTCTACCGAAGTTCCCATGGCGTACCCATTGTTTTCTACAATAAATACAACGGGAAGCTTCCAAAGCATTGCCAAGTTCAATGTTTCGTGCAGTGACCCTTGACGAACAGCGCCATCGCCCATAAAACATAGCGTTACTGCATCGCTGCCGTGATATTTATCGCCAAACGCCATTCCTGCTCCAAGCGGAATTTGTCCACCAACGATACCATGACCTCCGTGAAAACGGTGTTCTTTTGAAAATATGTGCATCGAACCCCCTAATCCGTTTGAAGTTCCCGTGGATTTGCCAAACAGCTCTGCCATTACTCTTTTTGGATCAACGCCCATTCCTATGGGTTGTACGTGATTACGATAGGCCGTAATCATACGATCTTTAGTCAAGTCCATTGCGTGCAGTGCTCCTGCCAAAATAGCTTCTTGACCATTATAAAGATGTAAGAAACCACGAACTTTTTGCTGGATATAAACTGATGCAAGTTTGTCTTCAAACTTGCGCCAAAAAAACATATTCTCGTACCAATTCAGGTAGGTTTCGCGCGTAACTTTTTCCATAGGGTTTAGCTGTTATGAGTTGCGCAAAGATAGGGTAACTAATTCATGGAAAAAAACAAAACGAAAATCCTTAGTAGCGTTCTTGACCAAAGTTGAATGTGAGTGAAAAACGAAGTGTATTTTCAAGTGGATTTACTACTCTAGTTGCAGATACTAAATAGGACAAATCGATATCTATGATATTGTATTTAAATCCTACTCCAAGCGTAATAAACTTTCGTGCTCCCTTTAGTTCATTTTCGTTAAAATATCCTGCGCGTAAGGCAAAGGATTCGTCGTACATGAACTCCGCCCCAAGTGCCCAAGTAAATTCTTTTAATTCTTCACTAAAGCCATCAGGTGCATCACCAAAGGATTTAAAAATTCCAGAAAGAACCCCAACATCATCGGGTTGTATATACCCAGTAATATTTCCCTCGCTGTCTGTTATAGGCTCACTAGGTGAGGGCACCAAAAGCTTGTTTAACTCTAGGCTTATGTTGAGCTTGTTATACGAATCAAAAATAAAATCAAAACCTCCACCGAACTTTAAATTTGTGGGTAAAAAGTCTGACTCGCCTTCGTCTTCATATTTAAGTTTTGGGCCAATATTAGAAATATTAAATCCTGCACGCCATATACCAGAAAAATTTGAATACGGTACCTCGTATGACTCATAAAAACCCGAGATTCCTACAGCTACCGTACTCGCGGCTACACTTTCGTTATTTCCTGACTGAAGCTTTAAATCGGAGTTTAAAAACGAGCCTTGAATTGCCATAGAGAAATTTTCACTTAATTTTAAAGCATAAGAAGCATCTATAACGAGTTCGTTTGGCCGTTCAACCAAAGGGTTGATAAAATCTTGAGGACTTTCACCTATTTCAATCTCGCCTAAGCTAAAGTAGCGCAAACCAATAGCCCAAGCAGCACGGTCATCAACAGCGCGATAATACGTCAAATCTGCTAAGAAAATATCGTTTACCAACTTACTCAAATAGGGCGTGTAGCTAATTGAAGCACCCGTTTCATTAGAAACGAAAACAAACTTTGCAGGATTCCAGTGATTGGAAAAAGCATCGGCAGAAGTGGCAACACCCTGATCGCCTAAAGCCGCTGAGCGTGCGTCAGGAGCAATGTTTAAAAAAGGGACGCCTGTAGTAACTACACGGTTTTGGGCATATGTGAGCTGAAAAAGTCCAACGAATAAAAGTAAAGCGGTAAATTGTTTCATACTATTCAATAATAAGTTTAGCCGAAAAGGTATCGGTTGATTGTGATAACGAAGAAATAAGCTCAATCGTGTACAAGTAGGTGCCTTTATTTACTTTTTGCCCACTGTACGAAGTAGCTTCCCATCGAATGCTGTTCAACAAATAGCCTGTAGAAAACACATCTTGGCTGGTATGCCAGATACGTTTTCCATCCATGGTAAAGATATACAAATTCGCTTCTAAAAGCTCACGCGGACGGTTGTGTTGCACAAAAAATGTTGTTTGATTTGTAACAGGGTTTGGCGAGTTGAAAACGCGTTCTATTTTTAGGTCACTGTTATCCATTACCCAAAACGTAATTGTTTTCGTGCTTGGGTTATTGTGTGTGTCCCAGGCCTTTATGGTGAGCGAATGCATTCCTACGGACAAATCATTGAGCGGATATGACAGCGTTCCTCTAGTAAAATCGTCAATTGCTGTAGAATAAAAGGCGTTAAGCACAATTGGATTGGTTTGGTTATTATCCAAAACTGCCGTGATATCGTGTCCAATTCCCCCAGCAGTGTTAATGCCATTCTCATCAGCTATATCTAAAATAAGCGTTGGGCTACTAAAGACACGCTCTCCGTCTTTAAAATTTCTGTTGTTTAGATACGCATCAATTTCTGGACCTTGATTGTCTTTAGGCGCTGAAGTGTTTAATCCGCCAATGGTTAATGTGTTAGAAAACCCACCTAAGGATTCGCTTTTGTCTTCATTAAAAGCAATCATGGTTATGCGTGTGTTACCGAGCTCTAAATCAATATCTTTTGGTACGACAAAAGTGGTCGTGAATTTACCATTTTTGACAGTGGACAGCCCTTGAAAAATTTGGTTTCCCAAAGACATAAAAGTCATTTTTTTATACCCGTCGTTCCCAAGCGTGGTACGCTCAACTTCTTTGTCAAATACCTGAAGGGTTATTGTTCCATTGAACGAAGCTTGTGGCAAACCCATGAAATCTGTAACAGCACCCTCAATAGTAACATTATCCAATGCGCTTAACTGTAGCTCTTCACTTGTTGCATTATCAATAGCAACTCCATTGATACGGGTAATTAATGCTTCTCGCTTTGGGATATGGAGTTTTAACGCAGGGTCGCCTATGTAAAAAATAATACGTTTTTGGTTGACATCTGAGAATTCGCTTTTTGCTTTTCGTAATGCTTCGGCGATGCTGGTATAATCATCGCTTCCAAAAGAAAATAAATTTCTTGAAAGAATATCATTGTAACTGATACCGTTGGTAACGTAAATTTGGCGTGTAGTCGAAATAAGACCAATAGCACCGCCTGTTGGATTTTGATAAATGAGCTCACCTGCAGTCTGTCTTTCGTGATTATCAAAGCGTGAAAACTCACAGGTTGATGTAATAAAAAGTGGATATCTACCCGGGTGAAAAACCGTAGCCGCCAAATCTTTATCTACCAAAAATTCGTTTGAAAGACCGTCTTCTCCGCCATGGCCAAAATAATTTACCACCAATGTTCCTTGTGATAGTCTGTTTTCCAAAGCGGCTTCTACACCTGGATATCTGTCGCCTCCGGCAGATGCGACTTGCGTAAAGGCATCGGAGTGCAATTTTGTAACGTTAAGAAAAGGCTTGTTGCGTTGCAAATCATCTCCGACCAAGTCTAGTTTTTCCTGAATGATATATTCCCATTCTTCATCAACGTCATCGGACAATAATGTGAAGCTATTGTTCCAGCTTCCTTTGTTTTCAGGGGATTCGTATTCGATGACTTTGTCAACCGCAACTCTAGCTTGCGCATCATTTGAAAAAACCATACGGCCAACCGCTAAATCCATTTCATCATTACTTCCTAAAAATCCCTCTCCAATGTCCATCATGGTAAAAAAATCATCCGACATATACGAGTTTGTCAAGGAAAAGCTGCTAAGCGCATGAAAGGTGGGTACAACCATGTCATTTCCTCGAGTACGATTTTGGTAATCATAGCTTGTATCTCCAAACAAACACAAATATTTGAGTTGTTTTCCTTGTGAAACGTAAAGGTACCGTACAAAATTTCGAATAGCCGCTATGTCTTGTTGGCCAGTAGAAAAGGCTTCATAAATTTCCTCAAGAGTAACCAATTTCGCTTGGAGTTCTCGATTTTCTATTCGGTGTGCGACTAGTCGCTGGGCTTCCTCTCTATATGCTTCTGAAGTGATAAGTAAATAAGTTGTTGGAGGTGAGGATTGAATTTGAGTCAAAAATGAAGACGGTGTAAACATTCGCGTACTTCGTTCATAGGTTGGTGTTTTGTAGTCCGTAGCTAAAACAAACTCGCTATCTGCATCTACCAAAACATCTGCGCCAAATGTCGTTGCATCGACAGTAGGCATGTACACCACGTCGCTGTTCAATTCCCAAAGACTGGTTTCTGAAGTTGCGTCAGTAATAGCCAGTTCTTGAACGCTTATTGAGGGGTCAAGCGTGAATAAAAAACTTCTCTCGGCACCTGAAAGTTTTCTTTTGTATTGCGCCAAAATGAAATCCAAATATCCATTGGAGCTAAAATCGCCGTTTGAAGAGTACTCAAGTTCAGCAGTAACCTCATTCGTGGGGTTCAATTGTAATTGAATCGCTCCAGAAAAGTCATTAAACTGAGTGTATGGCGCTGTTGCAATGGTTGTCCCGCTAATAGCTCCAAGGCTATTGGTAGTTGACTCAGAGCTTGAGCTGAACGTAAAAGACGTACTTGTATTTGCTGCAGCGGCAACACGAGCAACTACATCAATTGTTGTTTCTGGCATTACATTAGGAGTTTGTAGCGTATAGGTTTCTTTTTGCGCATCTGAAAATCGTACGCCAAACCATTGTCTTCCCAACGAACCAATATTGTAATTTTCTTCCTCAATTGCGGTAGTGTATATCCCTGCGAGTATTGCATTGGTTGAAACAACATCATTCCCTTGCTCAACTACAACACGTTTTCCGTACGAAGTTCCATAGGTTATATAATATGTTGTTGTGTTGTGGTATAAGTTTCTGAAGGTTTTACTTTCTGTATTCCAAGTATCACCAGCATACCCCATAAACAAAATATAATCTTCATCGTCAAATGAGCCATTATTCTCTCCTACTACCCAAATAGCGTTTTCATGTAAGGCTTCAATATCAGCTGCATTTTGAAGTGGCAACATTTGACCTCCGCGTCCAAAAACACGAAGGGTCTTAGGGTCAATATCGTCAACAGGTACACCCAATTGCTGTAGAAAGTTTTTGGTGATTTTTTGTATGCCTGTTTCTACAACTGAAAAACGATGCCAAGATGTAATGGTGTCATCCATAAAAGGATGCAAAGAAGCGCTTTGGGCAGTCACAGCCATGCAAAACGTGCTTAAAACAGAAACAAAAAAGCTAAGTAATTTTGTTTTCATACATAGTGATAACGACAGGCGGAAGTTAATCGTATTTGGGTTAAGATATACTATTTTTGTTTTGTCTGCGTTTACTAAATAATAAAACGGATGATTTATTCGTATATTGCACCCATTGTTATGACTTGAAACTTACAAATGAACACACATACAAAATTATTCATTTCTTTTGTTTTTATTGCATTACTAGCAAGCTGTAGCTCAGGCAACCGCCGCTCTAACGTATCGCAAGGTACTGGTCTTGAAATAAATTCTAGCCGTGGTGGATTTCAATACAAAACAAATTATAAGGGGCAGGAAGCTGGTCCAGGACTGGTTTTTGTCCCTGGAGGAACATTCATTAAAGGAAGAGTTCAAGATGATGTCATGCGCGACTGGAACAACTCTCCCGTTCGCGTGCAAGTCCGATCGTTTTTTATAGATGAGACCGAAGTAACCAACATTATGTATATCGAATATCTAGATTGGTTAGAACGTGTTTACAAGAACGAAGGGGGGAATTACCGAAACGTTTATTTGGCCGCTATTCCAGATACTATGGTATGGCGAAGTCCTCTAGGGTTTAATGAAGATATGGTAAAAAACTACTTGCGTCATCCTGCATTTAGAGATTATCCAGTTGTCGGAGTTACGTGGCAGCAGGCTACAAACTTTGCGAAGTGGCGTACCGAACGTGTAAATGAACGTCTTTTGGAACGCGAAGGGTATATTAAAAAAGGCGTTAGCATACAAATTGACAGTATTATGCCTGGAAGTGAATTTAATACCCAAACCTATTTACAAGCACCAGACCAAGTCTATGGGGGAGCATTTGGAGATAAAGCTGGACGAAATGCAGAGAAAAGAGGTCGAGATGCTGATTCTACATCATTGAATTTTGTTAAGCGTAAAGACGGATTACTTTTGCCCGAATACAGACTTCCCACGGAAGCAGAGTGGGAGTATGCTGCTTTAGGTTTGTCTGAAATTCGTGAGTACAACAGTTATCGCGGTAAAAAGAAATATCCTTGGGCTGGATCATCCACCCGTTCTCAAAAACGAAAGGATGAAGGCGATCAATTGGCTAACTTCAAACAAGGGAAGGGAGACTACAGCGGTGTTTCAGGTTGGTCTTCTGACAATGCAGATATCACGGCTCCTGTTAGAGCCTATCCGCCTAATGACTATGGCCTTTACGGTATGGCAGGAAATGTTGCAGAATGGGTAGCTGACGTATATAGACCTATTGTTGATAATGACCTGTCTGACATGAACTACTACAGAGGAAATCTATATACCAAACCTGCAATTGGTCCTGAGGGAAAAACGGTTGTCGTGGAAGATGTTGAATTAGAGACTACACCAAACAACAAGCTAAACATCAAGGCATTGCCAGGTGAAATTAAGTTTACGGAAATCGATTCGTCTGATGCTCAATTAAGACCAAATTTTAATAAAGCCTACAATAGTGATTTTATGGATGGTGACGATCAGTCAAATCCTTCTGAAGCAAACATGTATAAATTTGCCGTTGATGATGAAGGTGCTGTTATTGCAAATGAAGAGAGCGTCAAGTCGCTAGTTTCCGATCAAACTCGTGTAGTTAAAGGAGGATCTTGGAAAGATCGTTCTTACTGGCTTGACCCATCACAAAGACGCTATTTACCAGAGTTTATGGCTGCTGATTTTATAGGCTTTAGGTGTGCCATGTCATATCTTGGCGAAAGCAAGAAAAAGAAACGTCCACGGGACTAATTCATGGCTTCGCTTCAAGAAGTTTACGCACTTTTCTTGGCCTCATCGGGAGTTGAAACCGATAGCAGAAAATCCATTTTGAACAAACTGTTTTTTGCCCTAAAGGGAGAAAACTTCGATGGAAATGCTTACGCACTAAACGCTATAGAAAAAGGCGCTTCGGCGGCTATAGTTGATCAGTCAGAAGTAGCATCAGTACACCCAAAATGTTTTCTAGTTGACGACGTCTTGCAAACCTTGCAGGCGCTTGCCAGTCATCACAGAAAACAATTTGATATTCCCGTTATTGCGCTCACAGGAAGTAACGGAAAAACCACCACCAAAGAACTTATTGCAAGCGTACTAAACTCGAGTCATCATGTTTTAGCTACCAAAGGGAATCTAAACAATCATATAGGGGTTCCCCTAACATTATTAGGTTTGACCAAAAAACACAGTCATGCACTTATAGAAATGGGTGCTAATCACATAGGAGAGATTGATTTTTTATGCCATATTGCTCACCCTACACATGGCATAATTACTAATATTGGCAAGGCGCATCTCGAAGGTTTTGGGTCTTTGGATGGTGTGCTTGAGGGAAAAACTGAGCTTTACAGGTTTTTAGAAATAAATAAGGGAATTGTTATTATAAATGATCAAGATCCGAAGCTAATAGGTGCTCTTAGGGGAAACAAAAATATGATGTATAGCCCTAAGGAGTATGCCCTATTAGGTGACCAGCCTACACTTAAGCTGCGTTTTAATGACACGGAAATAAACACCCAATTGGTAGGAAATTATAACAAAACGAACATTGCTGCTGCCGTTTGTGTAGGAGATATTTTTGATATCCCATTAAAGAAAAGCGTTGCGGCTATTGAAGCCTATGCACCCGAAAATCATCGGTCGCAACTCATGTCAAAAAACAACAAAACTATTGTAATTGATGCTTATAATGCCAATCCAACAAGCATGCATGCTGCCATTGCAGCATTTGCGAAAAGAAGTGGGAAAAAAGCAGTGCTACTGGGGCATATGGCAGAGCTTGGAACGTATGAATCAGATGAGCATCAAGCTTTGGTTGATTTAGTTAAAAGCCATGATTTTGAGGAGTGCTATTGGGTAGGCAAGCCTTACGAGTCAATGGTGTCATCAAATTACTTTGCTTCTGTGAACGAACTCCATGCATTTTTAAAAAACAGTCCTATTAAGGCCGATCAATTGCTCATAAAAGGATCGCGAAGTGCTGCATTGGAAAAAGTGCTCGACAGCTTATAACCCCGTTGTAAAGTAATCAATTGTGAGCTAGGTCATGGAAACAAACCTTTTTTGGCAATTTATGTTTTTTTAACTCTTTTGCAATTCTTTCCAAGGTTTTAAACCCACAGTTATTCAATTCAGCATTTTGATGAAACCCACGCCTTAACTCGATTGTCTCTGTTAGGTTATTTGCTATTAGCTCCTTGATGCATTCAGCAAAGGTCTGTGCATAAATCATAAATACAGAAGAAAACAGGTGATTCGTAGAGGTTTCAATTATTACCCAATTAAGGTAATAAAAATTTTCCTTGAGTTGGCGTGATTACGATGCTCACACAAATAAACTCCCTGCCAAGTACCAAGTTGGGCTACGCCCTTTTGAATCGGAAAACTCACGGAGGAACCCAAAATACTGCTTTTTATATGTGAGGTCATATCGTCAGGGCCTTCTAAAGTGTGAGTGTAATGCGTGTCGTTTTCAGAAACCATTTTATTAAAATGGGTTTCAAAGTCGACCCTAACACTTGGGTCTGCGTTTTCGTTAATGGTTAAGCTGGCAGATGTGTGTTTAATAAAAATATGCACTACTCCGCTCTTTTTTGGAATTTCATTTAGGATATAAGACGTGATTAAATGAAAACCTCTTTGGAATGGTGGAAGACTTATTTCTTTTTGAAAAATCATGTTTTGTGGGTCATATTGGATTCGAACCAATGACTTCCGCCCTGTCAAGGCGACACTCTGAACCAACTGAGTTAATGACCCGAGGGCGCAAAAGTAATCAAATTCAACGTATTGCGTAAATTTGCATGAAAAGCACTATGATACATTTTTCTCGAACCGACATTGACAAGATGGATAAAATCTTTAGATTAAATCTCATCAACAGTTGTACAGGGTTCAAATCAGCTAATCTACTGGGGACAAAATCGCTTAATGGCGTGAGCAATGTGGCCGTTTTTAGCAGCATTACCCATCTTGGGAGTAATCCGCCATTGATTGGCTTTATCCTACGCCCTACCACAGTTCCTAGGGATACTTACCGGAACATCAAAGACACCGGTGTATTTACAGTAAATCACATCAACAGCGACATCACCGAAGATGCGCACCACACCTCCGCAAAATATCCTGATGAAGTTTCGGAATTTACCAAAACAGATTTGCAAGAAGAGTTTCTTGGAGACTTCTCTGCCCCTTTTGTAAAAGACGCAAAAATTCGTTTGGGGTGTACATTTTTGAACGAATATGAAATTAAAGAAAATGACACATTGTTGCTTGTCAGTCAGGTTGATCATTTGTATGTTGCAGATCAAGAAATCTTACAAACTGACGGTTGGCTTAAGCTTCAAAATGCCGATACGGTAACCATCAATGGATTGGACGGCTATGCCAAAACAGCATTGATAGACAGATACCCATACGCAAGACCCAAAAAAGAATGAATTTTTTAGACAAAAACTTAGAAGCATACGTACAACAACACTCGGACCAAGAACCTGAATTATTGCAACAATTGGCTCGTGAAACCCACCTAAAAGTGTTGCAACCCCGTATGCTAAGTGGTGCTTACCAAGGTCGACTACTTGCTTTGGTAGCCAAGTTGATAGCCCCCAAACGCGTATTAGAAATTGGCACATATACGGGCTACTCTGCCTTATGTATGGCAGAAGGTTTGCCTCCCAATGGACGCATAGATACCATAGACATAGACGAGGAATTAACTGATATACAACGGCGCTATTTCGAGGCTTCGGGTTACGGAAATCAGATTTTTCAGCATTTAGGCAACGCAGCTGATGTTATTCCAACACTAAAAGGTGATTTTGATTTGGTTTTTATTGATGCAGATAAAGAACAATACCCCCAGTATTTTGACCTAATTATTGATCGCCTTAAAACAGGCGGATTAATCATTGCGGATAATGTGCTATGGTCCGGAAAAGTAGTGACAAAAGCTACAGATGAAGCCACTGAGACATTGCAATTATTTAATAAAAAAGTAATGGAAGATACACGCGTAGAAACCGTTTTATTGCCTGTAAGAGATGGCCTAACGTTACTTCGTAAAATTTAGCGTCTACGCTTAACCGTACCTGTAATTTCGTTGATTTCTTTTTTTAAATCGTCCACTTCTTTTTGCAGTTCTTTGGTGTCTAGGCCTTGGGACTCGGCCGATTTTTCTAATTCCTCACGAAAATCACGACTTGCATTTTTTACTTGTTGAATTCCTTTAGCAAGTGTACGCGCAATTTCAGGGATTCGATTGGCTCCAAAAACCAACAGTACCATCATGAATACAAAAATCAGCTCGGCACCGCTTATAAAAAATATCATACAGCAAAGATACAAGAAACAAAAAAGCCAACCTCCCGGTTGGCAATTCGTTTGTTATTGTTGTTTTTTGAACTTCTCAAAGTCGTTTTCTTCAATTATCTTGGGCCAATTATTGTTGTCTTTATTGATATCAGCCGTTGCATTGTCTGGGTCAACGACAACTCCAACAAGCTCTTTGTCCGTAGCAATGTATTTACTAATGGTATTGTCATTTTTACGCCACACTTGTGCAGGATACGTCTTGCGCTCTGTGGTACCATCGGCATATACATAGTCTACTATAAGTGGCATTACCAAACCGCCTGGTTTTTCAAATACTACTTCGTAGAACTTCTTGTTTTCTTTACGATTTTTAAGTTCTTCAGGAGTTAAGTTTTCTAAGCTACGTTGATAATACAATGAAAAATACCGTTTATCATCGCCTAGTTTTTTAATGTCTTTTACCTCAGTAACGCCCAAATCTACCACATCGGTAGTAAAAAACCAGCCACGCCAAAACCAATCCAAATCAAAAGCAGAGGCGTCTTCCATGGAGCGAAAGAAGTCCTCAGGGGTTGGGTGTTTAAACATCCAGCGTTGAGAAAAAGTTTTAAAAGCATGGTCAAATAGTTCGCGGCCCATCACGGTTTCACGCAATATATTCAGTGCTGTTGCTGGCTTGCTGTAGGCATTTGGCCCTAGCTGATATACGTTTTCAGGATTTGACATAATGGGGGCAATAAAGTCCTGATCACCGGCCATATAGCGCACAATATTTTGTGGATCCATATCGTCGGAAGGATAATGCTCTAAGCCCGGAATGGCATCTGGGTTTGCTTTGCCAAAATCCTGCTCGGCAATGATTTGCACAAAACTATTTAGTCCTTCATCCATCCAGCCCCACTGACGTTCATCGGAATTTACAATCATGGGAAAGAAATTATGTCCAATTTCGTGGATAATAACACCTATCATGCTGAATTTGGTACGATCACTGTAATAGCCGTTTTCATCTGGACGCCCAAAATTGAAACATATCATTGGATACTCCATACCCACATCATCGGCATGCACAGAAATAGCTTTGTGATATGGGTAATCAAAAGTCATATCAGAGTAAGACTTTAATGCACTCGCTACAGTTTTGGTGGACCATTGTTCCCAAAGCGGGTTTCCCTCTTTAGGGTAAACAGAAACCGCCATAACATCATTTCCATTGATATCCACATTCATCATATCTACAATAAACTTACGCGAAGAAGCAAATGCAAAATCACGCACATTTTTAGCTTTAAAATGCCAGGTTTTTGTTCCGGTCGGCGTACTTTTTTCATTAGCCTCGGCCTCATCTTGTGTAACAATAAAGACAGGTTCATCATACGATTTTTTTGCTTGCTTGAAGCGCTTCATCATAGTTGATGAATACACTTCTTTTCGATTTTCTAGTACACCTGTTGCTTCTACAATGTGATCGTTCGGAACTGTAATTTTTACATCATAGTCTCCAAAAGGAAGGGCAAATTCACCATTGCCCCAAAACTGCTGGTTTTGCCATCCCTCTACGTCGTTATAAACCGCCATACGAGGAAAAAACTGTGCAATAAAATAAGCGTAATTATCGTCCTTTTTAAAATATTCATATCCCGATCGTGAATCCCAAAACTGGCGATTAGGGATGTTATAATGCCATTTAAGACGGAACGACATCGACGTTCCAGAAGCCAAAGGAGTTGGTAAGTCAATACGCATCATGGTTTGGTGAATGGTGTAAGGCAAATCAACGCCTTCACTTGTTTGTAGCGCATCTATTTTGAATCCACCATCAAACTTTTCGTTAAGCAAAAATTCGTTAACAAACCCCGGGGCAACAGAGCGTTGGGTGCCATAATAGCTGCTTCCATTATTCAATCGGTCAAACGACTGCCCATCACGAGCACGCACATTTTGATCCATTTGCACCCACAAATACGTTAACGTTTCAGGTGAGTTATTGGTGTAGGTAACAACTTGATCCCCAAAAAGCTCTTGGGTTTTGTCGTTAAGCACAAGCTCCATGGTATAATCTGCCTGTTGTTGATAATATGCTGGACCTGGTGCACCAGAAGCAGTGCGAAACGCATTGGGTGTTGCAAGCTCGTTGTAGAGCTGTCTAAACTTGTTTTGGTTGGTGTGTCCTTGCGGTGTTTTTTGGGCAAATGACGTAAAAAAAGTAACGGTTAAGAGAACGGCAACAAATTGTGTGTATTTCATGTGCATTAGATTTTTTATAAATATATCAGTTTGTAGGAAATTCAAAATTAAATTGTGCAAAATTTTGATCTTGGGTGTGCAAAAAACTTTTCTTTCCCATTGCTGTAGAAAGCGTTACAATGTTTTTCTGTTCAGGAAAAGCATCAAATAAAAAGGTATTAGACCACTCCAAAGCTTTTATTTCAGGCATGTTGTTAAAAGACGCATACATGTGCGTTTGGTCTTGTTTATATTCCCAACCTACAAAAGAAAATGATGTCGATTTTGGTAAGTCATGTACCACAAAATAATCTTTAAAATAGCTGGTAATATGTTGTTCCGTAACTTCAATAGTTTGACTGTCTGGGTCTAAAGAAATCTCTTCTCCTGTGTATATTGACAATGCCTTAGAAAAATCGTCGGTGAACACCCGTACCACAAGCTGTAATTGCTGCTCATCGGGTTTGTAGTACATGTCCGTAGTACTTACATAATACTTATGTGGGACGAATGCCAAAAAAGGCAAAAGCAGCAGAAACCAGAACGACCGCATCAGTTTTTTTTCTTAAACTTTTCACTTGCCTTAACCAGAAAATCCATGACTTCAAAATCAGATTTCTCTTCCAAAAGCTCTTGGGTTTTGATTTCGCCATCACAGTACAGCAAAAACAATTCAATTTTGTCCTTTTCTATGCTAAGCTGATCAATAAAAAAAGTGTCTTCATAAAGCTGACGAATTACCTCGCTAGGTTTTAATGTGTACACTTTCTGATCGCTATTGTCGTTGTCAACCAACCGATATAAAGCCTTAAAAACATTTACAAAATTCACTCCGCTGTAGAGTTCTCCTTGGCGCATAATGGTATTTTCTACACGAGTAGATCGGTCACGCTCATAATCGAACGCTTTAAATTCCTCGGAGCGTAAATCCAAAAACTTTTGTCGCTGTTCGGGAGTTACTACCACTTCATCAAGCTCAGTTACTTTTTCATTTACATCTATCACTAGACGCCCACGTTGTAAGATTTCTTTGGTAATTTTAACCACACGGATTTGATACTGTAATGAAGTAAAAACCAACTCATCGCCCATCATTACCTCAATGGCAAACTCGCCATTACCGTCACTAATCGTTGCTTTTTGGCTAGTGGTATTTACCACATTAGCAGCGACAACATCGGTGTTTTGGTACAAAATTTGTCCACGCAACCACGTGCGGTAGTCTGTTTGTGCCATAGCTAATGGTGCAAAAAGCAGTGCAATGATAAGATGTCTCATAAAAACGAAGTTGGGTTGGCTAGGAACAAAAAGCGCGCAAATGCGCAACGATTTGTGCATATTCACAAATATACATTATTCCCTCAAACGCTTTACGAAGTGAAAGCCTAAATGATCGAAACCCTCACGCGCGTAAAGCCGATGAGAAGCCACATTTTCTTTATACGCATTGAGTTCTAACGCCTCGTAACCCTCGGCTTTCAATTTGTTGCCTATCCAGTCCATAAATTGGGTCCCTAATCCTTTCCCTTGATACTCGGGAATAATATAAAAATGGTCTAGCTCGCAACTCTTGCCAGAGTAGTGTCGTGTTTGGTACCACAATCCACAAAGGCCTATAAGCTTATCCCCTTCATAAAAGCCTACGCAATCGTACTCGTGCTGAAACATGCCTTTGAAACGCTGCTCGTGAACCTCATCTGTGTATGTATACTGTGTAAAAGCTTGCATTAACGGAAGGATTTCGGGTATATTCGCTACTTTTAAAAATCGATATTCAATTGCCATACCTTTTGCAAAGAACCACAAACATACAATTAAAACCAATCTGTACGAAAGACACCTACGTGGTGCGTCACCCCGTGCTGCGCAGCGGATTAGCTGTAGAAAGCTGTGCTTTTGACCGAGACGATGACACCAACACCCTGCACCTAGGCGCGTTTGTTTGTGAAAAACTCGTTGGGGTACTTACGCTATTGCCCAATGCTACTGATGTACAACTGAGAGGCATGGCGGTATTGCCAGAAATGCAAAAACTTGGCATTGGATTTCAATTGATTTTGGAAGCAGAAAAATGTGTAATGAGCATGGGAATTTCACAGCTATGGATGAATGCCCGACTTGCAGCCATTCTGTTTTATGAGCGTTGTGGCTACCAAAAACAGGGCGATCTTTTTAACTTACCTTACGGTGGAGATCACTACAAAATGATAAAGCACCTATGCGCCTAGTCCTGTTTTTTGTTTTGCTCTTCCAAATGGCAGTAGCGCAACCCACACTGGTGCAAACATTGGGCTTAGACGATTCGCATTTGGTAGAATTGGAAGGAAACCTACTCACAGCAAAAACAGCAACAGCCTTTTGTGCCATGCAAGTAGCGGCACTGCGAGACGGCATCGATCTCCAACTGGTTTCGGCATACCGTTCCTTTGATCGCCAAAAATATATTTGGGAAGATAAATACAAACGCTATACTGCAGAGGGGCTGTCACCCAAAGACGCTATAGACCGTATCTTACAATATTCCACAATCCCAGGTACTTCGCGCCATCATTGGGGCACCGACATTGACATTACAGACAGCAACGCACCCAAACAAAAAAGGATCTTAGTCCCTGAAAAATTTCACAACAACGGACCTTTTGCCCCATTGCGGAAATGGATGGAGGAAAACGCCAATCGTTTTGGGTTTTATTTGGTCTATACCAACGATGCCTCCCGCACTGGATTTTCGTATGAACCCTGGCATTACAGCTATTTACCCGAAGCCAAACACTACCAAAAACAATACGACTCCCGAACTGCTTTTGCCTATTTTAAATCCGTGGGGATTTATGGAAGTGCCTATATTAATGTTGATTTTTGGGAGGAGTATTACACTTTATTCTTTAAAGGAATTAACGCCAAATTAACACTTCCCTCTCTCTAGCTGGCACAGCTTTTGAATAAGTATCGGAATGAAACAGTTGCTTGTGTGTTTATTCCTGACTTTATTTTTCACAAGCTGTATTCCGTTAAGTTTTGCGCCAAATATTGAAACGGATAAGGTCAAAATCGCTAAACGCTTTAAACGTGATTTACCAAAGCGATATGGGTTTATTTTTGAAGACCCAAAAGAAGCTGATGAGTTTTATACATTCATCAACACCAAATATCAACTACCAGGCATGGATCGTAAAATTCCATTATGGGTGCACAAAAAGCCACTTATCATGAATATATATGAGCGCAGACGCACTACCAGTACCTTAAATTTTATACCTATCCTTTTAGATGCTGCACTTTCAGGTGAAAACAGCGGAGTTCCAGGCTTTTTTAATAGTTTTTATACCACCCGAAATGAAAAATGGTTTATCATAATCACACTTACCGACTTAAACGGACAGGATGGCCTTGCCCCGGCCTACGACAGGCAAAATACCAACCTAAGCTTTTTACGTAACCTCCAAAAAGAGTATTTAAATACCACCAATTACATGGAAGCTTATTTTAGAAATAAAGAGTAGATATCTAGACAATGTATTCTTTTAAAACTCTTTAAAGGTTCGTAGTTTCCAGTATCTTTGCAACACAAAATAACCTTATGAGTAAACGTGTTCTTTTAATGATTTTAGATGGATGGGGTATTTCACCAAACCCAAAGGTTTCAGCAGTAGCACAAGCCAATACGCCTTTCGTAGATAGCCTGAGCCAAGATGCCGTGCACAATGTACTTCACACAGATGGTATGCACGTTGGCCTTCCTGAAGGACAAATGGGCAATAGCGAAGTCGGACACGTAAATCTGGGTGCGGGTCGGGTGGTCTATCAAGATTTGGCGAAAATCAATATGGCGGTGGGGCAAAACACACTCAAAGACGAGGCCGTACTCAAAGACGCCTTTGCTTATGCCAAAGCAAACAACAAAGCCGTTCACTTTGTGGGCTTGGTATCTGATGGTGGCGTACACGCACACATCAATCATATTGAAGGTTTGTTAAACGCAGCATACGAAGCAGAAGTACCCAAAAGCTATATACATGCCTTTACAGATGGTCGTGATGTAGATCCAAAATCTGGATTAGGATTTTTGACGCGCGTACAAGAAATGTGTGCCACAACAAATGCGCATCTGGCAAGTGTGGTAGGACGTTATTTTGCCATGGATAGAGACCAACGTTGGGAACGCATCAAAAAAGCGTATGATGTACTCGTTCATGGTACAGGAACGCAAACAACCGACCTTACCGAAGTCATGCAAGCCAATTATGATGCAGGTACGACAGACGAATTTATTGAGCCGTTTGCACTTCCCGAAAATGGAGGTATCGAGGCGGGGCGTATTAAGACTGGTGACGTGGTTATCTTCTTTAATTTCCGCACCGATCGTGGACGCCAACTCACACAGGCGTTAAGCCAAAAAGCATTTCCAGAACATAATATGGTGCCACTTGCATTGCACTATGTTACGCTAACCAACTACGACGAATCGTTTCAGAACGTGCATGTAGTATATGATAAGGAGAACATTCAAGAAACACTGGGTGAAGTTCTTGCCCATGCGGGTAAAACACAAATCCGGATTGCGGAAACTGAAAAATATCCGCACGTTACCTTTTTCTTTAACGGTGGAAGAGAAACCCCTTTTGATGGCGAAGAACGCCTTTTGTGTCCATCGCCAAAAGTAGCCACCTACGACTTGCAACCCGAAATGAGCGCTTTTGATATTCGAGATGCTATTGTACCAAAACTCAAAGCAAAAGCAGCCGATTTTGTCTGTTTAAATTTTGCCAATCCCGACATGGTAGGGCACACGGGTGATATGGCAGCTGCCATAAAAGCCTGCGAAACTGTAGATGCATGCACGGAAGAAGTGGTTGCAGCAGCCAAAGAAGGGGAATACTCGGTTATCATCATTGCAGACCACGGAAATTGCGATACTATGATAAACCCAGATGGAAGTCCAAATACTGCACACACCACCAATTTGGTGCCCGTTTATTTGATTGATATCGATGCAAAAAGCATTAACGAAGGGGCACTTTGCGATATTGCACCTACCGTCCTTGAGCTAATGGGAGTTGAACAACCTGCTGCCATGACGGCAAAATCATTACTTTAGCTTTTTAAGTGCGATCCATGAGAATGTTAGTCATTTTTCTTTTTGCAACTGTTAGTGGATATGTTATATCGCAAGACCTGTTAGGGCCTATTACGATAGATGAATTAAAAAACAAACCCTATGAAGAATGGTTTACTGTTGAATATGACAATTACAATCCATTTGTCAAAACAACAGATCAACTAAAGCCATTATTGCAGGGTGTTGATATTCAAGTGTTTATGGGGACATGGTGCTCGGACAGTCAAATGCAAGTGCCGGCCTTTTATCGAATTCTAGACACGGTAGGTTTTAAAGGAAAGATATCCGTTATTGCCGTGGATGAAGACAAAAAAACTCCTTCGGGAAGTGCGACTGATAACGAAATTTCATATGTTCCGACGTTTATTTTTTATAAAAACGGTAAGGAAATCAATCGCATTGTCGAAGCACCTGTTGATTTTTTAGAAGACGATATGCTTACCATCCTTAGTGGAGCAGCATACAAACATATTTATCAAGACTGATGGCGCTTCAAAAAACAGCCGAAGAAATTGAGCTCATACGCAACAGTGCCTTGTTAGTATCCAAAACCCTTGGTATGCTGGCAAGTGAAATCAAGCCTGGTGTTACCACACTTGAACTAGACAAAAAAGCAGAAACCTTTATTCGTGATCATGGGGCTATTCCTGGATTTTTAGGACTTTATGATTTTCCAAACACGCTGTGCATGAGTCCTAACGAACAAGTTGTGCATGGCATTCCAAACAATACCCCGATGCAAGAGGGTGATATTATTTCTATTGACTGTGGTGTCTTGCAAAACGGATACTACGGCGATCACGCCTATACCTTTGAAGTCGGAGAAATTGATGCAGAAACCAAAAAGCTTTTGGAGAGAACTAAGACTTCACTTTACAAAGGGATTGAGGCATTCCGGATAGGGAATCGTGTTGGTGATGTTGGCTTTACCATACAGCAATACGTGGAACAATTTGGCTATGGCGTGGTGCGCGAGTTGGTTGGACATGGATTGGGAACTACCATGCACGAAAAACCCGAAATGCCCAATTACGGTAAACGCGGCAAGGGAAAAAGTTTTTTAGAGGGTATGGTAGTTGCCATAGAACCCATGATTAACAAAGGCACGCATCGCATCAAGCAACTAAAAGACGGCTGGACCATCCTTACGGCAGACGGTGCACCAAGTGCACACTTTGAGCATAATGTTGCCATTGTGAATGGAAAACCAGAATTGCTCTCTACCTTTAAATACATTTACGACGCATTGGGTATTACTTCTGACGAGGAAGATGCTTTTAAAATCGTTCCATCACCCTTATGAAAGCTTTAGCAAAGCTTATACTCGGACTTTTCCCCAGAACTGCTTTGCAGCGGTTGGCAGATGTATTATTGCCCGTTCTAGATTTATGGTACCGCGGAAACACATTTACCGACCCCATTAACGGCAAGTCATATCGTAAATTTCTACCCTATGGATATGTTAAGATTCGTCCTAATGTGTTAAGTCCTGGAACTTTATCATTAGAGCGTCATCGCCTGATTTGGTTGTATTTAAAAAAAGAAACTGAGTTTTTTCAAACCCCATCAAAAGTACTTCATATGGCACCTGAAAAAGCGTTTATTTCTCGTTTAAAAAAACTGTCGCATTTGGATTATATAAGTTGTGATATTGAATCGCCGCTTGCCGATATCAAAGCCGATATTTGTGCGTTGCCCTTTGATGACAATAGCTTTGATTGGATTTTGTGCAACCACGTTCTTGAACATATCCCCAGCGATACCAAAGCAATGCAGGAATTGTATCGGGTGTTAAAACCTGGCGGAAAAGCACTGCTTCAAGTTCCTTTAGATCCCAAACGAGACACCACTTTTGAAGACAATAGTATCACAGACAAAGCTACTCGCACCAAAATTTTTGGACAATACGATCACGTACGAGTGTACGGAAAAGACTATTTCGAAAAGCTACGCGCCATTGGTTTTCGAGTAAATGAACTACAATTTGGGAAAACGCTTTCTAAGGACGAACGCACACGCTACGCAATAGTAAAAACGGAATATATTCCTGTTTGTGAACGGCCTATTGAGGCGTAAACGAAAAGCCAGTAGTCGAAACTACTTCAACGGAATCTTTTACTGCCAACACCCACATGGCTTCAACATTGTTCAAGGAATTAATCAAGATTTTTCCTTTTTTAAAGGGCAATGCCATAAGTGCTGTAGCATAGGCATCTGCATGCATAGTGGAAGGAGCAAGAACAGAGGCGCTTAACACATTGCTTTGTACTGTTTGACCCGTTTTTGGGTTAATGGTATGCACAAAGTTAATTCCTGCTGCATCGGTTCGGAATTTTCGATAATTCCCAGAAGATGCCAAGCCTTGATTTTGAAGAGGTAGTGTAACAATAAACGCTCTTTTTGCCTGTTGTTTTGGGTGGTCAATGGCAACACGCCACGGCATTTCTTTTTCAGGGTTTATGCCAGCTGCAAATAACTCTCCCCCAACCTCAACCAAAAAATTTTGATATCCTAAAGATGTAAGCATTTGGGCAAGTGCATCAACGGCATACCCTTTTGCAATAGCGTTAAAGTCAACATATATATTTTTATTTTCCTTGAACACAGTTCCATTTTCTAGCAAAGAGACACGATGAAATCCGGTGATATTTAATAAACTATCTACCGTTTTGGTGTCAATTTCGGCAAGTGGCTTTTCGGGACCAAAACCATAGGCGTTTACCAATGCGCCAACCGTGGGATCAAAATACCCGTTGGTTTGTTTCCAAACCTGTTGAGACGCGTTGAAAACGTTTTGAAAATCAACATCAGTTACCACTGTTTCTCCCCTATTGATTTTAGAAATTATGGAGTTTGGCCAGTAGGTTGACATCGATTGATTCATGCGCAGAAAAATAGCGTCAATAGAATCTAAAACGCTTTCATTTGCTTTTATGTCGGCATATAAAATTGAATAGGTTGTCCCGAGTGCGTCTCCTTGTACGCGCTGAACTTTTACCTCATTTTGGCATGCGCTCAAAATGACAGCAAAAGCAAGAAGGCTAAATTTCTTGCAGTCCGTAATAATTGATCGCATAGGGTTCATCTTTAAGTAGTGGTTTTTCGTAGTCCGAGGCGTGCGCAAAGCCCACCCCTGCAAAATAGGTTTTCGCTTTAAATTTTATGGCGTGTTCTTTTACCTCTTGCATTAATTTACTGTCGTAGTCTTTTGGATTTTTTGGGTAGCATACATGGCGTACGACTACAAAATGAAGGACTTTATCTTTAGTACACACAAATTGCGGATCTTTTTGGGCTTCGCTATTTACTGCCAAAAATTCATAGCCATCAGCTTCTAACGACTTGCCGACGGTGGTCATGGCAAGTTGGTGAAGATCTTTTTCTGTTAGCTTTTGCATGCTGTAAACTTAATAAAAAAAAGAGGCCGAAGCCTCTTGTTTGTTATCCGCCGAAATCGTCGAATCGCACATTTTCGTCTGGAACACCAAAGTCCTCTGCCATTTTTTCAACGGCTTGATTCATAAGTGGTGGACCACAGAAATATACTTCAATATCTTCGGGTGACTCGTGATCGTTTAGGTAATTGTCAATAACAACTTGATGCACAAATCCTATAAAGCCATCACCTTCACCATCGAGTCCATCTTTCACTTTCCAGTTGTCTTCCTCGGAAGGCTCAGACAACGCAACGTAAAACTTAAAATTCGGGAAGTCACGCTCTAGCGCACGGAAATGCTCAGTGTAGAACAACTCACGTTTAGAACGACCACCATACCAAAACGTTACTTTACGTCCTGTTTTAAGCGTACGGAACAAATGATACAAATGCGAACGCATGGGTGCCATACCTGCACCACCACCCACATAAAGCATTTCTGCTTCGGTGTGATTGATAAAGAACTCGCCATAAGGACCAGAAATAGTAACAGGATCACCTTCTTTTAGCGAGAAAATATACGATGATGCCACACCAGGGTTTACATCTGCCCAACCGTTTTTAGCACGGTCAAAAGGAGGTGTTGCAATACGAACATTAAGCATCACTTCTTTACCTTCGGCTGGAAAGGAAGCCATAGAGTATGCGCGCTCTACAAGTTCTGGGTTTTTCATTTTTAAATCCCACAACTTAAACTTATCCCACTCTAATTTAAATTTGTTTACGTCTTCGGGGTGTTCCTCTGGGTGCGCAGAAATATCAATATCTTTAAAATCTACCTCACAAGCTGGAACTTCAATTTGAATGTATCCACCCGCTTCGTAGTGCATATCTTCTGGAATCTCTACCACAAACTCTTTGATAAATGAAGCTACATTCCAATTTCGAACAACTTTGGCTGCAAATTTCTTGATCCCAAACACTTCTTCTGGCACTTCAATGACCATGTCTTCTTTAACCTTGACCTGGCATCCCAAACGCCATCCTTCGGCAATTTCCTTTCTTGAAAAATGCGGAGCTTCGGTTGGAAGAATTTCACCACCACCATCTTTGACGATACATTTACATTGAATACAAGTACCTCCACCACCACAGGCAGAAGGTAAAAATATTTTGTTATCACCAAGTGTAGTGAGTAACGTACTCCCAGATGAAACCTCCAGGTCTGTTTCGCCGTTAATAAAAAGCTTTACTGGCCCTGACGGCATTAGGCGAGCTTTTACGCCCAACAACATCCCTACCAACAAAAATGTGATGGCTAAAAAAACAACGATACTTGCAATAATTACTGTACTATCCATAGGGTTACAATTTAATTCCCATAAAACTCATAAATCCGATAGCCATAAGGCCTGTAATAATAAACGTAATCCCCAATCCACGTAAGGGAGCAGGAACGTTTGAATAGGCGATTTTTTCACGAATAGCAGCAATGGCTAAAATAGCCAACAGCCAACCAATTCCAGAGCCCAAGCCGTAAACGGCAGACTCGCCAATAGACGCGAAACTCTTTTGTTGCATAAACAAAGAACCACCCAAAATGGCGCAGTTCACTGCTATAAGTGGCAAGAAAATTCCTAACGCCCCATAAAGTGCAGGAGCAAATTTTTCCACAATCATTTCAACCAATTGAACCATTGAGGCAATTACGGCAATAAACATGATAAAGCTTAAAAAACTCAGGTCTAACGCGGCATAGTCTTCGCCTAACCAAGCCATTGCGCCTGCTTTAAGCAAGTAATTGTCTAACAAATAGTTGATAGGCACCGTAATAAACAGTACAAAGATTACGGCAAAGCCTAATCCAACAGCTGTTTTTACGGTTTTAGATACCGCCAAATACGAACACATTCCTAAGAAATAGGCGAAAATCATGTTCTCAATAAAAATACTTTTTACGAAAAGATTGATGTAATCCATGGCTTAGTTTTTTTCGATGAGTTTGCGGTTACGAGCACGCTGTACCCAAATGATAAGTCCAAGTGTAATAAGTGCCATAGGTGAAAGCAACATCAAACCGTTGTTTTCATAGCCCATTTCATAAAGCGCATCGGGGATAACTTGATATCCATATAATTTTCCAGAGCCCAAAAGCTCGCGGAAAAAAGCAACTAATATGAGCATAAAACCATATCCTGCAGCGTTACCAACACCATCTAAAAATGATTTCCAAACACCGTTACCCAAAGCAAATGCCTCTAAGCGTCCCATTACAATACAATTGGTAATAATCAATCCAATAAAAATAGAAAGCTGTTTGCTTACATCATAAGCAAAGGCACGCAAAACTTGATCTACAAGGATAACCATAGAAGCCACTACAACCAATTGTACAATAATTCGGATACGGTTTGGAATGGCATTTCTAAGGATCGAAACAATAACGTTACTGGCGCCCATAACTGCAATTACGGAGAGGGTCATGACCACAGCGGGTTTAAGCTGCACGGTAATGGCCAATGCAGAACAAATTCCCAACACCTGAACGGTAATCGGGTTATTGTCGTCAAGCGGATCTTTAAGTAAGGCACGATTTTTCTTTGAAAAAAGCGGCTCGCTCTCTTTGGATACAAAGAAAATGGCGGGTTTTTTGTTTGATTTTGGTTGTGACATAGTTAGTTGTTATACGCAAGATCTGCGGATGTTGCTTTTAGGTAGGGCAAATAGTGTTGCAAACGCTCGATAATCATATCGGAAACACCATCACCCGTAATGGTTGCGCCCGAAATGGCATCAACCTCGTGGTCGTCTTTATCTGTGTCGTTAGGATCATTGTTGGTTTTAGAAACGCTAATCCCAACCAAATCACCCGATGTATTAAATATTTTTTCTCCAACAAACCGGTCCATAAACCACTGTTGGGTAATTTCAGCACCCAGTCCTGCCGTCTCTCCCTTGTGATCAAACACAGCACCTTTTATGGTATTGCGGTCATTGTCGAGTGCAATGTAACCCCATATAGCGTCCCAAAGTCCAGAACCGCGAAGCGGTATAATATAGTATTGATTCGCATCAACACTGGCTACATATAATGGAAAGCGTTGGTCTTGAGCGTCTTTTTTAAGCTCAAAAGATAGCTTTACATCTGAGAACGCATCAACAGAGGCATCAATGGAGCCATCGTTTTTTAACGCTAGCTGTTCTGTAATGTATTGATTAAATAACACTTCCGCTCCTTCTCTATCCGTTTCAATGCCGATAGTAGAAAGAATGTTTTGCATTTTTTCTTTACGTACGTTTTCCGATTGCAAATCTTTGAGTGAGCTTGCTGTAAAAGCAAGTACAGAAGCTACTACCAAAACCATGGCGGCAGCAAAACCAAAAGTATAACCGTTCGAATCTCTGTTCATGATGCAGGAGTTAGTGTTGCGTTAAGTCGTTTTTTACGTCGTTTGATATTTCCTTCAACCACACAGTGATCAATAGTAGGCGCAAAAACATTCATTAATAAGATAGCCAACATGACACCTTCTGGGTATGCTGGGTTAAATACGCGAATTAGCATACAGAAAAGTCCCACAAGGATTCCGTAAATCCATTTGCCTTTAGTTGTCTGTGCGGCAGAAACAGGATCTGTTGCCATAAATACGATACCAAATGCAAAACCACCAACAATAAGATGATTCATCCAGTCAAAGGACATCAATGCATTCGCACCCCAAAGGTTAAACAAAAATGCGGTTACGGCTGCGCCAAGTACACCACCTACCATAATACGCCAGCTACCAACTCCTGTAAGAATTAAAATAGCGGCACCTACCAATACCCAAAGGGTAGACGTTTCAGCAATAGATCCTGGGATGGCACCCATAAACATATCAAACATAGAATAGCTGACGTCATTGCCAGCAGCCAAGCTACCTAAAACGGTTTCTCCTGAAATACCATCAACATTACTTGCTTCGGAAACCCAAACCTTGTTTCCAGACATGTACGTGGGATAAGCAAAAAAGGCAAATGCGCGCGCCGTTAATGCTGGATTTAAAATATTCATACCAGTTCCACCAAAAGCCTCTTTAGCTATAAGAACCGCAAAAGCGACAGACAGCCCAACCATCCAAAGTGGAATATCAACAGGCATAATCATGGGAATCAAAAGCCCTGTAACCAAATAGCCTTCGTTGACTTCGTGTCCACGATACACAGCGAATGCAAACTCAATAGCAAGACCAACACCGTAAGACACGGCTACCATAGGCATAATCTTTAATGCGCCGTGCAGCAAGGCATCCCAAAAAGTAAAGGCAATTCCAGATTGAATAAAATATTGATAGCCTGTGTTGTATACCCCATAAATGAAGGCAGGTAACAAGGCAATAATTACCGTTACCATGGTGCGTTTTAAGTCAACACCATCGCGGATATGCGCACCTTTGTGTGTGGTGTGATTAGGCACAAATAAAAAGGTATCAAAAGCATTAACCGCAGGAGCAAAACGTTCTAGTTTTTGCCCTTTGCCGAAGGGTTTTTTTATTGCATCTATACTTTCACGTAGTTTCATAAATATCTATTTAACCAACTTCTTTAATCATCAAATCTAGCGCATCGCGAATTATAGCTTGCGCTTCTATTTTAGAGGTGCTTGCATAGTCCACCAAAGCAAAATCTTCGGGGGCAACTTCGTAAATACCAAGACCTTCCATTTTTTCAATATTTTGAACCATGCACTCTTTTAATAATTGCATTGGAAAAATATCCATCGGTAAAACCTGTTCCATTTCGCCAGTAACTACAAGAGCACGTTCCTCTCCGTTCATATTGGTGTCTAGCGCATACGTCCGTTTTGGCAGCAACCATGACAACGAAGTGCGCGACATGCTGAAAATTTTATTTCCAGCAAAAGGCAACCATCCAAACATTCGGAAGTGATTTCCTTCAGCAAGCACGGTGAGTGTGTTATTATAAAATCCAACACTACCATCGGCGTGAGTAGTAGCGCCAGAAAGCGCATCACCATTAATAATTCGCACTTGTCCACTATCAGAAACCCCTGCGTCATCTAATAGTGGTGCAATTGCAGCACCAATACGCGTTTTGTAATACGATGGTTTCGTTACCACAGGACCAGCTACGGCAACCGTTCTTTGAGGATCAAATACTCCAGTAGTAAATAGGCGCCCAATACTGGCCACGTCTTCTGGGTTTACCACCCAGGCGGTTTCTCCAGCATTGACAGGATCAATATGGTGAATTTGTACGCCCACATTTCCAGCAGGGTGAATGCCTTTAACACGGAGAATTTCTACTCCGCTAACGCTTGATAAAAAAGAGGTGTCGTCAGCTGAAATAGAAAGGTGTACTTTAGGTGCCAATGTAGCAAGTACGTTAATTCCGTTTTGGAAATCTTCTTGTTGCTGCTCCAACAAAAAAGCAACATCGGCAGCAAGCGGTGCTGTATTAAATCCAGAGATGAAAATTCCTTTTGGTGTACTGTCAGGATTTGCGATAACATCATATGGACGTTGTTTGATAAAAGGCCAGCATCCAGATGCGAGTAAATGCGACTTCACATCTACATCACTGAGTTTGTCTAGCGCAGGTATTTTATGTTTTACAGCTTTGTCTTTACCGTCGGATTTCAATTGGATTTCCAAAATACGGCGTTTTGCTCCTCTTACAATTTTTGACAGTGTTCCGCTTATTGGTGAAACAAATTGCATTTCTGGATTTGCTTTTGAAAAAAACACGGGTTGCCCAAGCGCTATTTTTTCGCCTTCTTTTACAAGCATTTTTGGCACTATGCCGTGGAAATCATCGGGATACAAGGTAAAGTTGTCCGAAGTTTTGGACGTTTCGAGTACTTTTTTTGCTTGACCCTTCAATGGAATTGAGAGGCCTTTTCGCAGAGATATGTCAGCGGACATGTGTGGTTGTTTTTGCAGTACAAATGTAAGGTACAACTCGTAAAAAGTAAAGAATAATCCAACGTAAATCCATAAATTTATCAACGGAAAAATAGTTTGTTTAACTTTGTAATTCTATGACTTTTACATAAAGTCATTTTCCAATCTGAAAAATCAATATTAAACCTAACCACTTTGAAATCAATCCTTAAACAAAATTTTCTGCTTGTGCTGCTGTCTTTTAATGGTTTTGCGCAAATATTGACCGAATTTTCGCCGCCAGCCAACATTAAGAGCGTTCTTTTTTATGTCAGCGAGCAAACTACAGCCTTGCCCATCATGTCATTAAATGAAAAATTGACCTTACGGTTTGACGATTTGAATGCTGATGATAGCACCTACTATTACACTATTGATCGTGCTAATGCCAATTGGGAAAAAAGTGATTTGTTTCGGGCTGATTTTATGGATGGATATGACGATATTAGGCTTCAAGACATTTCGTATTCGGTGGGTACATTGCAGTCGTATATTCACTACAAACTGGAAATCCCAAATGCGCAGACACGACTGACAAAAAGCGGAAATTATATTTTAAAAATTTGGGATGATGATAGAAATGTGGTCCTTCAAAAGCGGTTTGTGATTGTTAATGAAACCACAGCCATTGGGGTGCGCATAAAACGCGCACAAAATTTGGACGCCTTTCAAACTCACCAAAGCGTGCATATGAGCTTGATTACGGAGGGCTTAAACCTCCGCATTCCTGAAAAGCAATTACATGTTTTTGTAGTGCAAAACCAGCAATGGCAAACGTGGCGATCAGCGGGAAAGGCAACTTATACACTTGGGAATAAATTGGAATTTAATTACAAACCCGAAACGCTTTTTTCTGCTGGTAATGAATATCATTTTTTTGAAACGCAGGATATTCGTGGAGGCGGCGGAAATGTGGCTTACGTAGCAAGAGATTCTTTGTTTGTTTCTATTTTGACACCACAATGGGTACGTGCAGGGCGTCCATACACCTATGCACCAGACATTAACGGAGACTTCCGTATTAATACTTTTCAAGGAATTAATCAGCATACTGAATCCGATTACAGCCAAGTCGTTTTCTCGCTATTTGCTGAAGATTTTTTGTTTGACGCAGCCCATTATGTTGTAGGAGATTTTAATCAACACATTAAAAGTGAAATAAATAAACTTTTTTACAATCCAGAAACGGATCGTTTTGAAGCACGTCTTTTATTAAAACAAGGCATCTATAATTACAAGTTTGTAAGCGAAGACTTTGAAGAAATCTCCTATGATCACCTAATTTCAGGGAGTTATTGGCCAACAGAAAACACTTATTGGGCATTTGTGTATTATCGTCCGCTTGGGGCGCGTTGCGATGAGCTTATTGCTGTAGGAAGTGCAAATGCAAAAGATATTGGATTATAGTAAAAATCATTACCTTTATCGCTATGATTCAGCAGGTAACACAGGGGATTCGTATTTCGGTAGTTTCTTTTTTTGAAGGCACCTACTTCAAAAACTACCGTCTGCACTTTTCTTTTGCTTACCGTATTTCTATTTCAAATCAAGGGAAAGATATTGTTCAATTACAGGCTAGACATTGGAAAATTTTTGATGCGCTAAAAGCTACATCTATTGTTGATGGCGAGGGCGTTGTCGGTAAAAAACCCGTTATTAAGCCTGGGCAAGTTTATACCTATCAATCGGGATGCTTACTATCATCGCCACTTGGAGCCATGCAAGGACACTATAACATGATAAATCTTGCTACTACAAAAAAATTCAGAGTGTATATTCCGAAATTTGAGCTAAGTCCGCCCTTTGCCTTAAATTAATTCCTTAATCTTCATATTATGTCAAATGGTTTTTTTTCTTATCCAAAACCCCTAAACGAGCCCGTGCTCAATTATCGTGCTGGCAGCAACGAACGCAATGAAGTGCTTGCCACCTATAAAAATATGTACAGCAACCCTGTGACTGTTCCGCTCTATATTGGCGAAGAAAAAATTGTTACAGAAAAACGCGCGAACATGGCGCCACCACACGACCACAAACACGTGTTGGGAACCTATAGTTTAGCAGAAAAAGCGCATATAGAAGATGCCATTACAGCAGCGCTTGCTGTCAAAAGTAAGTGGGAAAGTATGTCTTTCGAACATCGAGCGTCTATTTTTCTAAAAGCCGCTGACCTTATTGCAGGACCATACCGCGCAAAGATTAATGCCTCAACCATGTTGGCACAATCCAAAAATATTTTTCAAGCTGAAATTGATGCTGCCTGCGAATTTGCTGATTTTTTGCGATTTGGTGTTGCATTTGCAGCAGACATTTATGCCCAACAGCCTATACAAGGCGAAGGAGTAATTAACCGTCTAGAATACCGTGCTTTAGAAGGATTTGTTTATGCGATTACCCCATTTAATTTTACTGCCATTGCAGGAAATATTTGTGCAGCTCCTGCATTGATGGGTAACGTTATTGTGTGGAAACCAAGCGACCATCAAATGCTTTCTGCCAAAGTAATTATGGACATCTTTGAAGAAGCAGGCGTTCCCGCCGGGGTCATAAACCTAGTGTCGGGAGACCCCGTGCTGATTTCTGATACAGTCTTAGCACACAAGAATTTTGCTGGACTACACTTTACAGGATCAACTGAAGTTTTCAAAAATCTCTGGACACAAATTGGCAACAATCTATCCACTTATCAAAACTACCCCAGAGTAGTGGGCGAAACCGGTGGTAAGGATTTTATTTTTGCACACCACACCGCAGATATCTCAACAGTCATAACAGCCATAACACGAGGCGGTTATGAATATCAAGGGCAAAAATGCTCTGCAGCTTCTAGAATTTACTTGCCTGCCTCTATTGCAGATGCTATTATTACGGGAGTTATTGAAAATATAAAATGCTTCTCCATTGGCTCTCCAGAAGACATGAATAATTTTATAACGGCTGTTATTCACGAAAAGTCGTTCGACAAATTGGTACACTATATTGAACAGGCCAAACAAGATGCCGATGTGGAGGTTTTAGCTGGCGGTTCATATGACAAAAGCGCTGGTTATTTTGTGCATCCTACGCTGTTAAAAACCACAAATCCACATTACACCACCATGGAAACCGAACTGTTTGGTCCAGTGGTCACGGTCTATATTTATGAGGATTCGGAATGGGAGACCACATTGGAGTTGGTCAACACAACCTCCGAATATGCGCTAACAGGTGCGATTATAGCACAAGATCGTGTGTTTATTGAAAACGCGTCAAAAAAACTGCGCCACGCGGCAGGTAATTTTTACATCAACGATAAGCCAAGTGGTGCTGTTGTGGGGCAACAACCTTTTGGTGGAAGCCGTGCTTCAGGAACAAACGACAAAGCTGGATCGGCGTTAAATCTTTTGCGTTGGGTATCTCCCCGACTGATTAAAGAAACGTTGGTTCCTGCAACAGATTATCGTTATCCATGCATGGACTAAATCGGTAAGTACACTACCTTTTTGGTGTCAAAAAAGTCGTCAGAAAAAAATTGCGACAGGGGTGTAGTTTCAGCTTTTGGAAAAGACTTAAGTTCCTCTTCCAAGTCGCCTCCTTTCAAATACAAAATACCATTATCACATTCGTGCTTATTGTTGGTGCTTATTTTTTTCTCTACCCAGGGCACAAAACGCTCCATGTGAGTTACCGCTCTACTGACAACAAAGTCGTAGGATCCTTCAACAGATTCGGCTCTTTTGTGAAACGCATTAATGTTTTTTAACCCTAATGACGATGCTACAGCTTTTACTACTTTTATCTTTTTCCCTATAGAATCCACAAGGGTAAACTGTACTTCGGGAAATAGTATGGCCAATGGAATCCCGGGAAATCCACCGCCTGTACCCACATCTAAAATTTTTGAATCGGCAATGAAAGGCTGTGCTTTTGCTATGCCCAGCGAATGTAACACATGGCGTGTGTAAAAATGTTCTATATCAGTCCGAGAAATGACGTTAATACGTTGATTCCAATCTTGATACAATGGCATAAGTGATTCAAACTGCTTTTTTTGAACAGCATTTATAGTGGGAAATTGATTAATAATTGATGTTATCATAATGTATTGTACAAAAATACGGAAGCTGTTGATTAAAAATTTGTTTTCGTTTTAAACAAGCGACTATATTTGGCAAAAATTTTATTGATGAGTCAACCATTATCAGAACGCATAAAAAGTTTACCTGCATCGGCAACCTTAGCCATGGCTGCAAAAGCACGAGAGTTAAAAAACGAAGGAAAGGATATTATCGGACTTAGTCTTGGGGAGCCTGATTTTAATACACCAGAATTTATCAAAGAGGCAGCTATTGAGGCGATTGAAGCAGATTACAATTCTTACACCCCTGTTGATGGATATGCAGATCTTAAAGAGGCTATTTGCACCAAGTTTAAGCGCGACAATGGTTTGGCATACAAAACCAGCCAAATTGTGGTTTCTACAGGTGCAAAGCAATCTATTGCTAACGTAGTACAGGTGCTTGTAAACCCTGGTGATGATGTATTATTGGTAGCCCCTTTCTGGGTAAGTTATTCGGCAATGGTTACACTCGCTGAGGGAAATCCCATTGAGATTCGTTCCGGCATTGAAACGGATTTTAAAATCACGCCCGAACAGCTTGAAGCTGCCATTACCCCCAAAACAAAACTAGTAATGCTTAACTCACCTAACAATCCAAGCGGCTCTGTGTATTCTAAAGAGGAGTACGAAGCTCTGGCGGTAGTTTTGGAAAAACACCCCACGATTTTTGTGATGTCGGATGAAATTTATGAGCATATAAACTATGACGGGGTTACTCCATTTAGTTTTGCTGCCATCCCAAGTATGTATGCGCGTACCGTAACTGTTAATGGGTTGGCAAAGGCATTTGCTATGACAGGTTGGCGCATCGGTTATCTGGGTGGTCCAGAATGGATTGCAAAAGCCTGCACCAAAATGCAGGGTCAAGTAACAAGCGGTACAAATTGTATTGCGCAGCGCGCTGCAATTACAGCCGTATTGGCGCCTATTGGCAAAATCAAATATATGGTTGATGAATTTGATTTTCGTAGAAAGCGTATTATTGACTTGCTTCAAGACATTGAAGGATTTGAAGTAAACGTACCGAAAGGTGCTTTCTACGTATTTCCTGATATTTCGTCTTTTTTTGAAAAAAAATTAAGAGGAAAGTTGATAGAGAACTCATCTGATTTTGCCATGTTTTTGTTGGAGGAAGCTAATGTTGCTACCGTCACCGGCGATGCTTTTGGTTGTCCAAACAATATCCGTATTTCCTATGCGGCTTCTCTAGAAGATATTGAAGAAGCTGTCCGAAGGATTAAAGAAGCCGTTAGCTAATGCTTACGCCAGTAATAGGGTGTAAATAATATTAAAACGGTAAATAATTCTAGTCTACCAATAAGCATGAGTAAGGCACACCACAATTTTGCAGGTGTGGGAAGCGATGTATACGTTGCGGCAGGGCCCACTTCGCCTAACCCAGGGCCGACATTTCCTAATGAGGCTGCTGCTCCACCAATGGCTGAGGTAAAGTCTAAGCCCAAAATACTTAGCACACCAGCGCCAATAATAAATAGGATGAGATACAAAATAAAAAAGGCAAGAACGTTGTATACAATAGGTTGTTCGAGACTTATTTTGTTAAGGCGTACCATCAGAATAGCGTTTGGATGAAGCGCGCGCTTAAATTCTAAAAGTCCATTTTTGATAAGGATTAAATGGCGCATAACTTTCACACCCCCCGAAGTGGAACCTGTAGAACCACCCAAAAACATCAAACCAAAGAAGAGCATGGTGACAAAAGGTGACCAGGCCGTAAAATCAGAAGTAACTAGCCCTGTAGTAGTAATAACCGCTACCACTTGAAACAATGCATGTCTAAACGATTGCTCCAGTGATATCCAGACTGACGAATCGACCATTGCGTACGCCCCATTTTTCATCAATGAAACAGTTACTAAAAACACAAATACGCTTATAAAACCAGCATACCAACGAAATTCCGTATCGTGAAAAATCCGATTAAACTTCCCTTTTAACGCATAGTATAGCAATACAAAGTTACTCCCCGCCAAAAACATAAATAATACGGTAATGTACTGGATTTGTGGGATGTCATTCCAGTAACCCAAACTTGAATCTTTGGTTGAAAAACCTCCGGAGGCCATGGTGCTCATCGCATGATTGATGGCATCAAAAACAGACATCCCCGATAGGGAGAGCAACAATGCGTTTACAGCTGTAAGTCCTACGTAAATCAACCATAACCTTTTGGCTGTATCGCTTATACGTGGGTGGAGTTTGTCACCACCTAAAACGGGTGCCTCTGCGCTAAAAAGCTGCATGCCCCCAATCCCTAAAAGCGGTAAAATAGCAATAGCCAAAACAATGATTCCCATACCTCCCATCCAATGCGTGAGCGAGCGCCAAAGGATAATACTTTTGGGTAACGATTCGATGTTATCCATGATTGTGGCACCGGTAGCTGTGTAGCCCGACATGGTTTCAAAAAGTGCATCGGAAAACGATGAAACACTATTTGTAAAAATAAAAGGTAACATGCCAAAAATTACCATAGTGAGCCATCCAAACACTACAATCAAATAACCCTCGCGTTTTTTTATTTCTTTTCTATGATTAAAGGTTAGTCCCATGGCTAATCCTCCAATTAGAAGGTTTGCCATAAAAGCAATGAGCATGCCTCGGGTAGCGCCATCATGCATAAAATAACTGCTAAGTGTTGTAATCCCCATAAATAAAGAATTGAACAATAGCAGTAATCCAAGAATATGTACAATAAGTTTTAGGTTAAACCCTTTCATGGTTTATAAAAAAAGTTGTTCAACTCTATTGATAGACTGAGGCAAACAACACACCAATACAAGGTCAGCTTGTTGAATAACAAAATCACCAAGGGCAATAATCCCTGCGCCATTGCGGATAACGCCTCCTATGGTTGCTGTTTTGGGAAAGTCTAAATCTTTGATGGCTTTACCAATCACTTTTGCAGATCGCTGTACTTTAAACTCCACGATTTCGGCGTCCATGTTGTTTAGCTTTGCTACATCTACTACTTCTCCCCTTCTGATATACCTGAAAATCGTGTTTGCTGTCAGCATTTTTTTATTGACGAGCGTATCTACGCCTATCGATTTTGTGAGCTCAAAATAGTCCATGTTTTCGATGAGTGCAATGATTTTTGGTACTTGTTTCGACTTTGCCATAAGGCAAGACATGATGTTTGTTTCAGCGTCATTGGTTACTCCCAAAAATGCATCCATTTCTTCAAGGTTCTCTTCTAACAACAATTCAACGTTACGGCCATCTCCGTGAAGGATTAGTGTATCGGGAAGACGTTCTGCTATTTCAATGGCGCGCTCTTTATCTAACTCAATGAGCTTAACATTTACTCCGAGTTGACAAAGGTCTTCTGCCGTTTTAAACCCAACACGTCCGCCACCCAAAATCATCACATTCTTGATTTTATTTTTTATTTCACCTGTAAGGCTGTAGAGTTCTGAAACTCCTTGGGGGAGTGTTGTAAAGTATACCTGGTCACCTTGTTCAAAACATGTGTCACCTCTTGGAATAATCGTGTTTTGTGAAGCTTTTCGTTTTATAGCGATCGGCATAAAATGAACTCCCGGAAATACGGATGCTGCCTCACGAACTGTTTTTCCTATAAAAGGGGCATCTTCTTCCAAAGTGGTACCCATCATGGTTAGTGCACCATCTTCAAATTCGTGGCTGTTTTCAAAAGCAGACTGATCAATAAGCAATTGGATTTCTTCAGCAGCCAATTCTTCTGGAGAGACAAGCTCATCAATGCCTAAGGCTTGAAAATCAACGTCGTTTTTGTATTTATCAAATTCGATATCGGTGACTCGGGCAATGGTTCGTTTGCAACCCAATTGTTTTGCCAACAAACAGCACATCAAATTTGTGGTCTCTGATGATGTGACGGCAATCATCATGTCTGCCTTGTCAACACCTGCATTTTTAAGTGTCGCCAATGCAGAAGGGTCACCTTTTACTGCACGAATATCAAGGTTGTTATCTGCATAATTCAATGCTTCTTTATCAGCATCAATTAGCGTAATGTCCTGTGCCTCAAACGAAAGCAATTTGGCTAAGTGAAAGCCAATATCGCTAGCTCCAGCGATGGCAATGTTCATCTATAATAAGATTATTATAATGCAAATATAGCAAGTTTCTGTTCGTTGAAGTAATTTGGTATCTGTAGATTATAGCTACATTTGCACCATATGAGTAAAAACGTTACCCCTTACAAAGATTCTTCCCTGTCAAAAAAGGAACAAGTAACCCTAATGTTTGATCGAATTGCCCAAAAATATGATGGACTAAATAGGGTGTTATCTTTGGGGTTAGATAAGGGCTGGCGTAAAAAATTGGTAAATGGTGTTCGTAAACAGCAAGCCATTGACATTCTTGACGTAGCTACCGGCACCGGGGATGTTGCTATTGCGTTAAGTAGTATTTCATCGGTTCGCATTGAAGCAGTAGACCTTTCAACTCAAATGTTAGCCGTTCAAGCGAAACAGTTAGATAAACTGCAACTTAATGAACGTATAAAACTCCAAGTAGCAGATGCCGAGAAGCTGCCTTTTAAAGAGCAATTTGACGCAGTTACTGTAGCTTTTGGTATTCGAAATTTTGCTAACCTTGATAAAGGATTGAGCGAAATGTTTCGCGTGCTTCATCCAAATGGTTGCTTGTATATTTTGGAAACCTCGCGGCCCAAAAAATTTCCTATGAAACAAGCCCATTACATTATGTCAAATGTTATTATTCCACTTTTAGGAAAGGTTTTTGCCGAAGATAAAAGTGCCTACGCTTACCTTGGCGAATCTGCAACGCACTTCCCTGATGGAAAAGTGATGTGCAATAAATTGCAGGAAATTGGGTTTACTAAAGTAACACATCGACCGCTTAGCGGAGGCGTAGTTAGTTTGTATGTAGCACAAAAATGAAACCTTATCTAACCCTATTTTTTATCCTTTTTTCCACACTCTACTCGACGTATGGGCAAGATCAAAATTTGGAAAACTTAAAAACCGATGATAAAAAGCGATTACGGTTTGGGTATTATCTAGGAGTAAATTCAGTTGGTGCGAAAATGAAATACCTGCCCAATCCGGACGGAAATCCGTTTAGAATTTCCGTTAAGCCCAAGCTTAGTTTTGATGTTGGTTTACTAGCAGATTTCCGAATAAATGAATTTTTGAACATCCGTTTTCATCCTGGTGTTGCTTTTGTAGAGCGTGAAATCAGGTTTCCTTTTTCTGAAGAAACGATATCAAAGCCGCTTGTAAAGTCTAACTATGTGCGCTTTCCACTGGGCATTAAATTAAACACCAGACGCATACGCAATGCAAGACCCTTTTTGATGGGTAGTATGTCATACAACATCAATATTACAAGCGAAGAAACAAATCCTGAGGATAACAACTCAGGAACGTTTCGTATGAAACGAAATATGTATGCATGGGAGTTTGCCATTGGGACTGATATTTATCTGCCGTATTTTAAGTTCACCCCTTCAATACACGGAATTTTTGCTCTTAATAATGAAATTGTTCATGATAAAGACGTCAACAGTCCTTTTACACGCTATGTTGACAGCATGAAAAGTCGTGGTGTTTTTGTTCGGTTTACGTTTGAGTAATTATTTTTTCCGTCCAAATTCGCTCAACAAAATAGCTGTTGCCATGGCAACATTTAGGCTTTCGGCAGCTGGGTTGCCAACACTTGGTATCGAAACACTTTGTTGTAAAATAGATTTGACAGCTTTAGAGATTCCTTGTCCTTCGTTGCCCAACACCAAAACCGCATTGGCAGGAAGTGTAGTGGTATAAACGTTATCACCTTGCATATCGGTACCTACCGCTACTAAGTTGTGTTCGGCTACAAAAGATACTAAATCAACATAATGCACATGAACTTTTGCCAAAGATCCCATGCTTGCTTGCACTACTTTGGGGTTAAAACAATCCACCGTGTCAGCAGAGCAAATTAATTGATGAATACCAAACCAATCGCATAATCTAATGATTGTTCCCAGGTTTCCAGGGTCGCGGATTCCGTCCAATGCCAAATTCAATGGCTGAGCTGCAAACGTATTAGCTAAGGGTAGTTTAAACGCTGCCCAATGAGATGTAGGGGTACTAAGACTGCTTAATTTTTTCATGTCGTTAGCAGAGATCATTTCAACGGCAATCGTATTATCAGTATCTTTTTCAATGGCAAAGCTATGAACTAGGTCAAAGCCATGCTCCAAAAAAGTGGCAATTGCTTTCTTGCCTTCTACTGCAAAAAGATCGTACTGTTTTCGGAATTTCTTTTGCCTCAATTGCCACAGCTGTTTTAATACGTTTTTGCTAACCATGTATTTGATGTATTTTTGTTTATTAACTTTTCTGTTGACTACACGATTTTCAAAAATACTAGGTTTTTATGGGCTTTTAGCCTTTGTGGTAGGGTGTTCTGTAACCAAACGCCTTCAACCAGATGCTATCTTGCTTCAAAAAAATGAGATTTTAGTCAATGGTGAAAGCGCTGTAGATTCGATAAAAAACATTGTCCAGCCCAAACCCAACAAGCGTTTTTTGGGTATCCCATTCGGATTATTGCTGTACCAATCTGCAAGTGATAGCGCTGGTGTTGCATTTGATCAATGGTTAACAAAAAAAACAAATCGTAAAAAGCGAATGGAGTCTCTTTGGTCTGCTAAGCAAGTGGAAAAAATGAGGGACTATAAAACGGGATTTCAAGATTGGAAAAAGCGTTCCGGCGAGCCCCCCGTATTGACAGACTCGATTTCTCGCTCAACTAATGCCCAAAAACTAAATGCCTTTTTTTCGAATGAGGGATATTTTAATGCTAGAGTAGAAACGTCCATAACTGCGCAAAACAGAAAAGCGCAAGTACGTTATGAAGCAACAACTAATGCCCCTTATTATTTGGATAGCATTCAAGCCAATATTCAAAGTCCTGTATTAGATTCTATTTACCGCGCTAGTGTTAGTAAAAGTGACCTGCAACGGGGTAATAGATTTCGCACTATGGACTTTGAACAAGAACGCAATCGTTTATTTACCCTATTTCGAAATGCTGGTGTTTTTCCATTTCAATTAAATGCTATTGATTTTAATGTACAAATTGATTCAACAGGAATGGACTATCGCCTTCCTGTGCAACTTAATATTAGAAACTTTATTGAAAACCAAGATGGCAATGCTGTTGAAAAGGAGTACCAAATTTCTAAAATGAACGACATAAAGGTGTATGTAAGTAACGCTGGGAATACGGGTGACGAAGCCTACGATTCGATTGGGAAATTTGATGGATTAACGCTGTACAGTCATGGTAAACTGCGCTATAACAATCGTTTGCTCCGTGAAGCCATTACGTTTGAAACGGGCGAGCCTTACAGCGATTTGGCACGTAGCTCAACTCTGAAGCAACTCACTAGGCTTCAAAGCTTTGATTATCCTACTATTCGGTATAATTATGCAAATGAAAAAGAAACGTTGCTTGATGCATCTATTTACTTGATGCCTAAAGCTAGGTATGCCTTAAATTTTGGATTAGACGCAACGCAATCAAATATTATAAAAAGCGGACTAGCATTTAGCTCTGGTTTAAGTGCACTGAATATTTTTGGAGGAGCTGAGACTTTGGAGTTTGGTGCTAGGGGATCTGTAGGTAGATCGGCAGACGTAGCAATAACCGAATTTGCGTTTGACGTACAACTTCGTGCTCCGCAGTTTTTACTCCCATTTAGTAAAAAAATAAATCGACAAGAAATTGCTCCCCAAACTATTTTAAGAGTTGGTTCTGCTCTTCAAGAAAACATCGGCTTAGACAAGCAGAGTCTCACAGGGGCAATTCAATACCAATGGAGTCCTATTAAAAATAGGCGTTGGACATTTTCACTTATCGATGTTGAGTTTGTCAATAATAAAAATAAAGCCAATTACTTTGGCGTTTACACCAATGCCTTTGGCGAACTCAACGAAATCGCGCAAAACGCCAACACAGATCCTGCTTATTTTTTTAACAATAACCTCATTGTGCCGCAAGGAGCGCAATCGTTTATCGCTGATGTTTTAGGCGGCAAAACAAGCTTAATTCCTTCCGATGATTTATATAACCGAGTACAGCGTATCGAAGAAAGAAGGAGTAGGCTTACACAAAACAACCTCATTTTCAGTTCAAGTTTGCAGTTTTTTAATTCAACTAAAGCCGGCATTTTTGATAAAACATTTACACAATTCAGAACAAATCTTTCATGGTCTGGAAACCTGTTACAGGCGTTTGCAAAACAATTCAACTGGGAGCAATCAAATGAACAATACTTGCTTTTTGACGTCCCCTTCAGTCAGTTTGTAAAATTGGAAACCGATTTCGTTAAGCATTGGGAAATTTCAGAAAACCAAGTGTTTGCAGTACGCGCATTTGCCGGCGCAGCAATTCCGTATGGAAATGCTGACAATATTCCTTTTAATCGTTCTTTCTTTGCAGGTGGCGCCTATGACAACCGCGCTTGGGAAGTATACAGACTAGGGCCAGGGTCGAGTAACACTGGAAATGAATTTAACGAGGCAAACCTGAAGCTCGCATTTAATGTCGAATATCGATTTGATCTAATTGGTGCATTCAAAGGCGCTCTGTTTATTGACGCTGGGAACATTTGGAATGTGGCAGACAATGTAGATGAACCAGCACGTAGGTTTGATGGCTTTCAAGATTTGGATGAACTTGCAGTTGGCACGGGCTTTGGACTGCGTTACGACTTTGGATTATTCCTGCTTCGCCTCGATATGGGCTTCAAAACGCACAACCCTGTTCTATCCAAAGGTTACCGTTGGAACTTAAATTACCAACTAAAAAATGCAAATCCTACGCTTGGAATAAATTATCCTTTTTAAGCCCATAATTGTTTGTTACTTTTGCAACGACCAAAAAATAAACTAATGTCGCATTCTATTAAACCAGGTGTTGCAACCGGCAACGAAGTTCAAGAAATTTTCAAATTAGCCAAGTCAAAACAATTTGCTCTTCCAGCAGTGAATGTTATCGGTTCAGATTCTACAAATGCTGTTTTAGAAACCGCTGCAAAGCTCAACGCACCAGTTATCATTCAATTTTCGAACGGTGGCGCGCAGTTCAACGCAGGCAAAGGTTTATCTAACGAAAATCAACAAGCCGCTATTGCAGGCGCTGTAGCAGGTGCTAAGCACGTACATCAAATGGCTGAGTTGTATGGCGTTAGCGTCATTCTACACACAGACCACGCTGCCAAAAAACTTCTTCCTTGGATTGATGGTTTGTTAGATGCCAGCGAAAAACACTTCGAAGAAACTGGAAAATCATTGTTTAGCTCACACATGATTGATTTATCTGAGGAGCCTATTGAAGAAAATATAGAAATTTGCAAAACGTACTTGGAGCGCATGGCCAAAATGGACATGACCTTAGAAATTGAACTAGGTGTAACAGGCGGCGAAGAAGATGGTGTGGATAACACCGACGTAGATAGCTCTAAGCTTTACACGCAACCTGAAGAGGTCGCTTATGCGTTTGAAGAGCTTTCAAAAATAAGCCCGAGATTTACTATTGCTGCAGCATTTGGAAACGTACACGGCGTTTACAAGCCTGGAAACGTAGTGCTTACACCAAAAATTCTTAAAAATTCGCAAGCCTTTGTTAGTGAGAAATATGGTGTTGAATCCAACACCATTGATTTTGTATTCCACGGCGGTTCTGGTTCTACAGTTGAAGAAATCCGTGAGGGCATTAGCTACGGGGTTGTAAAAATGAATATTGATACAGATATGCAATATGCCTTTATGTCTGGAGTACGGGATTACATACAAGAAAAATCTGCATTCCTACAACAACAAATTGGTAATCCTGAGGGCGACGATGTGCCCAACAAAAAATACTACGATCCTCGTGTATGGTTACGTGAAGGAGAAAAGGCATTTGTTACACGCTTAGAGCAAGCTTTTGAAGACCTGAACAATATTAATACCCTTTAATTACTAGGGTTTTATATATTTGATAAAACTCTTGTAATATGGCTTGGTTCAGGCGTACCGAAAAAGGAATTCAAACTCAGACTCACGAGAAGAAAGATACACCACAGGGCTTATGGTATAAATCTCCCACGGGTAAAATTGTAGATACTGAGCAACTTGCTGAGAATTTTTATGTATCACCTGAGGACGGATATCATGTAAGAATTGGCAGCAAGGAGTATTTCGAAATTATTTTTGACAACAACACATTTAAGGAGTTAGATGCTTCGTTAAAATCAAAAGATCCACTCAAATTTGAAGACACAAAAAAGTATAAAGACCGCGTTAACGCTGCACAGAAAAAAACCAAACTAAACGACGCCGTAAGATCAGCCGTTGGCCATTCAAACGGAAACAAACTTGTGGTCGCTTGTATGGATTTTAGTTTTATTGGGGGTTCGATGGGTTCTGTTGTTGGTGAAAAAATTTATCGCGCGGCAGATTACGCCCTCAAGCAAAAAATTCCTTTTGTGATGATTTCAAAATCGGGAGGTGCGCGGATGATGGAAGCAGCATTATCGTTGATGCAAATGGCAAAAACGTCTGCAAAACTTGCACAACTAGCCGATGCTAAAATCCCATATATTTCATTGTGCACAGACCCTACAACTGGCGGAACAACGGCATCATTTGCTATGCTGGGAGATATTAATATCTCTGAACCTGGTGCATTAATTGGTTTTGCGGGACCCAGAGTTGTCAAGGACACCACAGGACAAGACTTACCCGATGGGTTTCAAACCGCTGAGTTTTTAAAAGAACACGGGTTTTTGGACTTTATTACTCATCGTAAAGACCTCAAGAAAAACATCAACCTATATCTTGATCTAATTTTAAATCGTCCACTTTCAACAGAGGCGTAATTTCATTCAATAATTATACTATATTTGCAGCCTTCGAGAGAAACTCGAAGTTGCATAAAAATCATTTACAATAATATTGGCATGTCATTAAGTAAAGAAAACAAAGCAGAAATCTTCAAAAAGTACGGTAAGTCTGAAAAAGACACCGGAAGCACAGAAGGACAAATCGCTTTATTTACAAACCGAATCAATTTCCTAACAGGACACTTGAAAAAAAATCATAAAGATTATAACACCGAGCGTTCGTTAGTTATGTTGGTAGGTAAAAGAAGAAGTCTTTTGGACTATTTAAAGAACAAAGACATCGAACGCTATCGTTCCTTAATTAAGGAATTAGGTATTCGAAAGTAAGCACATAAAAGCATCCGCATCATACCGGCTTTTCATTAGGTATCTACGACCACAACACAACACAATAGATACTAACTTTAAAATAAAAACGTATGATACCCAACGTACATACCTCGACTATTGATTTAGGCGATGGCCGTACTATAACACTAGAAACAGGCAAGCTTGCCAAGCAAGCTGACGGCTCTGTTGTCGTAAGAAGTGGCAACTGTATGCTATTAGCAACCGTTGTTTCTGCACGACAGGCATCCCCTGTAGATTTTCTACCCTTGACGGTAGATTACCGCGAAAAATTTGCTGCCGCTGGACGCTTTCCTGGTGGCTTTTTTAAGCGCGAAGCAAGACCCAGCAATGAAGAAGTTTTAACCATGCGATTGGTTGACCGTGTATTGCGTCCTCTTTTTCCAAAAGATTACCATGCCGAAACACAGGTCATGATTCAACTCATGTCGCATGACGAATCAGTGATGCCTGATGCATTAGCAGGATTGGCAGCTTCGACAGTTATCCAATTATCTGATATCCCCTTCGAATATCCTATTTCGGAAGTACGTGTGGGACAGATAGACGGACGCTTTATTGTAAATCCAAGCAAAGAGCAACTTAAAGAATCTAACATTGACATCATGATTGGTGCTAGTGCAGATTCGGTTACTATGGTTGAAGGCGAGTTTGACGAGGTTTCTGAAGAAGTTATGACAGACGCCATTCGCTTTGGTCATGAAGCTATCAAAAAGCAAGTTGCTGCGCAAATTGAATTGGCAGAAGCCGTAGGCAAAAAAGAAACACGTGAATACGAAGCCGAAGACAGCGATGAAGAATTGCAACAAAAAATTCATGATTTCGCGTATCAAAAATGTTATGATATTGCCAAGCAAGGTAGTTCTAAACAAGAGCGAGGCGTTGCTTTTGGCGAAGTAAAAGAGGCCTTATTAAAAACCTTTTCTGAAGAAGAATTAGAAGAAAAAGGCAAGTTGATTGGCAAATACTTCGGTAAGGCACAAAAAGAAGCGGTTCGCGAATTGGTGCTTGCAGAAGGTATTCGTTTAGACGGACGTAAAACAACAGATATTAGACCGATTTGGTGTGAGGTAGATTATTTACCTTCTACACACGGCTCGTCTGTATTTACAAGAGGTGAAACACAAGCATTAGCTACTGTAACTCTAGGTACTTCAAGGGAAGCTAACGTAATTGATTTGCCAACAGAGCAAGGCGAAGAAAACTTCTACTTACATTATAACTTTCCTCCGTTCTGTACTGGTGAGGCACGTCCATTACGTGGTACATCACGTAGAGAAGTAGGGCATGGAAATCTTGCGCAACGTGCGCTCAAAAAAGTAATGCCAGACGATTGTCCTTATACTGTTCGTGTGGTTTCAGAAGTATTGGAATCGAATGGTTCTTCTTCTATGGCAACGGTTTGTGCCGGTACCATGGCGCTGATGGATGCAGGTGTTCAAATTGCCAATCCTGTTTCGGGTATTGCTATGGGGCTAATTTCTGACGGGGAACGCTTTGCTGTTCTTTCCGATATCCTAGGCGATGAAGATCACCTTGGAGATATGGACTTCAAGGTTACTGGAACTGAAAATGGTATCACAGCGTGTCAAATGGACATCAAAATTAAAGGACTCCCCTATGATATTTTGATTCAGGCATTAAAGCAAGCGCGCGATGGTCGTTTACATATTTTAGGTAAACTTACAGATACCATTGCTGCTCCTGCTGAAGACGTGAAAGAACACGCACCAAAAATGGTGATGCGTACTGTTCCTAACGAATATATTGGTGCAATTATTGGTAGTGGTGGTAAAGTAATTCAAGAATTACAGAAAGAAACCAACACCACGATTGTCATCAACGAAGATCCAGATACTGGAGAAGGTATCGTGGAAATCTTAGGTACAGGTGCAGAAGGAATCGATCAAGTTCAAGCACGAATAGACGCGCTTATGTTTAAGCCTGAAGTAGGTGAAGTGTACGAAGTACAAGTCATCAAAATTTTGGAATTCGGCGCTGTGGTAGAATACACCGATGCACCAGGAAACGAAGTGTTGCTGCACGTTAGCGAGTTGGCTTGGGAACGCACCGAAAACGTAACCGATGTAGTAAACATGAACGACGTGTTTGAAGTGAAATACTTTGGTGTTGATCCACGCACACGAAAAGAAAAGGTATCACGTAAAGCACTTTTAGAAAAACCAGAGGGTTATGTAGAGCGTAAGCCACGTCAAGGTGGAGACAGAGACAAAAGAAGAGGTGGCGGAAACAATAGACGACCAAGACGCGACTAATTCATCCTCCTTTTAAAACAACAAATCCGCTACTTAAAATTTAGCGGATTTTTTTTTGACATTATGTAACCTTTCCTATGCCAAATGCGTATAATAAGTAGTATTCAAACAAAGCAATTAGATGAGACAGTTAAAAATCACCAAGCAGGTTACCAATCGTGAAACCGCATCTTTAGATAAATACCTTCAGGAAATTGGAAAAGTAGACCTTATTACGGCTGAAATGGAGGTGGAATTGGCACAGCGCATAAAAGCTGGCGATCAAATTGCTTTGGAAAAACTTACAAAAGCAAACCTTCGGTTTGTTGTCTCTGTGGCAAAGCAATATCAAAACCAAGGGCTTACCTTACCCGACCTTATCAACGAAGGAAATTTGGGTCTGATTAAAGCGGCCAAACGCTTTGATGAAACACGTGGGTTTAAGTTTATTTCTTATGCGGTTTGGTGGATTAGACAATCTATTCTACAGGCACTCGCAGAGCAATCTAGAATTGTACGCTTACCGCTAAATAAAATTGGGTCAATCAATAAAATCAACAAAACCTTTGCTTTTTTGGAGCAAGCGCATGAGCGTGTGCCGTCGGCTGAAGAAATTGCAAAAGAATTAGACATGACGGTTTCTGATGTAAAAGAATCGATGAAAAACTCAGGACGTCACGTATCGATGGATGCACCTCTAGTAGAGGGAGAAGATTCCAACCTATATGACGTGTTGCGTTCGGGTGAATCGCCTAACCCCGATAGAACCTTAATGCATGAATCGTTACGTACTGAAATTGAACGTGCACTTGAAACACTAACACCTCGCGAAGCTGATGTAGTGCGTTTGTACTTCGGCCTTGGGAATCAACATCCTATGACACTAGAAGAGATTGGCGAAACCTTTGACCTTACACGCGAACGTGTGCGTCAAATCAAAGAAAAAGCTATTCGCCGATTAAAGCATACTTCAAGAAGTAAAATCCTAAAAACTTATTTAGGATAATGGGGAATATCAAAATTGCACCTTCCATGTTGGCGGCAGATTTTGCCAATTTAGAAAATGATGTGCAAATGGTAAACCAAAGCCAAGCAGATTGGTTTCATATGGATATTATGGACGGCGTTTTTGTTCCAAATATCTCTTTTGGAATGCCCGTTTTAAAAGCCATGGCTCAACATGCTAAAAAACCACTAGATGTGCATTTGATGATTGTAGATCCAGATCGCTACATTCAAACTTTTGCTAATCTAGGAGCTGCAGTACTTACTGTTCATGCAGAGGCGTGTACACATATTCATCGTACTGTACAAGCAATTAAGGCGGCAGGAATGAAAGCAGGTGTAGCTTTAAATCCACATACGCCAATTACTGTCTTAGAAGAAATTATATCAGATTTGGATTTGATTTGCATAATGAGTGTAAATCCTGGTTTTGGTGGACAACAGTTTATTGAAAACACATATGACAAAGTACGCAGACTGCGCGCGCTTATAAATGCCAAAAATGCTGAAGTTATGATTGAAATTGACGGTGGGGTAACTTCAGATAATGCCGCAGCACTTGTTCAAGCTGGAGCTGATGTACTTGTGGCAGGTAGCTTTGTCTTTAAATCTCAAAAGCCTTCAGAAACTATATCCAATTTGCACACTATTGCTAATACTTAATTCCTTATAAACGATTTATTTTCTTATTTTTAGAAAGTCAAATCTTTATTGTGAAAAAAGCATATGCCCTTTTTATTGCAACCCTTCTTCTGTTGATGGGATGTAAAACCAATGTTCTAACAGGTAAAAAAACACTTAATTTTTATAGTAGTAACACGCAGCTTTTTGCCATGTCGTTGCAACAATATCAGACGTTTTTAAATGAAAATGAGGTAATAAGTGGCACTAAAGATGCTGATTTGGTTAGATCTATTGGAGAAGATATTGCTCGCGCAGCCCAAATTTACTTCAGCTACAAAGGGCAACACAACATGTTAAACGACTACAATTGGGAGTATAATTTGGTCAACAACAAACAAGTAAACGCATGGTGTATGCCAGGTGGAAAAATTGTCTTCTATACAGGTATAATGCCCATTGCCGCAAATGCCAATGGTATCGCCGCGATCATGGGACATGAGGTGGCTCACGCCCTTGCCGACCACGGAGCACAACGTATGAGTTTAGGCATTGTACAACAAGCGGGAGGAATAATCACAGCAGAAGCAACAAAAGATCAAGACGAACGAAAGCGCCAAAGGATTATGATGGCATACGGCATTGGTACATCTCTTGGCGGTATGTTGCCTTTTAGTAGAAAGCACGAAAGCGAGGCTGACAAAATTGGACTAGAGCTTATGACCATTGCGGGCTATAATCCCGATGAAGCACCAAAGTTATGGGAGCGGATGAAAGCAAACTCAAAAGGGGGGCCGCCCGAGTTTTTAAGCACGCATCCAAGCGAAGTACGCAGAATTTCTAACTTACAAAGCTGGATCCCCGGAGCCAAGGCACTAGCCAGACAAATCAATGCAACTGCGGTTGCGCATTAATAAATTAACCTATAAATCAATCTTATGAGAACTATCTTCTTTTTCCTTTTAGCTACCGTAATTGTTACAAGCTGTACGCAGCAAACTGCCCACGAAAAGCTACATGAAATCATGCAAAACTATCATGAGCAAACATTGAAAATGAATCCTATTGGCGCAACCTTTCAGGGGGATACACGCTACAACGATTATTTACCAAATTACCTCGACGATGAAGTTATAGCATCGCAAAAGGCTTTTTATTCCGAAACACTTAAAACGCTTCTTTCGATTAATTCCAACGACTTAAATGAGCAAGATAAACTCAGTAAAAAAATATTGCAATGGGAATGTGAAACAACCTTGATGGGTATGGAGTTTCCATCCGAACTGCTACCCATAGATCAAATGTGGACATTGCAACTTACTATGGGGCAATTAGCTGCTGGAGCTAGCGCGCAGCCCTTTACCACAGTGACTGATTATACCAACTGGCTTTCTCGTGTAGATGATTACGTGGCATGGCTAAAGAGCGCAAAAACCAAAATGAAAGAAGGAATTATGCAAGACGTAGTGCTTCCAAAATCATTGATTAGAAAAGTAGTGCCACAGCTTGAGGCAATGACAGAGTCAGATTTGGATAAAAACATTTTCTATATGCCTGCCAAAAATTTCCCAGAGGATTTTAGCACCGAAGAAAAAGACAGTCTATCAAAAGCATATGCCAGTATGGTGACGACTAAAATTATTCCTGCTTATAGAGATTTAGCAGATTATATGGGCAGCACCTATTTAGAGGCGGGACGTAACAGCAGTGGTTTTGATGCCTACTCATTTGGAGAAGATTATTATAATTACGCCATCAGGCTTTATACAACTACCGATATGACTGCAGACGAAATTCATCAACTCGGACTATCTGAGGTTGCGCGTTTACGCAGTGAAATGGAGCGCATTAAAAAACAAGTGGGCTTTAAAGGCGATCTAAATGCTTTCTTTGAGCATGTGCGTACGTTGCCAAAACTGATGCCTTTTGACGACCCGCAACAAGTCATTGACAACTTTAATGCCATTCACAACAAAATGAAAGCGAAAGTAGATGCCTTATTTGAACTGCAACCCAAAACGCCATTTGAGGTGCGCAGAGTTGAGGCATTCAGAGAAAAATCGGCAGCAGCACATTACAATCCTGGCTCGCTTGACGGCACCAGACCCGGTGTGTTTTATGTACCAATTCCTAATGTAAAAGAATACAATATTTTTTCTGATGAAGATTTGTTCTTACACGAAGCCATTCCTGGGCATCACTTTCAAATCTCGTTGCAGCAAGAAGATGCATCCCTACCCGATTTTAGAAAAACACTTTGGTATAGTGCTTACGGAGAAGGCTGGGCATTGTATTGCGAATCGTTGGGGACAGAACTTGGGTTATACGACGATCCCTACCAGTATTTTGGCATGTTAAGCGCCGAAATGCACCGCGCCATTCGCTTGGTGGTAGATACGGGCATTCATACCAAAGGCTGGACACGCGAGCAAGCCATTGCCTACTCACTAGCGAATGAAGCGGAGCCCGAATACGCTATTATATCTGAAATTGAGCGCTATATGGCAAACCCTGGACAGGCATTGTCGTATAAGATTGGACAACTAAAAATTAGGGAGCTACGCGCTATGGCAGAGCAAGAGCTTGGCGATGCTTTTGACATACGTGCCTTTCATCGCATTGTGTTGGAATCTGGCTGTATTCCCTTGGCGTTGTTAGAAGACAAAATTAACGACTGGATTGCTAGCTCTGTAGAATAGATTCTGCACTTTATCCTTACTTTTGTGACTAATGCAAAAGATAATAGCATGATTTTAGTTACAGGGGGTCTTGGGTTTATTGGGTCACACACCGTGGTTGCCTTATTAGAAAAAGGACATCAAGTACTCATCGTTGACGATTTATCTAATTCTTCTGTAGGTGTCTTGGACGGCATAGAAACGGCTAGTGGCATTCGCCCAACGTTTATTAAACTCAACCTGCAAAACGGCGCTGCAGTTGCCGAGATGTTTCAACAACATCGCATTACAGGAATTATCCATTTTGCGGCATATAAGGCTGTTGGAGAAAGCGTACAAAAACCTGTGGCGTACTACCAAAATAACTTAGGGTCGATGCTGAATTTGTTGGCAGAAGTTGAAAAAGCAGCATCACCTATTCCGTTTATATTTAGTTCGTCTTGTACAGTTTATGGTGAGACCACCAAGCTTCCTATTACCGAAAATGCAAAAGTTCAACCTGCCATGTCACCTTATGGAAACACCAAACAAATTGGTGAAGAAATTTTAGTAGATACCGTAAATGCCATTGAAGGATTTCGAGTAATTTCACTGCGCTACTTTAATCCGATTGGTGCACATCCGTCTATAGCCATTGGCGAACTACCCTTAGGAAAACCACAAAACTTAGTCCCATTTATTACGCAAACTGCAGCTGGACTGTATCCAAAACTAACTGTTTTTGGCAACGACTACCCTACCTCAGACGGCACGAATGTTAGAGATTATATCCATGTGGTAGATTTGGCAGAGGCGCACGTGGTAGCATTAGAACGTATTTTGGAAAGCAAAAGTACAGAAGCCTATGAAGTCTTTAATTTAGGTACGGGCAAAGGAAGTAGCGTGCTGGAAGTAATTCAAAGCTTTGAGCGTGTTTCAGGGCAAAAATTAACTTATGAAATTGGGGCACGCCGAGAAGGTGATGTTATTGCCGCCTACGCCGACACCACCAAAGCGAATACTGTTTTGGGCTGGAAAACGAAACGCAGTTTAGACGAAGCCGTTGCTTCAGCTTGGAAATGGGAGCAGAAAGTGAGAAATCTTTAAGAAATTATTGGGTGTTTTCTGTGACCAAAACCCCAAAAGTTCGGAATTTAAAAAGAGTCTACATTTTGCTCTAAACGATCCATTACCTGTGACACAAATGCGGGGTCGTACTCATTTTTACGATAATATTCAATCAACATTCTCTTCATTCTGGCTGGAGGAATGTTTTGACCCTGTGCGTTGGGGGCATAATTTACTCCCGAACCCTTTTCACCACTCCACAGTATAAAAGCAGGTGAGAATTGCCATAGGTCTTGTTTTCCTGTTATCCTTGGGTCTTGCCTTAATTCTAGGTATTGAAAAAGTTGAGATTTAAGCTCGTCTAAAACATCTTGATACAATGGGTCTTCAGCCAAATTATCCATGTTATATGGATCGGCTTTTACATCATAGAGCTCATACTCAGGACGTTTGCCAATTGCAAGCTTATAATAATAGGGTTGGGAGACTTTGTTATTAATCAATACATCTTTTATAGGGCCTCCATCAACTGCAATGGGGTTATTTTCAGGGAGCGCATTCCAAATAAGTTGAAAATCTTGACTCCGAATTGATCGCGAAGGATAAAGGCTTTGACGGCCATGCCGCTCTATAGCAGTATAAACATGATTGTCTTTAGCCCTCACTTGTCCAGATTGATCTGACAGTAAAAGATCCATAAAACTTTTTCCAGACATACTCGAAGGGATTGAAAGTCCAGCCGCATCAATAAAAGTAGGTGCTAAATCTGTCAAAGAAATTAAATCATCAACGCTGCGATTTTTCTTTATTTTGTTGCCCCAGGTTACAATCAATGGAATTCGAATACCATACTCATATAAATTTGATTTAGCCCTTGGAAAAGGCATGCCGTTATCTGAAGAAAAAACAACGATAGTATTATCAAGTTTTCCGTGTTTTTTCAATACTTCATAAACTAATCCAATTTGTGTATCGATATGCTGAATTTCCGCTAAGTATGATGCAATTTCAGCTCTTACATTCTCATTATCAGGATAAAAATCAGGGATTGAAATGTTGCTAAATTCTATATTTTGTGTTGCTGCGAAATCTGCTGTATAGGGTTTGTGTGGTTCATTTGTACCCACCCAAAAAACAAAGGGCTGATCCTCACCTCTATCAAATAAAAAATTGTTGAAATTTGCGGCATAGTCAATATCAGATATGGAGCTGTCACAAAACAATTCTTTGTAAGGATCATGGCGTAAATCGTTGTAGGGCTTTCCCGCTGGATTGACCGTTCTTCCAAATAAAGTTCCAGGGCCCCAGCCTTTTCCCGTGGCACCAACCTTATAGCCCGCTTTTTCTAAGACCGAAGTGTATGTGAGAAATTTTTTAGGAAGATATCCGCCAAGTAGAATGCCATCTTCGAGTTCAAATGAATTTCGCCCTGTTAGTATAGCACTTCTCGATGCTGTACATGAAGGCGTACTCACAAAGGCATTTTTAAACAAAATCCCTTCTTTCGCCATGTTATCAATGTTGGGGGTGTTTACTGCGCTACTACCATAAACCCCAAAGTGTTTCCATGAAGCGTCATCGGCCAAAATAAAGACGATATTAGGCGCATTAGGTGTCATAGGTTTTTCATCTGCACAACCAAAAAAGACTGCGACTGCACAGAGCGACATAAACGTTTTAAGTTTCATACTTCGAAAATTTATTTAAAGATAAACTAATTCTATTTTTTTACTATATTATCATTTCAAACCTTTAGTAGGTTTAGACAGTTAAATTTATGTCAGATGAGTAAACTATTGTGTTTGGTTTTGGGGCTTGCATTTGTTTTGGTTCACGCACAAGATATAAACCGTAAACCCAATATAGTATTGATTATGGTGGACGATTTGGGAGCTGAATGCATCAATTCTTATGGCGGCACTTCATATAACACTCCGCGCTTATCTCAAATGGCAAAAAGCGGTATGCAATTTGAAAATTGCCATGCACAGCCCATTTGCACACCCTCGCGAGTAAAGTTAATGACCGGGAGGTCAAACAAGAAAAATCATGTAAAATTTGGCTACCTAGACCCTGAAGAGAGAACATTTAGCCAAGAGCTAAAAGCTGCTGGTTATGCTACCCTAGTAGCAGGAAAATGGCAGTTGGGAAGAGACACAAAATTACCCGAGCATTTTGGTTTTGACGAATACTTACTGTGGCAATTATCAACAAATGGAAGAGACAAGCATATGAGAGACAAGCGTTATGTAAATCCTTTTTTAGAAAAGAACGGAGAACTGTATGATAAAACCGAGGGACGTTTTTCAACAGACATGATGGTTGACTACATAAGTGATTTTATGGAACGTAAAAAAGAACAACCCTTTTTAGTTTATTATCCCATGAACCTTACCCATTGCCCTTTTGTGCCCACCCCCCATTCCGAAGATTGGAACCCAAGCGACTTAGGTTCGAAAACCTATAAAGGAAACCCAAAATACTTTGCTGATATGGTCGCTTATATGGACTTTTCTATAGGACGTATTGTCGATAAAATTGAACAATTGGGATTGAGTGAAAATACCATCGTTATCTTTACCGCTGATAATGGCACCGACCAACCTATCGTTTCCATGATGGGTGATGTTGCGATTAAAGGCGGCAAAGGAAAAACGACAGACAACGGTACCCACGTGCCGCTAATTGTCAGTTGGAAAGGATCTGTCAAGGCAGGTGTTTCGAATGCTGCACTCGTTGATTTCAGCGATTTTTTCCCTACGCTATGTGAGGCTGCTGGTATTAAAATAGATGTAAATTTAGATTTGGACGGCATCAGTTTTTACCCTCAACTGTTAGGAAAAGAAAGTTTCAAAAGAAAATGGATACACACTTGGTATAATAGAGAAGGTGGATCCAGTCCGCTAGCTGCAACAACCGAATGGGTAAGAGACGAAAATTATAAATTTTATGTCGGGAACAGATTTTACAACGTAAAAAAAGATCCCAAAGAAAAAAACGAACTGGAATGGAATCAGATGACCGATAAGGAAAAAGAGATTCGCAAAGCCTTCATTGACGTATTGATGTCTTATAATTATTTAAGAAATTAAATATAGGCAAACCCAACGCATTTTGGAGGGAAATACGCAAACTAGGACTAGGGTTTGGCCCTAAAAATACGCTCCTGAGATTGACAAGTGGTTAGTGTAGACTAAGCGTGGTAAACCCCACGATATGGAGGCTTTTAAATTTCAAAAACACACTTCTTTACTAATAAAAAATATTTTTTTTCTTTTTTTAGGGGCAATAACTAGTAACAAATAAAACGAAAACGTTTGAATGTTTATAACTTTGATTATTGTTTATTTAAATTAAATATAAATTTACTTTAAATTAAAAGAGTGTTTTTATACAATTAAAATATTGTTTCTATTTTTTAAAAAACTAATAAAAATGAAAATCAACATAATATATTTTTTGATTGTTTTTGTTGTTGTAAGTGTAAATGCACAAGAAATTGAAAAGCTTGAGCAAGAACAATTATGGACTTTTGGTGGTGAGATTTATAGAGTTCATGATTTTCCCTCTGTTTATGTTGCAAACAGAACAGTCGATATTTGGGTTCCAGAAAACTATTCTTCCGACAAAAAATATTCCGTTATATACATGCACGATGGCGGCGCATTGTTTGGGAAAAAGTCTGGTAAAAAAGGATGGGGTTCAAAGTGGAAAGCAGATGAAGTGGCTACAAAACTACTTAATGAAAATAAAGTAAAGGAATTTATAATTGTAGGCATTTACAATACTGGAAAAACGAGATGGAACGAATACTTCCCATCAAAATCAATAAACTATTTAGATAAAAATCATAAAGACTCCTTGTTTTTTCAAAACAAAAATCAACATAACCTCACAAATTTAATTGCAGATAATTATTTAAAATTCATTGTTAAGGAGTTAAAACCATATATTGACAGTACATTTAGTGTGTATAAAAATGCTAAGAACACATATATAGCGGGTTCAAGCATGGGAGGGTTAATATCGATGTATGCCATTTTTGAATACCCAAAAATTTTTTCAAGAGCAGCCTGTATTTCAACGCATTGGATAGGTTTTCCCCCAAACAAGGATGGAGTGTATGATAAGAGAGTTCCATTATCAATTTTTGATTACATGAAGGATCATGTTCCAAATCCGAACAATCATCGTCTTTGGTTTGACTATGGAAATGCTGTGGGTAATATAGATAGTTATTATGTTAAGTACGCTATTCATGTCGATTCTATTTTTAATAACAAAGGGTATGATTCTAAAAATTTTAAAAATATTTTATTCAATGGAGAAAAACATAGCGGAAAATCATGGAATAAGAGACTAGATCAGATTTTTGAATTTTTATTAAAGGAATAATATTTAAATTCAATGTATAAACACCTAGCGTTGCAGCTTTAAAAGACGCAGCTTAGTTGTATTTTAGTATTCTTAAAATTTATAATAATTGAAAAAAAAGATAACCCTAAAGCAACTGGCTACTGAGCTAGGCGTGTCGGTTTCGACCGTTTCCAAGTCATTAAATAACAGCACGGAAATCAGTCAAGAAACGCGAGAGCGCATCCAGGCTTTTGCCAAGTTTTATAATTATCGCCCCAACAATATCGCCTTAAGCTTGAAGAATAAAAAGACCAAAACCATTGGTGTTATTATACCTGAGGTGGTGCACCATTTTTTTGCTATGGTGGTGCGTGGTGTAGAGCAAGTAGCTGTTAAAAGAGGATATAATGTGCTTATCTCACTATCTAACGAATCTTTCGAGAAAGAAGTTATTAATATGGAGACTTTTGCCGATAGTCTTATTGGTGGTTTTATCATTTCCCCATCAAAAGAAACCTTAAAGAAACAAGATTACCATCACATTCATCAAACCATGGAAGAGGGGATGCCAGTGGTACTTTTTGATAGAACCGTGCCAGAAATAAATTGTGACAAAGTAATTGTCAATGATGCTCAAGTTGCCCTATTGGCTACGCAGCACTTGCTGGATAAAGGCAAAAAAAATATTTTGCTGCTCACAACAGAAGACTATATAAGTGTTGGCAGACTTCGAACCCAAGGCTATATTAAAGCACTTAAGCTTGCAGGCATTCCACTCGACAACAAACTGATTATAAAAACAGAAGATTCCAAGCGGTCTGATATCATATTACCAGCCTTGGAAAACGAGCTGAAAACAGCGCTTAACGAAAGCCCAGAAATTGACGCCATTTTAGCTGTAAATGAGATTTATGCCGCAGCTGCGATGCGCGTTATACGCGAACTTGAGTTAAACATTCCGAAAGATATAGCATTGATATGTTTTACGGACGGTGTGATTTCAAAATACGCTACACCACCATTGACAACAGTAAATCAACACGGTAAACAAATTGGAATTGAAGCGGCTAATCTATTGATAGACAGACTTGAGCAAAAAGACATATCCGAAACCCCCATAACCAAAGTGGTAGCTTGTGAAATTGTTGAGCGTTTTTCAACTTAAATTTTTATATTAGCCCTGTCAAAACAAACGCACTTCTTCATTTTTTGTTTTGGTAAGCTGTGCTTATCGTAATTTAATTTAGAAATTATGAAAAAGCCTCTCTTGAAGTTCTGGGATATCTGGAACATGAGCTTTGGTTTTTTAGGAATTCAATTTGGATTTGCCTTACAAGGCGGGTTTATGTCGCGTATTTTTCAGACACTAGGTGCTGCAAAAGACGACATTCCATTATTGTGGATAGCAGCTCCATTGACAGGCCTAATAGTGCAACCCATAGTAGGATACTTAAGTGACCACACGTGGCATCCACGCTGGGGACGAAGAAGGCCTTTTTTTCTCATTGGAGCGGTGTTGAGTTCTTTTACGCTGTTCTTTGTGCCCCACTCGCCCGTCCTTTGGGTAGCTGTGGGCTGTTTGTGGATTTTAGATGCATCTATCAATATCAGTATGGAACCCTTTAGGGCTTTGGTTGCGGATAAACTCCCAGACCAACAACGTTCTTATGGATTTGTAATTCAAACCCTAATTATTGGTATCGGAACATGGATTGCTAGTAATTTACCTTGGATGGTTTCTGAACTAGGCGTGAGTGATGCTGCTGCACCTGGTGTTATTCCCATGAGTGTGAAAGTTGCATTTTCAATTGGTGCTTTTGTTTTTCTGGCTAGTATACTATATACAGTATTAACCACTAAGGAATATCCACCTGAAGATTTAGCAGCATTTAAAAAGAAAAAAGAAGATGGAAACCTTTTGCATGAGGTTCTTGCTTACATACGCACCATGCCCAAAACGATGATTAAACTTGGGGTTATCCAGTTTTTTAGTTGGTTTGCCTTTTTTGCCATGTGGAGTTTGGCTAATCCAGCCCTTACAGAGCATGTCTACCAAGCCCCTGCTCCAATTGAGGCAAGTTTCGACTTTACAAAGCCCGCTGAAGAAGCCGCATTTCAAGCCCAAAATACTGCTTTTCAAAAGGCATCTAACCTGGTTGGTTCCAATATGGGTATTTACGGCCTTTCATCTATGGCTTTTGCTTTGCTTTTAAGTTTCTATACCGCCAAACGAACCATTAATAGGCGTATGATTCATATGGGCTCCCTTTTTATTGGTGGCTTTGGATTTATTGCCATGTTTTGGTTTCCCGATCCAAGCCTTTTAAAGTATTGGTTCGCATGCGTGGGCATTGCCTGGGGTAGTATACTATCTATGCCTTATGCCATGCTTTCCAGCGTAGTTGATCCCGAAAAAATGGGTATTAGCATGGGAGTATTTAATATGTTTATTGTTTTGCCACAAATAGTGGCAGCCCTAAACGGAGTCAATTTTGCGGCAAGCCTATTTGGTGACGCAGCTATTTTTGCATTAGTCGCAGCCGGAGTCTCCCTATTTATATCAGGGTTTTGTAACCTTTTAATCACAGAAAAAAATGCCATCAGATACCATGCCTAATATACAAGCAGTCATTTTTGACCTCGATGGGGTAATTGTAGACACGGCTCAATTTCATTATAATGCATGGAAAACCCTTGCTTCGGAATGGGATTATGCCCTCAAACACGAAGACAACGAACAACTAAAGGGAGTAAGTCGCATGGATTCTGTATACAAGATAGCGCAATGGGCAAATGTTCATACAACACTTGAACAACTGCTGGATGTTGCCCGTCGAAAAAATGAAATCTATTTAAGTTTTTGTAATCAATTAACACCAGAATATGTTTTGCCTGGAATTTTGCCTTTGATTCATGCACTTAAAGCAAGTGGCGTGTTGGTTTCACTAGGCTCTGCCAGTAAAAATGCACGTTTTGTCCTTGACAAACTTGGGCTGTTGGATGTTTTTGATGTCATTGTAGACGGGAATGATGTTTCAAAATCGAAACCCAACCCCGAAGTTTTTTTAAAGGCGGCGCAACATATGGGTGTATCTCCACAACACTGTGTGGTCTTGGAAGATGCCCCAGCTGGAGTAGAAGCTGCTTTAACCGCCAATATGAAAGTAATTGGATTGGGCGATGCCGGTGAACTACAGAAAGCCCACTTGGTGCTAGACAACGCAAAGAACCTCTCGTTGGGACAATTAAATCAAATTAAAATTAAAGGAGTATCATGAGAGTAAACCACATTGTCGCAGACTCATGGAAAATCGTAGAAAATTCGTTTCACGCAGATTATGTTGAATCGGCTGAAAGTATTTTTAGCCTCGGCAACGGTGCGATGGGGCATCGCGCTAATTTTGAAGAACAGTACACAGGCCAAAGTTTTCAGGGCAGTTATATTGCAGGCGTTTATTATCCAGATAAGACTAAAGTAGGTTGGTGGAAAAATGGATACCCAGAATATTTTGCCAAAGTGCTCAATGCACCCAACTGGATCGGCATTGACGTACATTGCAATAACGTTGCGGTAGACCTTAATACAGCTACTATACATGATTTTAGCAGAACACTTGATATGCGAAGCGGCTTATATTCACGTGAAGTCACACTGACCACCTCTGATGGTATAAAACTCACCATCAATTCCGCACGATTTTTAGCGCTTTTCCAAGAAGAATTGGGGTGCATTAAATATACTGTCAAGCTTCATGGTCAAGCTGCGCAAATTAGAGTTAGCCCATATATTGATAGTAATATCAAGAACAAAGACAGCAATTGGGATGATCCTTTTTGGGCGTATATGGGTCAAAACAGGGGTGTGAATTTTGCCATGTTACACACCAAAACAAACAAATCCAACTTTGATGTTTGCACCTACCAAGCGGTGTCATTTCAGGTCGATGACGATGAATTAAAGGCATTTAGTTGCCATGAAGAAAAAGGACGCATTGCTTTTGAGTGTCAAGCCAACTTAAAAGCAGGACAAAAAATAACTGTTGAAAAAATGGGCGGATATTGCTCTTCGCTCCAGCAACCTCAAGAAACCCACCAAAACCATGTGAAACAAATTGCCCATAACGCACTTAACAAAGGCTTTGATGCCCTACTCGATTTGCAAAAAACACACTGGGAAGGCATTTGGAAAATGGCAGATATAACTATTGAAGGTGATACAAAGGCACAACAAGGAATACGATTCAATATCTTTCAGCTCAATCAAACTTATACCGGTAAAAACGCATTGCTTAATATAGGCCCCAAAGGATTTACAGGCGAAAAATATGGCGGTAGTACCTATTGGGACACCGAAGCCTATTGCTTCCCTTTTTATATGGCAACCAAAAATGAATCAGTAGCAGAAAACCTGCTCAATTACCGTCATAAACATTTACAAAAAGCCATTGAGAATGCAGCCAAATTAGGTTTTACTGATGGCGCAGCCCTTTATCCAATGGTGACTATGAATGGGGAAGAGTGTCATAACGAATGGGAGATCACCTTTGAGGAAATCCATCGAAACGCTGCCATTGCTTATGCGATATACGCTTATGAGCGCTACACAGGCAAAACGGCCTATGTCGAAACTAAAGGAATTGATGTATTAGTTGGAATTGCTAGGTTTTGGGCCCAAAGGGTAAATTTTTCTAAAGACAAAAATAAATATGTCATTTTGGGAATTACAGGACCCAATGAGTATGAAAACAATGTCAACAACAACTGGTATACAAACTATGCTGCCAAATGGTGTATGGAGTATGCAGGCAACAAACTGGAGCAAATCGCCAAAGAAAAACCAAAAATACATCAAGCCATTTACGACCGACTTGGTCTAAGCCAATCCGAAGTATTAGACTGGAAAGAAAAAACATGTAGAATTTACCTGCCTCACGATGCCAAGCATGATGTGTTCTTGCAGCAAGATGGGTTTTTAGACAAAGACTTAAAAGAGACCTCGCTAATTCCTCCCGATGAAAGACCCATAAATCAATATTGGTCATGGGATCGGATTTTGCGTTCTCCTTATATAAAGCAGGCAGATGTATTGCAAGGATTTTATTTTTTTGAAGATCACTTTTCTTTTGAAGAGCTAAAACGAAACTTCGACTTTTACGAACCATTTACGGTTCATGAATCTTCGCTTTCACCATCCATACATGCAGTTCTTGCTGCTGCATTGGGAAGGGTAGAGCAATCCTATGAATTTTATTTACGCACATCACGTCTTGACTTAGACGACTACAATGCAGAAGTTGATGAGGGATTACACATAACATCAATGGCAGGAACCTGGCTAAGTGTTGTAGAAGGTTTTGGAGGTATGCGCATTAAAAACGATGCGGTCTATTTTTCGCCACAACTACCAAAAGCGTGGACTTCCTTCTCTTTTAAAATCAATTTTAGAGGCGCTATTCTTGAGCTTTTTGTTTCTATATCTGAGTCACGAGTAACCCTGATTGAAGGGGAGCCTTGTGCTGTGTTTTTGAATGGAGAAAGTGTTTCCTTAACGCCTAAACCTGTATTATCATAATTATCATATGAAAAAATTAGTACTCCTTTTTGTTTGCTTAAACCTTAGTGCACAAGTCAGTAAAGTTGAACCCCCTATGTGGTGGTCGGGTATGCATAATACCAATTTGATGCTAACCCTATATGGAGATGGCTTAGCTGAATATGAGGTTACTTCTAATAATCTAACAATAACTGATGTGGTCCGTTTAGAAAGTAAAAATTATTTGTTTGTTTACTTGGACCTTGCCAGTACCAAACCAGGAAGTTATCAATTGGTTTTGGAACATTCCCAAAAGGCGTCAATCCAAATTCCTTATGAACTTATGGAAAGACGTGAGGGTTCTGCCGAACGTAAGGGATATGACAGCTCGGATTTCATTTACCTTATCATGCCCGATCGTTTTGCTAATGGCGACCCTTCTAATGATGCACATCCTGAACTTTTGGACAAGCCCAACAGAAAAGATCCATGGGCACGACACGGTGGCGATTTACAAGGCATCATTGACCATTTAGATTATATAGGGGAATTGGGCGTTACAGCCATTTGGAATACTCCAGTGGCAGAGGATAATGATCCCAGCGGTTCTTATCATATGTACGCTGCAAGCGATGTATATCAAATCGATAGGCGCTTTGGGTCCAATGATTTGTATAAGAAGTTGTCTGCTGAGATGAAGAAAAGAAATATGAAACTCATCATGGATTATGTGGTAAACCATTGGAGTCTTGAGCATTATATGATAAAAGATTTGCCTGCTGCTGATTGGATAAACCAATGGGACACCTATACAGAAACAAGTCACGCAAAGGAAATTTTTACTGATCCCTATGCCGCCGAATCAGATGTAAAATTATTGATAGACGGCTGGTTTGTAGAATCCATGGCTGACCTCAACCAAAAGCAGCCTCAGTTGTTGAGCTACCTTACACAAAATGCAATCTGGTGGGTTGAGTATGCCGACCTATCTGGGTATAGGGTAGATACGTATCCTTATAACAGCAGAGATGAAATAACGCAATGGACAAAAGCCATTATGGATGAATACCCTAACTTTAGCATAGTAGCCGAAAGTTGGGTGATCAATCCAATTCACCTTTCCTATTGGCAAAAGGATAGCCCCATTGCAGCCATGAGTGGTTTTAATTCGCAAGTAACTCACGTGAAAGACTTTGCTTTGTTTGCAGCTGTACAAGATATATATCAAGGGGATACTCCATGGTGGGAACAAAAAATGAACAAAATATATAAGGTGTTTCAAAACGATTTTGTCTATGCCAACCCTAACGACCTAATAGTTTTTTTAGAAAATCACGACACCTCTCGTATTAATGAAATAGCATCTGAATTCTATCAATATAAACTGATGACTACTCTACTTGCTACGGTTAGGGGCGTGCCACAAACCTACTACGGTACGGAAATTAATATGCGGGGCGCCAAAGAAAAAGGAGATGCGGATTTGCGTAGGGACTTTCCTGGTGGATGGCCTAGCGATACGCGAACTGCATTTAATAAAGCCGGCAGAACCGAAGTCGAAAACAACTATTTTGATTTTACTGCCCAGTTATTCAATTGGCGAAAAAACGAACCCGTCATTCACTTTGGTAAGACCATGCACTATGCGCCTCAAAATGAGGTTTATGTTTATTTTAGGTATACCGATAACAAGACTATCATGGTGGTGCTAAATGCGAACGACGAAGACCAAACGCTGAACATGCAACGTTTTAACCAACGAATTGGTAGTGCTCAAATGGGCAAAGACGTATTTAGCGATGCTGTCACCCCTTTGACGGGACAGCTGCCAATACCTGCAAATAGCGCCAAAATAATTTCATTTAATACCCCATAGATATGCGTACTCTTTTTATCATTTTTATATCTGTAGTCTTTTTAACCGCATGTAACTCCTCGAAAGAAGCCAAGACCAACACTCCGGTTTTTTCTGATGAATTTTTGTCTAAAGCGGTTATCTATGAGGTTAATGTTAGACAATATACCCAAGAAGGAACCTTTAATGCTTTTGCTGCATATTTACCAAAACTCAAAGAATTGGGCATTGATATTTTGTGGTTTATGCCCATCCATCCAATCGGAATTGAGAACCGCAAAGGATCGCTTGGGAGTTATTATTCTATACGTGATTACCGCGGTATAAACCCAGAATTTGGCACCCTTGAAGACTTTAAATCTCTAGTTGATGCAGCACATGATTTGGACATACTTGTAATGATTGATTTAGTAGCAGGGCATACCGCTTGGGACCACCCATGGATTGCTGCGCATCCAGAATGGTATCTTAAAGATGACCAGGGGAATATTATTCCCCCAAATCCAGATTGGACAGACGTTGCTGGGCTAAATTTTGAAAACCAAGATATGCTCCAGGCCCTAGAGGACGATATGGCCTATTGGGTAGCTGAAGTGGGTGTTGACGGATATCGCTGTGATGCAGCCTATAATATTTCCATTCCCTTTTGGAAAAAAGCAATGACCCGACTAAACAGTATAAAGCCAGTGGTGATGCTCGCTGAGTCTGATGGTAATCACAAGGGGGGATATCCACTAATTGAACTGTTCCAACTCTCTTATGATTGGCCTGGTCATGCGACACTTAATAGAATCGCCAAAGGCGAAATGAAGGCAATAGACCTGAAAAACCACCTTAAAAGCGTTCAGCAAAATTATAGCTCCGATCATGCAGTGATGTCATTTACCACCAACCACGACGAAAACTCATGGAATGGAACTGTTTTTGAGCGATTGGGTGATGCAGCAGAAGTCATGGCGGTATTGACCTATGCCATGCCTGGAACGCCTCTCATATATTCTGGTCAGGAATATGGTTTAGACAAGCGTCTTGAGTTTTTTGAAAAGGATTTAATACCCAAAAAAGAGTCGTCTTATATGACGCTCTTTAAAAAACTCAACACACTAAAAAAGACTTCGGATGCATTGGATGTTGGTAAGGATGCAGCAGACATTAACTTACTTGAAAACTCGAACGCTGATGTGATTGCTTTCTCTAGAAAAAAGGGAGATGATACGCTTATTTTTGTTGGGAATTTATCCAATGTGCCACAACAAGTTTCTCTTGCAGACAACAGCACATATACAGATGTTTTTACAGAAAAAGAAGTCCAAATAAACAATCTAAACTTAGAGTCTTGGTCGTATAGACTGGTCAGAAATTAAATACTAAAAACCTCTCGTTACCCATGCGTTTATTTCAACTTATTTTAGGGATTATACTTATCACACAACCTGTTGTAGGACAGCGTTGTCTTTCGCCAAACAAACAATTGAATATTGCATTTTCTGTGAGCGATAAAGGCGTTCCGACATACCAAATTCAATACAATCAAAAGCCCGTTATCTTGGAAAGCAGCATGGGTTTTGAACTTGTTCAAGATGATGATTTGATGGAGGACTTTAAAGTGCTGGATGTTATATACGATACCAAGGACGAGGTTTGGAGCCCCGTTTGGGGTGAGGAGCGTGAAATCCGAAACCACTACAACGAAATGCTCATAGCTGTGGAGCAGCGAGAAAGTAAGCGCAGAATGAATATCCGTTTTCGGGTTTATAACGAGGGCGTTGGGTTTAGATATGAATTTCCAACACAAGAAAATTTAGGCAATTTTGTTATTAAGCACGAGCGAACGTCTTTTGTCTTGACAGGAGATCACATTGCGCACTGGATTCCGGGGGATTACGACACCCAAGAGTTTGATTATATGACTTCGCGTATTTCTGAAATCGAATCTTTATTCGATGAGGCATACGTTGGAAACGCATCTCAGGAGAAGTTTTCTAATACAGGTGTTCAAACGTCTTTAATGCTTAAATCAGATGATGGATTATATATCAATATTCATGAGGCAGCACTAATCGATTATCCTGCCATGCACCTCAACTTAACGCCTAAAACCTTGACTTTTGAGTCGTGGTTGACACCAGATGCGCTAGGGAATATGGCCTATATGACTATCCCGCACAATACCCCTTGGAGAACCATCATGGTTAGTGATGATGCGCGGGATATATTAGCGTCTAGAATGACGTATAACTTAAATGAGCCCTGTGCTATTGAGGATACGTCTTGGATAAAACCCATGAAGTATATTGGTGTTTGGTGGGCGATGATTACAGGAAAAAAATCATGGCACTATACCGATGACTTTGCCGCCATAAAATTAGGTCAGATAGATTATAGCAAAGCAACCCCCAACGCCACCCACGGAGCAAACAATGCCAATGTCAAGCGTTATATTGATTTTGCAGCAACCCATGGCTTTGACGGCATCTTGGTTGAAGGATGGAATGAAGGATGGGAAGATTGGTTTGGAGAATCCAAGGACTTTGTATTTGACTTTGTTACTCCTTATCCTGACTTTGATGTCAAAATGCTGAATGCCTATGCCAAAGCAAAAGACGTTGAGCTTATTATGCATCATGAAACTTCGTCATCAGTTCGCAACTATGAGCGACATATGGACAAGGCCTACCAGTTTATGAAAGACAATGGCTACAATGCAGTAAAAAGCGGCTATGTTGGCGATATTATCCCGAGAGGGGAACACCATTACAGCCAATATATCGTTAACCATTACAACTATGCTATCAAGAAGGCTGCTGATTATGAGGTCATGGTAAATGCGCATGAAGCAGTACGGCCTACAGGCATTGGACGTACTTATCCAAACTTAGTGGCGAACGAGTCGGCTAGAGGAACCGAATTTCAAGCCTTTGGTGGCTCCAAACCCAATCATACAACCATTTTGCCATTTACACGTCTTATAGGTGGCCCCATGGACTACACACCGGGGGTATTTGAAACGGATGTCAGCAAATTGAACCCTAACAACAATTCCCGTGTAAACACGACCTTGGCCAATCAACTTGGACTTTATGTGGTGATGTATTCGCCATTGCAAATGGCGGCTGACCTTCCTGAAAACTATGAGCGGTTCATGGATGCATTTCAATTCATCAAAGACGTGGCAATTGATTGGGATAGGTCTGTGTATGTAGAGGCAGAACCAGGTGAATATGTTACCATTGCACGAAAAGTCAAAGGCAGTGAAGATTGGTTTGTTGGAAATAGTAATGGGTATAACATGCGAAAAGCCGTTATAGATTTATCATTTTTAGATAAAGACAAAAAATACACGGCCACCATCTATAGAGATCACAAAAATGCCGATTATAAAACCAACCCACAAGCCTATGTAATTGAATCAAAAAAGGTCACTTCTCAGACTGTATTAAAATTACTTACCGTTCCAGCTGGTGGTTTCGGCATCAAAATAGCACCACGGGAATAACAGTAAAAAACCCCACTATTATATCAAAAATTTACTTGGAAGTGACTCTAAAACATTGCTTAAAAAAATGATGTTGACTTTTGGCCTCTAAATTCATTAATGAGAACTTAGAACTATTTCAAATAGTTAACTTTACATAACAAATGGTTTTATTTGGTAACAAAAAGATTTTAACACGATAAGCTAGCGTTTCTTTCTCAGACGATTATAATCAATCAAATAGTTTATTCTCAAAGAGAGTTGGTGCTCGATAGGAGTTTCAAATAGATTGCTTAAACTCGCATAATAATCTAATGCTGAGGCATTATTTAATTCAAAAAGTTGGTTTCTGTATTGCAAAACCATATTACTTCCGGGAGCAAACCACCATTCAAAATTAACGTCGAGGTTCCAAATATTGAAATTCGTGTTGGGGTCGTCTTCTAAAATGGCATAATCCGCTACTGCCCTTCTGCCATTGTCCAACAAACTAAACAACACTTGATCATAATCAGCATTGCTCCAAAAATTTCTTAAACGAACATTAATCCACTTTTTACTATCTATAAAACAAAGCATACTTATGGTATTCTCAATGGATTTAATATCTCTCCTGCCAAAATAAATCTCGTCTGCATGAGATTCCAAGAAACCAATATCGTCGATGGTTTGGTTGTGAAAGGAGCCTAATTTTAGGGAGAACCGTTTGGAGAAGCGGTATAGTGCTCGAAAATTAAGTGTTTGTCTAGCTTTTGCCTCATCAAAATCTTGATTAAAAAAGCTGTTGTTGCTAAAATTAAGATTAAATGAAAACGCTTTGTTCTTATTTGTCCGAATCCCCGCACCCACTTCAAACCTAGACGGCTTAATAACATACCTACTGTACACTCGTGGCTCGTCATAATCCCGATTTTCAGACTCATAAGTAAAATCAAAGAAGAATGAAGTCAAGCTTTTGGTTGTAAAATTGTTGCCAAATCGAAGACTCCACTTCTTATGATCAAAACTGTGATAGGTGTATTGATTTGTAAAATATATATAGGAATATAGACTTCTTAGCTTTTTACTTTCTTCCAGTATTTGGTAGCTAACATTAGCCGAGAAGTCTTGATGATCACTTAGGTTGTAAATACCTAATTCATTTTGATTGTAAAATTGATCTACCCCACTCCAGAAAAAGTCATATCGAAAATTGCCTTTTAATTCACTAAAATTAAACGTACCCCTAAAGCCTTTGGTTTCAGAATACATAGGCGCATTACTGCTCATTGCGTTTAGTTTTATGTTAAAATCGCGGTTCTGATCAAATAGGTCTAAAGCAAACGCATAGTTATTGGCATTGTGTCCTCCGTTGGCCCTGTTGAGGTTGGCGTTAATAATACTAACAGACGAATAATCGTTCAAGAACTGTTGCGTTAATGATATAATGTTGAAGTTGGTTTTGGGGCTGATAATCGCTTCGCGTTGTAGGCCATTTTCGGTATTTTGGATGGTTGCTATGGTCTTGTCTGTAATGGCATTTAGTACCCCAATACTCAGTTTTTTATTTGTAATACCACTTAATTTAAGCAGATTTATCAATTTAGGCTTGCCATCATAACGTTGGAGTTCTTCATTGGCGTTTAGGTGTATGTCTTCATCAAAGGAAACTTCTTGACCAATACGTCGGCTGTAAAAAAACTGTCCAGCAAACCAACCTAGATCAGCTACTCGGAACATATCTGCTCCCTCTGTAAAAAAGGCCCTGTTTTCAGAAAACTGTTGTTCAAAAGGACCTAAATTAAGTCGCTTTTTATCATAGGCTACTTGCCCAAAATCAGGTATGAGCGAGGCATCTAAAGTAAAGCTACTGCTGATGCCATATTTTAAATCGACACCTGCTGTGTACGAAGATGAGGGGCCAGCTCCCTGCTTTGCATTTTGTGATGTTTGCAAGTACGGAAGTAAAAATAGCCTTACTGGTGATTTGATATCCTTTACTCCAGTTAATTCACCTTTAGACTCATGAAACTCCAGCTCATTAACATCTACAGGGCTCCAAACATAGGTTTCATCAAATTCCTCCACTTTTCTTCCAAAATTAATTCCCCACAGTTGCGGGTCATTTTTAGGAAATCTAATTGCACTGTATGGAATAATCATTTCTAAAGTCCATCCATTTGCAACATGGCTGATTTTTGCATCATAAACAGTATCGTAGTTGTAATCCACCCCTTGTATCGGGCCAGAAGAATAGGAGTCCCCAATGGTACCCGCACTAGTAACTTGAAAGCTGAAAAAATTCAAGTCATCGTTGTAAGTGTTTATGGAAACAAAAAATGTTTCTGCGTTTACGTCCCAAATATTGTCGCGTTCGCTAAACTCTTTGGGCATAAGGCTTGGGTTTGGGTGAAGCAATTTTGCACCTACATAAATGGCGTTTTCATTATAAGCAATATATGCTGTGGTTTCATAACCTTCAGGTATTTTCATACCCGATCGGGTAGCTGGCCAAATCAATGTAAAATCATCTGCTGGAGGTAGTGTTTCCCAAATATTTTCTAAGAGTAGTCCATCTACTACGGGCGCTTCAGTTATTCTTGTTGCAGCTAGGGTTTTGGCTTGTTGTGCGTAAGCAACACTGGAAAGAAAAACAAAGAAATTTAAGAGTACAAACTTAATCCTCAACATAGCCTTTTAGATAAGCTCGTTATTGCTTTGTGGGACGCGCCTAAAAAACGAATTCCCATTGACATTTCTAAATAAAAGGTAAAAGCCCAAAACAATGAAAGGTATACTTAATATTTGTCCCAAATTTAAACCGATAGCCAATTCGCTATTTATCGTAATGACTTCATTTTTTATCTGATTTTCTTTTACATACTCCAATAAAAATCTTCCCATAAAGGCTGTAATAAAAAAGAAGCCCAACAAACTACCTGGGCGAAGTCTTATGCGGTGTTTCCGCCAAATAAAAAACATAAAAACGCCTATCAAAAAATAGGTTATAGATTCATATAGTTGTGCAGGATGACGATATACACCCACAGATTCAAATTCCAGCACAAACTGCGTGGGACTTCGTTTAAATTCATGTACCAACCTCGCTGCCCATGGATTGATCACATGGCTGTAATCATTACCCTGTCTGGGCAATAAATTATCTAGTCTCTTTTGAACGCTATTTCGGATGCGCTGCTCTTTATAAGACTCATGTTCAAAATATATTTTGGTATTTATAACAGCTTGTCCAGGTGCATAAAAAGCACCTGTTTCCTCAAAATGAACACGTTCAACAAAAGGCAACTGCCCTTTAATCCTATCTTCTACTGGTTTTACAAACAACACCCCATAATCGCTATCTGTAGGAATACCAATGATTTCGGAGTTGACAAAATTTCCCATGCGAATAAGTGCACAACCAATAGCAACTGCAATAATCATACGGTCCATTACTTGGAAAAAATCATAGCCCCGTCTCAATCGGTCAACGAGACGAAATTTTAAACCCTTTACTTTTAATCCATAGGAATAAATGGCCATGCCCAACAAAATACCAATAGCTGCACCATGACTTGCTAGACCGCTTTTCCAAAAAAAGAAAAGCTCTAAGTAATCTCTTTTTAATATTTCGGGTTCGTAGAAAAGGACATGCCCCATTCTTGAGCCAATCAGGGTGCCTAAAACCATGTAAATCATTTGCATATCAACCGTTAGATCATAGCCATTTTCAAGCTTGTATGACCTTACCACAATAAATCGACCAATAATAAACCCTGATAGAAAAAGGAGGCTATACCACCTTATTGAAAACACATCATTTTCAAATAAATAAATATCTGGATGCCACAAAAAAGAGAAGTATAACAAATTAAATGTTTAAGGTTTATGCTATTTGTTGATATTATCCAATGTGCCTAAGGGTCTTCCCTCTGTATCTTGCTCTTGCTGAAAACGTGCCATTTGGTTCTTCAACATAGTCACCTTTTCGGGGAAATCTTCTAGTCGATTATCCAATTCTCTTAAATCCGTATCGAGATGATATAGCGCCTCTGGGTGATTTTCCTCCCAGGTTGAAACACCCGATTTACCATCTTCTCCAGGCTGATGAATGGCATTAAAAGTTGAAGGGGCTAAATACTTCCAAGGTCCTTGACGAATACCAAACAGTTTATCCCCTTTGTGGTAGTAAAACGGACGGTCCTCTAATTCGGGCATGGGCTTGTTTTGTAGTAAATCTAATACATTAACGCCGTCAATTTTGTTTTCGGGTAATTTGGCGCCAGTCGCTGCGCAAATTGTGGGTAGCAAATCAATGGTCGAAACCAATTGGTCTATGTGGGTTTTGGGAGCAATGCCGTTGGGCCATGAAATAACACAAGGCACGCGGTATCCACCTTCAAAAACATCAAACTTACCGCCACGCAATTCGCCAGAAGTACCAGCGTGATTTCCAAAGTTTAACCATGGGCCGTTGTCAGAGGTATATACAATAATGGTATTTTCAAACTGCCCTTTTGCTTTAAGCGTTTGAACCAATCGGCCTACGTTATAATCTATTTCTTCAATCACATCGCCATAGACACTGCCTTTAGAAGTTCCTTTAAACTTTTCTGACGCATAAATGGGAATGTGTGGCATGGTATGGGCTAGGTAAAGAAAGAAGGGCTGATCATCGGGATTCTCTTCGATAAAATCAATTGCAAAATCGGTATACCGCTCTGTAAGTAATGCTTGATCGGGATTGATTTCAGAAATCTCCTCGTCTATCAAAAGAGGAAGTTTAGATCTATTCATATCGTTGGAGAACGGAATACCAAAATAGACATCGAACCCTTGCCTAGTAGGTAAGAAATTGGGGTTGTCCCCCAAATGCCATTTTCCAGTCATCGCTGTGGCATACCCCGCATCCTTTAAAACTTCTGCTATGGTAATTTCATTGGGATGCAAACCTGCGGCAGGCGCATTTGTGTTTCCCCAATTGCCACCACCTTCAGGCCAAAGTACATTAACAACGCCTGCGCGTGTTGGATAGGCCCCTGTCAAAAGTGCTGCCCTAGATGGTGAGCAAACGGATGAAGCCGTTAAAAAATCTGAAAAGATAGCACCACCAGCACCCAAGTTATCGATATTGGGAGTGTTTATGGTTTTAGAGCCATAAGAACTTAAATCTCCATAACCTTGATCATCTGTAAAAATTATGATGATATTCGGAGGTGTATTACTTTTTTTTGAAGTCATATCACAAGAAATGATGACTATTGCAGCCAAGAGATAATATATGAATTTCATTTTAACGCTTTTCATGTTATTTATGTGTCTATTAATTTGTTAAGCTTTTAATCAAGCGCTTTAATGCTAACAGCAACTCCTCCTCCAGGAGCGAGTTTTAAACGCAGTTTGTCGGGCTTTTCTAATGTTGCTTCTTCAATGGTTAAAGCCAATGGGTTGTGCTCCCAATGGGCATCGTTAGCGTCTCTATAAATGGTTGCTTCGTATTTTTTATCCTCATCTAAAAAGTCAAGCGGAATGGAAAAATCTCTGGCTTTCTCGTTCGTAATTGAACCCAAATACCAGTCCTCGCTGTTGCTATCTTTCCTTGCGATGGTCACATATTCGCCGATTTCACCATCAATAACTTCCGTAGTTTGCCAGTCTACAGGTACTTCCTTAATAAACGCAAAGGCAGCTTGATTTTCATAATTTTCAATAAAATCAGAAGCCATCTGCATAGGGCTATACAACACCAAATAATAGGCCAGCTGCTTGGCTAAAGTAGTATTGACACGTTGTGTTTTTCCAAACACATTGGTACCAATGGATTCCATATCCTCTTTGGAAGCGGTGAAGCCTGCTTTAGCGTCAAAACCTTGATTGGGTATCCTAATGCTAACATCCCCTGAGATTTTACCATCCGCCGAAATATTTATTTTTCTGTTTTTTAGGTTTAATAAACTTGGCAACCAAGCATTATTATTATCGGTTAATACGTCGTGTGCGCTAATTCCCCATTCCCACTCTCCGGGTTTCATCATCTCCGTAATGGACCAAACAGCAGCACCATCGGCACTACTCTCAAGTATCATGGGTTTGGTTTGCCAAAACGACTCCCCGCCTTTGTAACGGATGTTGGAATAGCCATTGCCTTCATCGACAAAAATGATTTTTACCGGAATTTCATTGTCTGTTTCTACATCCATTTTTTGATAAAGCAAGTCAAAAATTCCAGGTGTGAAATCCATAGGAGCTTCCAACATTCTAGTAAATGGAAGTATGGTGGTATGGCTTACGGGATTGCCGCCATTCCCCCAAGCATTGTATTCCATTCCCTTCGCACCTTCTCTAGTTAACATATTAGGATATGTACGCCGTTCTCCTGTGTCTTTTATTGGCTCATGAAAGTTTACCCCAACCTTGTATTCGGCTGCTTTCTCCAATACTTTTCTGTAGTAGTTTACACCATGTTGACCGTAGTGATATTCTACCTTATCCATCATTTGACCAACGTGACCAATTTTTGCCTTTTGCATACCTATCTGATTCATTAGCGAAAAAGCATCATCAATTTGAGCCATATAATTACGCGTGCTTGCGCTTGTTTCATGGTATGCTTGTAAGGAAACTCCTTTAGACTTGGCATATTGTTGAACTTCAATCAAATCAAAATCTGGCGTAGTTTTGGTGTAGCTTGTTGTTACCGTATCTCCTGGAAACAAGCCCGTAAATCCAGCAGAGGCCCCTTCAATCAATACCTCATCAAAGCCATGTTTTGCTGCAAAATCAATGTATTTTTTTCCTCTCGCGTTTGTGGCTCCATGCCTAAATCCTTCGCCCCATGTCCACTTTCCTACTATCATACCCCACCAAATTCCTATGTATTTGGAAGGCTTAATCCACGACACATCACCCAGTTTATTGGGCGGATTACAGTTTAGCGTGAGGTGCGAAGCAATTAAATCACGTGCTGTATCTGTAATTTTGATAGTGCGCCATGGGGTTTTAAAAGGTATGACTAGGCGTACTTTATCACCATTAGACCATGGGGCCAAATCGCAATGAAGGCTTGTTGATTGTCGCCCGGCAATTTGCATGGCAGAATAATTGATTAAATCAGCCTCGTGAATACTTAGGTGTATCCCATTTTTAAACCGCATCGTTAACGGGGTATGAACCGTGTCGATCTCCGATATTGGCGTTGAGGTATAAAGCTGTTCGTATCGGTTGGGTCCATATGCTTTTATCCACCACGATTGTGCATCTTTAACTATGTTAAACTCGGTTATCTCATCGGAAATAATGACCTTTTCCATATCACCTAATTTTTTTACATGGTACCTAAAAGCAACACCATCGTCATAAGCCCGCACGATAATATCAAGCTGGTGGTCAACATTTCCTTTGGCTTGAAGTGAAACCGTACAAGCACGGTAATTATTTCTAATCAACTTTTCCTCTCCCCAAGGTTGCTCCCAAGTTTCATCTACATCATTGAAATCAACATCTACAACCTCAAAATCGTCCAAAAGCGACTGACCGTTTTTAAATTTAAATCCAAGCTGAGACAGTGCAACAACCTTTTTAGTGCCGTGATTTACACGATAAAATAATTGCCCCTCATCCACTGTCAGTTGTAGTGTGTTAGTCTCGGAAGGAGAAGATATGGTTATATACTCGTTATTTTCAACACAACCGATTATAGAAATAGTAGCTAAAAACACCCAAAAGGCATTTTGAACAATTTTAAATTTATAAATAATCATATCAGTTAATTTTTTCGAAGCTGCCGTTCTTGTTTGTGTATTTGTCTTTTGATTTGTAATCTTGTTTGACGCCCCCATACGGAAAGCCTGCTGTATTGTTTCTTTCATTTTCAAATATTTCATTAAACCTTTGGACGGTTGCTGGATGGTCCGCTGCAATATCTTTGGATTCTGATTCATCTTTACTTAGGTCGTATAGTTCAATGTCGCTATCAATACCATAACGGACGGCTTTCCACTTATCCATTCGAGCAGCCTGTCTAAATCCGCCGTTTGAAATGGTTTGAAACCAACCGCTCAGCTGCAATTCCCAGTTTAAAAATCCATGTTTTTCTTGTGCTTTGTTTAATAGTGTTGGCAAAAAAGAAATGCCGTTGGTTTGCGCTGGTTTTTCCGTTTGAATGATGTCAGCAAATGTTGGCATTAAATCAGGAAAGGCCGAAATATGATCGCTTGTGCTTCCTGCTGCAATTTTGTCTTTCCAATAAACGAGCAATGGAACACGTAAGCCGCCTTCATACAAATCTCGCTTCCCACCTCTAAGGTTGCCATTGCTGTTAAAAAATTCCAAGTCGTGACCATTGCCATCTGCCGCAAAATGAGCTCCATTATCACTCGTATACAACACTATGGTATTGTCTAATTCACCAGTAGAGGCTAACTTATCCAAAAGTCTTCCTACTTGTTGGTCTTGCAAAGTAACCTTAGCTGCTTGTGCCTGTTCTACCTTTGGCCAATCTGTTTTGGCATACGATAAAGTATCGCGAATAGGGCCCTCAAAAGAGTGAGGTGCTCGATAAGACATAAAAAGAAAAAAAGGCTTGTCCTGTTCTATTTGGTCTAAAAACTTAAACGCAGTATCCGTATAAAAAGCATCCTTACAATCGTGTACTTTAAAATCATAGGGTATATGGATTTGATCCCCGTTCAACCACAAACCAGGTTTATTAAAATCCCGTTTCCCAAAGCGAGCAGACCACTGCTCTTGCGCTGCAAAATCAAAACCATGACCAAACGCCCAAGTAGCTGGAGTATCGGGATCGTCAAGGTGCCACTTTCCAACAAAGGCAGTTTGGTAGTTGGCTGCCTTAAACATTTCGCCGAGTGTGAAGGTATTAGCGTCAAGGTAAACCCCTTCCCATTTGTCGTCTCCAAAAAATCCGGCATTTCCACGAATGGGAACACGGGTTGAACTTTTGCCTGTTAGCAACACAGCCCTAGATGGAGAGCAAACGGAATTTCCAGCATAAAAGTTAGTAAACCTCATACTCTTTGCCGCAAGTGCGTCCAAGTGAGGGGTTTGGATTACTTGTTGCCCATAAGCACCTAATTCGTGATGACCCAAATCATCTGCCAACAATAAAACAATATTGGGGCGCTTTGTTGTTTCGCGCTGACAGGCAGCGGCCAACATTAAGAGTAGTATTGATAGAAAACAGAAATTGATTTTTTGGATGTTCATCACGCGAATTTTAACATTACTCCATGGCTCTAAAAGACGAGGCAGGCAGTCCTTCTTTGTTAAACAAATTAATTTCAAAATAATTTTTCCATCCCAATCTCACTCCCTTCGGCTGCGGAACTTTATTGGACCAAACCATTACTTCTTTTCCTACAATTCTTGCCTTGGCAGGGTAATACTTGCCATCCGTACCTGCAATTTCAAAATGTTTAATTGTGTTATCTGGACAATAGAGCCCCGAACCTGCGTGTTCAAAAGAAACCAAAGCCCTGCCCATATTGAAACGCACAGACTTATAGATTGGACCAGAGTGTACCAAATCAGTATAGCCGTAATCTTTATTCAACGCCCAAAGTGCCAAACGGTCTCCCACTTCTTTTTTCTTTGGCGGATGTATCAACTTGTCGTCACCAACATCTGTTGTTATGGCCATTCCAACGTTTGATTTTGCAAGTGTAAGCATTTGACTCTCTCGCAATTCGGCTGAGGTCATCCTTTCTGCTGCGTCTGTATACAATCCATCCCCCGCAAAAGGGGCAATCTGAACGTAATAGAAAGGTAAGGATTCGTTTTTCCATTGAGCACGCCAACTATCAATTACAGCAGGAAAAAGGGTTTTATATTCTTCTGCCCTTTGTTCATTGGACTCCCCTTGATACCAAATAAATCCTCTTATTGTATAGGGCACCAATGGCGCAATCATACCATTGTTAAGTGTAGTAGGTGAATTGGATTGATGAGGCATTCTTTCTGGTGAAGCAAGTGCAATTTCCTCATCGTTACTTTCAAGTTTATAAAAATCTCCGCCCGTGAGATAGCAAACCCTATTTAATTTCCAATCCTCATTTAGGGCTATTATTTTTTTGTCTTTGATGTAAATACCCCTATTTCGATCTACATTTAAACCGCCTTCACCCCATACATCAATAAAGCGAATGGCTATGGTGTTTTGTCCTTTTTTGAGCACACCGCTACTAAAGGTGTATCGATTGGAGGCGACACCCCAATACTCTTTTCTACCAATCATTTCACCATTTATATAAATAGTGTACAAATCATCCGTTTCGCCCAAATCAAAGACCAAGTCGCCTTGTGGTAGGCTCTCTATGTTTAGCTGTTGTCTAATCCATCCGATTCCATTAAAATCATCTTTCTCGAAAGCTTCTCCAATGCTAGCAACAGTAGCGTCTTGCCAGGCGTCGTCATTATAATCGCTAGACAGAAATTCAAAATGGGTTTCATCAACCCATTTAAAATTATCAACTTCAATCAGGCTCTCCAATTTAACTGAAGTGTGCTTGGCCACCCATTTATTGTACGGAGTTTTGGGGTCATTTGCAATTTCTAATCGTTTTGAGGTGTTTTCAAAACCTTTTATTTTTTCAATGAAATCCAACCTAACCCAACTTTCAGCAGGGCTGCCTCCGAAACTCGAATGAATCAAACCAATAGGAACGTTCAACTCTTCATACAATTTTTTTCCGAAATAATAGGCGACAGCCGAAAACTCCCCAAGCGTTTCTGGTGAACACACAGCCCAGTTACCTTCTGTATTTTCCTGTGACTCAAATGCAATAATTCTTTTAACCGTAAACATTCTTATCTCAGGATAGTTAGCGTTGGCAATCTCCTCCTCAGCACCTTCAACCAACTCATGAATTCTGGCGTACCTAAAACCTTTCATGGGCATTTCCATATTGGATTGCCCTGAGGCTAACCATACTTCACCCAGAAGGACATCCTGGATTTTAATGGTGTTTTTTTTAGACTTTACAGTTACTGTATGTGATTTGTTATCGGCTTTTGGCGTATTGAGCTGTACCACCCAATTCCCTGTTTCGTCGGCAACCGTAGTGGCCTGAACTCCCCAACTGCAGTGTAGGTTTACTTTGACTCCTTTTGTTGCTTGTCCCCAAAAGCTAACCAAAGTGTCTTGCTGCAACACCATATGGTCATTAAAAAGATTGTTTAAGCTTAATTCCGTAGAGCTGTTGGTCTGACATCCAATCAGAAACAATATCATTAGTAGCGTTATTTTTTTCATTATGATCAATTTAAGCAATTATTTAACAGGAGGTAATTTTGGTCTTTTGTGTGAATACATCACGTCCTGATATTCAATCCTTGTCTGTGGATATAAAACTTCTGTTATTGCACCATTATAAATTTTATGAGTAACAGCTTTGTAACCTATTCTGTGCGCAATAATTTCTAGTGTGTCGTCGGGTCTACTACTGATAGGTTGTTTATAATGTGTCCATCCATAGTGAGGGTTTTTCTCACTAGTGTATCTGAATCCCAACCTTGAGCCTGGCGTAATGACTTCGACCGCTACATCGAGATCATTAATTTTAATATTAGGCGCCTTGGTTTGCTTTACTTTCCTGTTGGGATAAAATGAGGCGATCAATTCTTTTTCATCAATTAATCCTTTATCGTCTATTTGTTTCATCCATCTGTCACATTCTTGTCTCATGGCGAGCAAAAGATTTTTGTATTGTGGATCATCGGCAATATTATTCAGTTCATGTGGGTCTTTCTCAGTATCAAATAGCTCCTCTTCTGCTTTGGATTGTCTAAACCACAGGGCTTGGTTTGCATCAAGTTCCCCAGCATCCCTCATGCGTAATAGTTCTTGCATTGATGGCAATCTTTCTCTAAAAGCAAGTGATAAGTAATAGGGTTTCTCAGGGTTGAAATTTTTTAAATATTTAAATCTTTTGTCTCTTACAGCCCTTATCATATCCACACTTTCATCAAATCTGTCTGCATGTCCATGAATATACTTGCGGTCAACTTTGGACTTGTACTTTCCCTCAAAGGCTAGCCCTTGCATATAGGTAGGTGGCGCAATACCTGCCATAGATAAAAGTGTTGGAGGAAAGTCAACAAAACTGACAAGTCTATCGTCCCTTTTCTCAGCTCTTTGCTTGTTGGGATAACGTATTATTAGTGGCACTTTTAATCCAGAGTCGTATAAAAGTCTTTTTTGTCTTGGAAGTGGCCCTCCGTGATCACTGTAAAAAACAACTATGGTTTCTTCAAGCAAGCCGTCATCTTCTAGTGCTTTTAGTTTTTCACCTATCCATTGGTCTAAACTAATTACTCTAGAGTATACTTTTCTTAAATCGTATTCTGCTACGCTGTTTTGCGGAAGATACGGGGGAATATTAATGGGCGTATCGTTTGAAAGCAACATATTTTTGTCGTCCCAATTAGTGTCAAAAAAATTACCCTCGTGCGTAAGGTTAAAATTGAAAATGGAGAAAAACGGGGTGTCGTTAGTGGGTCTGTTTCTCCAGTGTGCCGTTTTGCTGGATTCGTCCCATGCCATAACCGATTGCTCGAATTGATAATCTCCTTTAGCGTTATTGGTGCAGTAGTAGCCGTTTTCGCGCATGATATCGCTGACCATCTTAACCTCGGCCGGCGGAACAGCTTCGTAATCAATGATGCCGCTTTTTCTAGCGTTTGGTTCTTGCCACATGGTCCGCATATTATGCGCTCCAAATGAACTTGCATATAAGCCCGTTGCCAAGGTGGCCCTGCTTGGCGAGCAAACCCCAGCAACTGAAAATGCCAAGTCATAAACGACACCTTCTTTTGCTAGTCTGTCCAAATGCGGTGTGGGAGCTGTTTTATCACCATAAGCGCTTAAATAGTCAGGGCTTAAGTCTTCGGCCACAAGCCAAAGAATATTATACGGCTTTATGTCCGTTTCGTTGTCACAACCCAAAAGCATTAAACAACAAAGCGACACAATTAATACTCTGAAACTTTTATTCATAACTGTTTTTTGTATTGCGTGTGAAAGAATGCTGCCATTTGTTTGGTGTGATGCGGCATCAAATTATTCCCGCAATGGTCCCCATCTTCTTTTATGAGTAACTGACTATCAATGTTTTTGGCTAACAGTGCTTCATGGAGTAATTGACTCTGGCATATAGGAACTGTTCTGTCTTGAGCGCCTTGAAATATTAAAAATGGAGGGGTGTTTTCATCAATGTAATTCACGGGGTTTGCAGCCTGTACCTTGTCTGGGATGTCATAAATGTCCTCGCCAAAGAGTTTGGTTCTTTGCTTCATAGTTAATTTTTTATCTGATGTTATGGGGCAATCATAAAAAACAGATAAGTCTGTTGGTCCATAAAAATCAACAACCGCATTAACGTGACTAGGGTATGTTAAGTATTCTCCAACAGCGCCCTCCACTGATTTATTATTTGATGATGTACCTGCCAAGGCAGCCAAATGACCGCCAGATGAGTAGCCAGCAATTCCGATAAAAGAAGGGTCAATTTTAAAATCTTCAGCCCTAGCCCTTAAAAATCGAATAACGGCTTTTACATCGTGAATTTGTGCAGGGAAAACAGCATCCAGTGTAGAAGAACGGTGGTTTATTGCTACAGTTGCAAATCCTTTTTTTGCAAGAGGCATAACAAAAACTTCTTTCTGGTAATCACTCAATTTTTCATCGTTGGACGTCCATGCACTACCATAAATCACGACAACTGCTGGATAATGCTTTCTGTTGTCATCAGGAAGGTAAATATCCATCATGTGATAGGTGTGATTATTCCCCGCATAGTTAACGTTTGGCCATGTGGGAGTGGGTAATTGTTGGGCTGTTAACAGTCCCGCGTATAAAAACAGAAAAATCATATTTTTAGTCATGTTCAATCGATTTTAAAATTTCGGGATCGTTGGATTGTCCTAGATAGTTTTCGGCTATGCATGTAACCACCAGGCCTTTGTTTGAAAAGCTAAAATTGTAATTCATGTTAACTGGGGTTTCATATAAATATGCCTTTAGCTCTAATTCATTACTAGTTTGCCATGCCCCCGAAGTGGCTATTTTTTTATTTTTTTTGTACCTAAGCGATGATTTAGGCAGAAATCCAGAACGTCTTACGCGACTAAAAGGGAGGTGATTATTAAGCTTGGTCATTGTGTACGCATTGAAGCCATATGGTATCTTTTCTGTTGCATCCGCCATATCTATAATAAGTAAGCCCCCATTTTCATCCACTTTAAAGGTTAGAGCAATAATGCCTTGTTCGTTTTTAGCCATCAAGTACTTTTTATTGAACCACTTTTCTTGTAATTCACTGCTTTCCATTCCTGCAACGGGCTTCAACGAAAGGCTTGCCGTTTTTTGTTTTAATTCTTGAAAAGCAACAAAGTCAGCAGGCAATGAATCTTCTTTGGATGCAGGAAGCAAAATATCCCACACCAATTGCATAATTCCTGACATATTACTGGTGCCAGAAGTAATGGCAACTACCATATTTTTATCCGGAATAACCAAGCAAAATTGCCCCATAGCTCCATCAGCTCGGTAGCTGTTATGCCTCGATTGCCAAAACTGATAACCATAGCCTTGTGTCCAGTCATTGGCAGGGTTGCTCCCATTTGAAACTTGTTTGGACGTTGCTGTTTTAATCCAGGTTTCGGATAGTAGCTGTTCGCCATTCCAGTTACCCAGTTGCAAATAAAATTGTCCAAATTTTGCAATGTCTTCGGTCTTGAGATGTAATCCCCAACCGCCAGTGTTAACGCCCATAGGGTTTAACTCCCATTTGGGTTTTTCAATCCCTAAAGGTTCAAATAGACGAGGGGTTAGGTAATCAACTAATTTTTCTCCTGTTATCTTTTGGATAATGGCAGAAAGCATAAAGGTGGCGGGTGTATTGTATAAGAAGTGCGTTCCGGGCATAAAGGGAATTTCAGTATTCAAAAACGCCTGTTCCCAATCTGTTTCTAAATTGAAAAGGGTAGGCTCTTTCATATGTCCAGAAGTCATGGTAAGTAAGTCTATAATTCTCAATTGTTTTAATTGCCAAGTGGGTTTATTAGGAATTTTTTCTGGGAAAAAAGACATCACCAAATCGTGGGGGGAAAGCAAGCCCTCTTGAACTGCAAATCCGATAGCAGATGAAGTGAAACTTTTACTCAATGACCACAGTTCGTGGGGGGTGCTTGCGTTATACGGGCGCCACCAACCCTCAGTTACCACTTTGCCGTTTTTTACAACCATCAGGCTGTGAATGGCATCTATATTCTCCTCTGCAGCATTAATAAAAGAAAGTAGGGCTTCAGACGAAATCCCTTCTGATTCGGGTGTACTTCTTTCAAGCGATGTACTTGTTTGTCCCGTTAATCTAAAGGACACAAACCACAACAACAAAAAATATAATAAGCGCTTTTTCATCCTTTTGGTTTTAATTATTACAATTGTTTATTTAATGCGTCTTTTATGATTTGTTCCCACAAGTCATAGCCTGCCTCACTCAAGTGAAGGCTATCCTTGATAAAATACTTGCCCTTAGGAACACCGCGCTTATTAAAAAATTCATTTCTAGTGGAAATAAAATTCAAATTAGCCTGCTTTTCAGTATACTCCTGGATAAGATCGTTTGCTGTTGAGATTTGACCCCAAACATGCCATCGACTAGGTGTTGGCGTGGTTTCAATGACAAAAATGGGAATCTCGTCACCAAGCTGCTTGTGAATCTTTTTTACAACTGCTTTGAACAACTTTTTTATTTCTCTCGGCGTCAGATCTTGATGTATTTTGTCCCAGTCATTTGGACCGGTGATGTCATTAGCAACAAAAATAATTACAGCCTTGGCGGCTAATGTATCTTTAATCAACCGATCTACGTAATGAATTAGATCGTAGTAGTGTGCGCCACCATAACCCCGCTTAACAACAACATAGGGTGCCATGTCAGCTTCAATAGTATTCCATCTCCTTATACTTGAACTTCCTAAAAAAAGCAAGTAATCTTCTTTTTCTTCAAAGTCTCTTAATTGTTCTAGCGCTTGGATATCTTGCTCAAAAGTATATTTAAAAGCACTGTATTTTTTTTGTAAGGAACAACCTAGGGTTAGTGAAAAGAGCAATAAAGCAAGAAGATATTGCGTTTTCATAATTGATAACTAGTTTCGTGAAACAAGGGTGGTATTCGCAGCCGCTAACCATTCATCTAATAGCTTTCTGCCTTTGTTCAGCGTATCGTTAAAAGCTTTGTTGTTACGTAGGTTTTCAGACTCTAACGGGTCGTTTTTCAAATCATAGAGCACTTCATAGGTTACCCCATATACAATACTGCGCACATACTTATATTGACCAAAGCGCACCATTCTGCCAAATTGATTTTGACTAAAAAGCACATCAAAGTTTGTTTCTGTTGTTTCAGGTGAGATTATCTCTCTCTTAAAACTTCGCCCATCTAAGCCTTCAGGAACTGCTATACCTGCTAAGTCTAAAAGGGTCGGCATGATATCAATGGTTCCCACTAAGGCCCTTTCGTTGATTGATTTTGGCTGAATCAATTTAGGGTATTTGATGATGACTGGAGTTTTAGCAGACTCTTCATAGAAAGTAGTTTTGGCTATCAACTTGTGGCTTCCGGCCATTTCCCCGTGATCTGTAGTAAATAAAATGATGGTATTATCGTCTATACCCTGTGCCTCAACAGTTGCCAACAATTGACCAATTAATCTGTCTGTGTTTTCAATAAGCAATTGGTAGGTGGCAATAAAACGCTTCCATTCGTCTTCGTTAAGCCCAAAGACTTCTTTATACATAAAGTCTTCGTGAAGAATCATCCCCTTTTCATAGGTAATGTTGTGGTTCTCTGGCAGGTTTGGACGCGGTTGAAAACGCAAATAAGGCTCGTCATCTGTTCGCGCAAAATGTATGGCATCGGCAAAGGTTGCTCCCTGCACCTTACCGCCCAAAACCCTACAGATATCGTGTGGGTTGATAAGCGATAATGTCATAAAGAAAGGCTTATCCCCTTTTTGATTAGACACATAATCAACTGCATCTTCCGTGAAAATAGGGTCATAAGCAGAACCCTCTGCCAACATACCTCCATCTGAGTGTGTCATAGAACCAAATTCACTGGCACTTGCATAGCCATAACCTCCTGCATGTTCTTTTCCGAAATAGGCAACATTATAGCCAGCCTCCTTAAACGATTTACCCAAGGTTGTAAATACTTCAGCTTGGTCCAAAATTGAATCCCTAGCTAGGTTGAAGCCAACATCATTATTATGAGAATAAAGTCCCGTGAAAAGACTGGCTCTGGCAGGGGTACACAAGGGATAAGTGGAATAGGATTGTGTAAACCTTATACCCGCAGCTGCCAAATGGTCTATCGCTGGAGTTTGAATACCATTGTCATAATTTCCAGAACCATCAGCAACTTTTGTAGACCATTGGTCAGAAATAATCAGTATCACATTAGGTGGTTGTTTTGAAGCCTCTTTATCGCTACAAGAAGCAACTACGATCAACCAACATAAAGCAACCATCCAGTGAATCTTTTTCATTGTAATTCATCTAGCGTTTCACAAAACCCTTATAACTTACCCAATCAAAATCGGCATAGGCATTTGTCTTTTGACCGTTTGAAGTAGCATACACACCAACATTGGCGCCTGTATACATCATACCAATCAAAATATTGTCTGCTGTCTCGGCTAGTTTTTCATAAGAAGTGCCACCATCCAGAGAATAGTGATATAGATATTTTCCGTTTTTAGAAGCTATCTTTAACAGTATTTCCCCTTTATAATTTGGTAGTTTTTTTGACTTATATGCTTTGACATTGCTTCCGGCAATGGTTTCAGAATTGGATAAATTCGTTTTTTGACGATCCCTTTTCTCACTAACGCTTAGTTTGAGGTGGTGTTGCTTTCCAATTCTTTGAACCGTCAAATTAATATAATTCAAATCTTTTTGGTAAACCGTAATACCCGCTTCTTCAAGATTCTTTTTAGGGGAAAAATTCATTTTTGCCGCAAGTTCAAACTGACTTTCTTTTTGGGTGATACCCATGGCGCTATACCTGCCTCTAATTGAAAATGTTTCGGGTTTAAGGTATAATCTTAAATGGCCCTTATTTGCAGAAAGTGAATAGGTATTGGGTTGTGGTACTCTTCTAAAAACCCAATCTGGTCTCAACGCAGTTGTGTCAAAATTATCAAGAAATGCATCATTATAAAATTGTTGCTTATCCGCAAAGGGTAGTGGGTTAATGCGTTCTACCTTCCCTGTTTCGGGTGCAACTACTGGGAACTGAGTGTATACAGGCTCCCATTTGGTTTCGCTGACTTGCTCCCAACGCACAATTTGTGGTTCCCAAACAACGGGCATCAAATGAGTTTCTCTAGCCATATTGGAATGCCCATCTCGATCATTTCTTTTGCCAAGGGCAACCATAAACCATCTGCCGTCTTCTAATTCAACAATATCGGCGTGTCCTGTGCTGTGAACCCAATTGTTTCTTGACAGATGCCTAGATGTGAGTATAGGATTTCGTAATCCGCTTGAATATGGTCCAAAAACATGGTCACTTGATGCCATCATAACAGCATGGTGGTGACCTGTTCCGCCTTCCGCTACCAATAAGAAATACTGGCCATCTTTTTTATATATATGTGGTCCTTCCGTGTGGTTTTTGTCACAGGCGCCTTCCCAAAGGGAATGGCGTTCTCCTACAAGTTTCCAATTTTCGAGATCTAGCTCCTGCGCCCAAATGGCTCCTATACCACTAGAGTAAACGTCTCCAGGGTTGTGTGTGCCAACAAAATACACCTTGCCGTCATCGTCAAAGAATAAATCAGGATCAATGCCGGGTGCATTCTCAATCACGTAGGGGTCTGACCAGGGTCCTGCTGGGTGCTCTGCTGTAATTATAAAATTAGTATTTTGTCTTGTTTCATTTGGATTGTCAGGATCTGCTTGTGAATACATATTGGTAGTTACAATATAGAAAGTACCGTTGTTGTAACGAATCGTTGGGGCATGGATGCCACCATTTTCTTGAACGTCTACAAGGTTTACCGCGCCAGAGGCTTGGCTTGGACG
>ERZ802822.24-NODE-24-length-103043-cov-17.592953_pt1 | contig 103043 bp, 88 predicted proteins | sample MGYA00345649_ERZ802822 | MGnify/ENA primary metagenome ERZ802822 (study PRJEB30503, sample SAMEA104212359) | marine metagenome | biome: Westerlies Biome; feature: [SRF] surface water layer (ENVO:00010504) within the epipelagic zone...; material: water... | reverse complement strand
CCCGGCGGGCGGGTCAGCGCATAGGCCGTGTCATGGGTGCCGGACAGCACGCCCAGAACCGCATCACGGGCAAGCCCGGCCGCCTGACAGGCAATTTCGAAAGACCCGCGTCCAAACGGGGCTGAGACACCCAACATGCCGCCGCGCTCGTCGCTCAGGGCTTTGAAGTTGGCAAGATAATCGGCGGTATGGACGGCCGCCAGTTCGGCCGCGCTGGCGGGTGCTGCATCGCGCGCATCCAGCTGTTTCATCAGTCCGGACACCTCCATCAGATTGCGCATCCGGCGCTTGGATTCAGGGCTTTCGGCATGACCGCCTGCTGCCATCGGTTGAATCCATCCCCCGACCGGGGCTGTCAGTGCCGCTTCGCCGGTGGTGTGCCAGAAACAGGCTTCGGACATATAGAAGGCAGTGTTGCGCATGGCTGTCTCCTCAAAGCTGGCCGGCGCTGTCAGTGCCACCAAGCCGTGTTGCCCAGCCGCGCAGAATTCTGTCGGCGATAATGGCGATGAAAGCCATCGACAGACCGGCTGTCATGCCAAGGCCCGTATCCGCATCACGCAGGCCGATATTGACCTGTTCTGCAAGCCCGCGCGCGCCCACCAGCACAGCAATGATCAGCATCGCCAGCGCAAACAGCACAGTCTGATTCAGACCCAGCAGAATGGCCGGACGGGCGACGGGCAGTTCAATCAGCAGCAGGCGTTGCAGTGGTGAACAGCCATTTGCCCGCGCTGCCTCAATCAGGGTTGGCGGAACATGCCGCAGCCCGTGTTCGGTATAGCGGATGATCGGCACGATGGCATAAAGCACAATCGCCACAAGCGCCGAGAATTCATTCACCTGAAACAGGGCCACCGCCGGGATCAGGAAGATATAGAGCGGGATCGACTGCAAGGTGTCATTCAGCGGGCGCATGATTCGCGAGACAATCTCGAACTTCGCCGCCAGTATGCCAAGCGGGCATCCGATCAGCATGCAGACAAGAATGGCGGCACTGCACAGATAGACCGAATACAGCGCGTCCTGCCAGTGGCCGGTCAGGGTGATGGCCAGCATCATGGCGGCCGCCACAAGCGCGAACTGCCAGTTGACCATCCGCCATGACAGCCAGGTGACGCCGGCAAAGACAACCCACCAGGGCAGAAAGGTGAACCCGGTAAAGGCGATCAGACCGGCCGCCAGAAGAAAGCCGCCAGCCGCCCGGTGTCCACGCCAGGCCAGAACGCCGCTGCCAGCACATATCGCCAGCAGATAGACGGTCTGCATAACAGGCGTGAAGGTAACGCCCCAGGTAAAGGGCAGCACAGCCTTGGTCAGGCCGATGCGCATCGGCAGCAACAGATAGACCAGCGCGTTGTTCTTGATCGCATCAAGTGTCATGCCATGCGTGGCAATGAACGCGCGCAGCCACTCATTGACAGCGACCTCGCCAAAACGAAAGAAGACAGCGCTGACAACGGCAAGCGCGTCAGATTCCATCTTATACAGCAGGCTGACAAACAACACTGCAACAAGCCCGGCCAGGTGCCAGACAAGCGGAATGCCGACCTTCGCACCTTTGCTGTCCGCGGCAGTGGGGGTATTGCGGCGTGTGGCGGCAGCACGGGTCAGCCGGTCAATCACCACAGCCAGCAGCACAATCACGATGCCGGCGGCCAGCGCCTGTCCGAACCGCGCTGATCCCTTGTTTGTGGCGACCAGCACTTCGCGGCCAATATCATCAAATCCGCCAATCACGGCGGCGATAATCACCATGGACAGGCTGGCCAGCACCAGCTGGTTAATCCCGACAAGGATCTGATGCTTGGCGCATGGCATCTCGATAAACCGAAAACGCTGCCAGGCCGTGGTGCCGGACATGGATGATACTTCGCGCAATTCCTGTGGTACGCCGCGCAGCCCCAACATCACATTGCGCGTCATTGGCGGAGCCGCATAGATCATGCTGGCCAGCACTCCCGGTACCGGGCCAAAGCCAAACAGCACAACCAACGGCGCCAGATACGCAAAAGTCGGGATCGTCTGCATCAGGTCCAGCGTTGGTTGCAGCACGGCATTTGCCCGCCGTGACTTTGCCCCAAGAACACCCAGCCCAAAGCCAACGGCAAGCGCCAACGGCACCGCCACACCCACCATCGACAGCGTGTTCATTGATTTCAGCCAGTATCCGGACAGCGCCATATACAGAACCGCGCCGCCGCACAACGCCGCGAGGCCGGCCCCCTGAAGCCGCCATGCAAGCCATGTCACGGCAATCACGATAAAGGGCCACGGCGTTGCATGCAGCAGTGACTGCAGAGCGCGCACCGCCCAGTCCAGCGCGCCGGCCACGGCCCGCAAGGCCGGTTTGAAGACAATGACAAACGCATCAATACCGTTATTGATTGCGGCCGCGATGGCATCACCCCCGGCCAGCGGTGCGGCCACGATGGCGGGCAACCGATCCGGCATTATGATCGCAGCAATGCCCAGCAAGACTATCACCGCCCCGGCAAGCCGGGTTGCCAGCTCCCCTCTGATGATGGTGCCCTGGGTTGTGACTGCTACGCTCATCCAGCTGATCCCTGTTGCGATGCAGAGGGTGCTGGTTGCGGGTTGCGGATGTTGTCCAGAATGTTCTGCCGGTTGGCCGTGCCGACGGGCTGGCCATCCGCATCGACAACGGTGATCGCGGTCACATCACTGCCGGTTGTCATCAGCATATCTTCAAGCGAAGTTGTAGCCGGCAGGGCAGGCGCGCCGGCACTGCCGGTTGTCGCAGGTTGCATCACGTCTCCCAGACGCAACACCTGCAGGCGCGACACATCACCGACAAATCGGCTGACATAATCATCAGCCGGGCGCATCAGCAGTTCGGCAGCGCGTCCCTGCTGGATGATACGTCCGTCCCGCATGATGGCGATTCTGTCGGCAAGGCGCACAGCTTCGGAAAAGTCATGAGTGACAAAGATGATGGTCTTGCGAAGGCGTGCCTGCAGCGCCAGCAATTCATCCTGCAGCTGTTTGCGGATCAGCGGATCAAGCGCGCTGAATGGTTCATCAAGCAGCCATACTTCCGGGTCCACCGCCAGTGATCTGGCAATGCCGACGCGCTGTTGCTGACCGCCTGACAGTTCTGATGGATAGGCATCGCCGCGCCCATCCAGCCCGACCAGTGACAACATCTCGGCTGCCTTTGCGGCGCAGTCTGCGGCGGCCTCACCGCGAACCTTCAGCGGGAAGGCAATGTTCTGCAAAGCGGTGAAATGTGGCACCAGTCCAAAATTCTGGAACACCATGCCCATCCGGTGGCGGCGGATATCCATCAGGCTGGATTCCGGCATGGCAGCCAGATTGGCATCATCAAGCCAGACGTCGCCGGAAGACGGGCGGTGCAGTTGGGCGATACAGCGCAGCACGGTCGATTTGCCTGACCCGGACAGGCCCATGATGACAAACAGTTCACCGCGCGCGATGTCGATATTTACATCGCGCGCGCCGATAATGGCATCGGTGCCGTCAATCGCCTGTTCAACAGATGTATCCGGAGCACGCTTTGCACAGGCCGCCTCGGCGGCTGTACCGAACAGCTTCCAAAGTCCCCGGCAGCGGATCTTGGGATCGGAACGCGATGCCTCGGGCATGGTGCTGGGCTCCGTCTGGAAAGACATAAAAAGGAATGAAGCGGTACGGCGCTGCGGCGCCGTACCTGTTATGCGTGTCAGTCAGGCCCTAGCGTGACTTGGCAGCATTGATCAGCGTATCAACCGAGGCCGCATTGGCGTCAATATATGCGGCTACAACGGCATTGATGTCCTCACCGCGGCTGTCGACGGCAGCCATCATCTGCTGCTGGTCACCGGCATCCATCTTGTAGTTGGCAAGAATGTCGCCAGCTGCCGGCCATGTGTCGCTGAAACCCGACCATGTCACCTTGAAGATACGGGTCGGGCTGAAATCACAGTCGCCCGTTGCCGTCTTGTTCACGCCCCATGACGGATCATTGTAGCAATCGTCAGTACCAGCTGGCAGTGCAACCCACTCGGTCTCATACTCGGCAAGCGCCCAATGCGGCTGCCAGAAGGTCATCACAAGCGGAGACTTTTTGGCGATGGAGGCTTCAAGTTCGGTGATAAGCGCGCCTTCCGATCCAGCTGGAACGGCAGTGAAATCAATACCCATCGCTTCAAAGCGGTCCTTGCCGGGTGAACCCCAGTCAGCCGGATAATCCAGCAGACGGCCCTTTGGCAGGGTTTCGACTGACGCAAACTTGGTGGCGCAGGCATTCAGCGCTTCCCAGTCGGGAAGTCCTGGGCACACTTCCTTCATATGAACGGGATAGAGAACACCTTCACGGGCTGCCAGACCAAGATCGCCGATATCGACAACCTTGCCGGCTGATTCTGCCTCGGCAAACTGGCCGGGCGCGTTTGATGTCCAGATTTCCATTGTAGCGTGCAGGTCGCCTTCGCCCAGTGCAATGAACTGCGGCCCGTAACCGGCAGTGACATATTCGATGGAATAGCCCGCCCTTTCAAGAATCGCACCGGCAACACGCGTTGACAGATGCTGTCCCGTCCATTCATTGATCGCCAATTTGATGGCCTTGTCTGTTGCGCCCATCTCCAGCGCCATCGCCGGTGTGCAGGCAAGGCTTGCCGACATGGCGGCAGCGGCGATAAATCCTTTGGTCAGTCTCATGTTTCTTCCCCTGATGCTTCTTGTGGTTTTTGTGTTGTGGCATCGGCTGATTGACAGCAGCCGCGTGCGTCCACTTTTGGCTATCTTGCACGGGGATTCGTGGTTTGACAAAGCAATATCTGTATCAAATGCGCACAGGGGTGCTGGTTTGGGCGGTCCTGCCCGGAAGTGAAGAAAGATGTTTCGTCAGCCCGTTTGGCGGGGCATAGTTTCCGGGAAGCTGTGAGAAGGGGGAGATGGTAATGCAGGAAACGCACATGCTGAAAGACCTGACGCATGGGTGGGATGACAACCCGGCGCGGTCACTTTCTCTGCACAAGAATGCCTATATCGACCCGGCCTGGCTGGCCGTTGACAAGCGTGAGATCTTTCACAAATCCTGGCAGTTTCTGTGCCATGAAGAAAAGCTGGCAAAGGCCGGAAGCTTTGCCACGGCCAACATTCAGGGACAAAGCATAGTTGCCATTCGCGGCAATGACGGTGACCTGCGCGCCTTCTACAATGTGTGCAAGCATCGTGGCCATGAATTGTTGCAGGGCGAAGGCACAACGCGGCGGGTGATCTGCCCGTATCATGCCTGGAGCTATGATCTTGACGGCAGCTTTCTTGAGGCGCGCCAGTCGCGTTTTATCGAGAATTTCAACAATGAGGATTTTTGCCTTGATCAGGTGCAGATAGAAACCTTCTGCCATTTCGTCTTTGTGAATCTGGACCCGGATGCGGCGCCGCTGGCAGAACAGTCTGGCGATCTGGCGAAAGAGATCATGTCCTATGCACCGGACATCGACAAACTGACCTTTGCGCACCGCCTGACCTATAACATCAAGGCGAACTGGAAGTCCGTGGTCGACAATTTTCTTGAATGCTACCACTGCCCGGTGGCGCATCGGGATTTCTGCACGCTGGTCGAGATGGACACCTACAAGGTGACAACGCATGGCATCTATTCCAGCCATATGGCAAAGGCTGGTCGTGAGGCGAACAAGGCGTATGGAACGGACGGCGCGACGGTCACCGATCATGCGGTCTGGTTCCTGTGGCCGAACACAACGCTGATGCGCTATCCCGGTCGCGGCAATTTCATGGTCTGGCGGTTTTACCCGGTTGGGCCCGAAGAGACCTATGAGGAGTTCGACTTCTTCTTCGAGACGGCCGAGGTGAATGACGCCGAAAAAGACGCCATCGCCTTTATCGATGATGTGCTGCAACCAGAAGATATCGGCCTTGTGGAAAGCGTTCAGCGCGGCATGCAGACGCCGGCCTATACACAAGGGCGCTATATGATCGATCCGGAAGGATCCGGCCTCAGTGAACATGCCGTGCATCATTTTCACTCGCTGGTTCTTGATGCCTATCGCCGCGGCGCCGCGTCATGAACACGCCCGATACATCATCCGATACATCATCTGGGCCGCTTTCTGGCCGCGTTGCTGTTGTCACGGGCGGCACAGGCGGTATCGGTACGGCCATTGTCGCCCGGCTGGCGCGTGAAGGTGCAGACGTTATCGCCGCCGACTTGCAGGATAATGTGGCCCGCGCTGACGGGACCGTGTTTTGCGCCCTTGATGTGACAGGCGAAGACAGTGTCACGGCGCTGGCAGATTTCGTGCGGGGCGATCTGGGACGACTCGATATTCTGGTCAATGCCGCTGGCATCGAGATTGAAAAAACCATCGAGCAGACATCGCTTGATGAATGGAATCACATTTTTGCTGTGAATGTCACCGGCACGTTTCTGACCTCGAAATATCTGGTGGGCCTGATGCGCGAGACCGGCGGCGGATCGATCATCAATTTCGGGTCCTATGACGGGTTCATTGCTGATCCCGAACTGGCAGCCTATTGCGCAACCAAGGGTGCGGTGCATGCGCTGACCCGCGCCATGGCGTGTGATCATGGACCGGAAAATATCCGCGTCAATGCAATCTGCCCGGGCTATATCGATACGCCGATGCTGCAAAGCTTCTTCCGCCATGGTGACGAAGACAAGATGAAGGCCGCGGCGCGCGATGTGCATCCGATGAAACGCTATGGCACGCCGGATGATGTTGCCGGTCTTGTCAACTGGCTGGCTGGTGATGAGGCGCGCTATGCGTCGGGACAATTGTGGGTGCTTGATGGCGGTCTGTCAGCGCAAGTACAGCAGATGAAACTCTAGCGGAGCGGGCAGGGATGGCGAAAAGTGTGATCATCACCTGTGCGGTTACCGGCGGCATTCATACGCCCAGCATGTCGCCATATCTGCCTGTCACGCCGGCACAGATTGCCAGCGATGCGATCGCCGCAAGCGAGGCTGGCGCCTCGATCATTCACCTGCATGCGCGCGATCCGAAAGACGGCAGGCCGACGGCTGATCCGGACGTGTTCATGGAATTTCTGCCTGTCATCAAACAGGGCTGCAATGCGGTGGTCAATATCTCCACTGGTGGCGGGCTCGGCATGTCGCTGGACGAACGTCTTGCCGCCGCCAACCGGGCATCGCCCGAGATGGCATCGCTCAATATGGGGTCGATGAATTTCGGGATTTTTCCAATGTTGGAAAAATACAGGGACTTCCAGCATGAGTGGGAACCGGCATTTCTTGAAATGACGCGTGACTTCATTTTCCGGAACACATTTCGTGATATCGAATTTGTGCTGCGTACGCTTGGCGATGATCACGGCACCCGCTTCGAGATGGAATGCTATGATCTGGGCCATCTTTACACAGTGGCGCATTTTGTGGATGCCGGGCTGATCAAGCCGCCTTTTTTCATCCAGATGATTTATGGCATTCTTGGCGGTGCAGGGGCCGAGATCGACAATCTGGTCCATATGCATAATGTGGCAGACCGGCTGTTTGGTGATGATTATGAATGGTCGGTGCTGGCAGCTGGCCGTCACCAGATACCGTTTGGCACCACAGCCGCTGTTCTTGGTGGCAATCTGCGGGTCGGTCTTGAGGACAGTCTGTTCATCGGCAAGGGTGAGCTGGCCGAAAGCAATGCAGACCAGGTCGCCAAAATTCGCCGGATTGTTGAGGATCTGTCCTTGCGCGTGGCAACGCCCGAGGAAACACGCGAACGCTTGCAGCTGAAAGGTGGCGATGCAGTTGCATTCTGACACCAGCATTCTGATACTGGTATTCTGACAAGACATAAGGGGAAGACACATGACCTACCAGACCAAGTTTCTGATCAATGGGGATATCGTGGCCGGCGAAGGTGAGGCCGTGCCTGTGATCAACCCGGCAACCGGCGATACCATCTGCAGCGTTGCCGAGGCCAGCAGTGAACAGGTCGATGCCGCGGTCCGGGCGGCGCAGGAAGCCTTCCCCGCTTTTGCTGCGCGCACGCCGGGTGACCGGTCGGCCCTGCTGCACGAACTGGCCAATCGGCTGGAAGCTGAGCGCGAGGCATTTGGCCGACTGGAATCGCTGGATTCGGGCAAGCCGGTTGGTGCCGCGATCGAAGAGATGGATGCCTGTGTCGATATCTTCCGCTTTATGGCTGGCGCTGTGCGCAACATGTCGGGCATTGCCGCCGGGGAATATATGGAAGGCTATACCTCGATGATACGGCGTGATCCGGTTGGCGTTGTTGCCAGTATCTCGCCCTGGAACTATCCGCTGATGATGGCCGCATGGAAGCTGGCACCGCCGCTGGCCACCGGGTGTACGATGGTGCTGAAACCGTCCGAGCTGACCCCGCTGACCACATTGAAGCTGGTCGGTGTGTTGCAGGACATCTACCCGAAAGGTGTGGTCAATATCCTGTCCGGACGGGGCGGCACAACCGGCAGCCAGCTGATCAATCATGCCGGGATTGAATTCATCTCGCTGACCGGGTCAGTCCGCACAGCCAGCCAGGTGTTGCAGGCGGCATCCTCGACGATCAAGAACACGCATCTGGAACTGGGCGGTAAAGCGCCGGTGATCATCTATGATGATGCCGATGTCGCAAAGGTTATCGAAGGGCTGAAAGGTTTTTCTTTCTATAATGCCGGTCAGGATTGCACGCAGCCCTGTCGCTATTACGTCGCCGACAAGATTTACGATAATTTTGTTGCCGACTTCGCCGGGGCCATTTCCAGCATTGCCACCGGCCAGCCCGAGGATGATGGCGTCGAGATGGGCCCGATCATCACGGCTGCTCAATATGACCGGGTGCAGGCGATGGTCGACACGGCCCGCGATGGCAATCATATGGAGATCGTTACAGGCGGCAAAACAATCGGCGGTAACGGGTTTTTCTACGAGCCGACACTGATCGCAAATGCCCTTCAGGATGACACGGTTGTCCGCGAGGAAATTTTCGGGCCAGTGGTGACGGCGACCCGTTTCAGCGATGTCGAAACAGCGATCACCTGGGCGAATGATTCGCCCTATGGTTTGTCAGCATCGGTCTGGACGCAGGATATATCAAAAGCCATGCAGACAGTGGCGCGCTTGCGCTACGGCGTTACCTGGGTGAACACGCATCTTGTCGGCATTTCCGAAATGCCGCATGGCGGGATGAAAGCCTCGGGCTATGGCAAGGACATGTCGATCTACTCGCTGGAAGACTACACCGTGCCGCGCCATGTGATGATCGCGCACTGATATGGGTTGCGCCGGATGAGCAACAAACTGCAGGCCAGACATGCGCTGGTTACCGGTGGCAGTCGCGGCATTGGCCGTGCGATCACCGACAGGTTTCTGGCCGAGGGGGCGGTGGTGGCCAGTTGTGGCCGCGGCGACCGGCCGGATGATCTGGATCCGCGCGCAATCTGGCATCAAGCGGATATAGCGCAGCGCAGCGATGTTGATTCCCTGGCTGCCCGGCTTGCCGATGAATGGGGGCAGCTTGATATTCTGGTGAATAATGCCGGGGTGCAGGTTGAAAAGACTGTTCTTGAAAGTTCGGATGATGACTGGGATCTGGTGATGGGTGTGAACGCAAAGGGTGTGTTCATGGCCTGCCGGGCCTTTATGCCGCTGATGACATCTGGTGGCAGCATCATCAATATCGGTTCGATCAGTGGTCATCACGCCGACCCGTCGATGGCGCTGTATAATGCGTCAAAAGCATTTGTTCACGGGCTTACACGATCGATCGCGGTTGATCATGGCGGTGCGGGCATTCGCTGCAATGCCATTTGCCCGGGTTGGATCATGACCGGTATGGCGGATGCCGCCTTTGATCTTGCCACTGATCCGGCACGGGCAAAGGCAGATGCGTTGGCGCGCCACGCAGCTGGCCGCTTCGGTGATCCGGCCGATATCGCGTCGGCGGCTGTTTATCTGGCCTCTGATGATGCCGCCTTTGTGACGGGCCAGACGCTGACGGTTGATGGCGGGCTTGTGGCGGCATCGCCGTTGCAACCGGGCCTGCATTGATCTGGACCTGTCCTGATCTGGTGAAATAAGGGATAGAGATGATGGCTTCACACAAGCATGACGACAGTGTTTCGGTTGTTGGCATCCTTGGTTCGGGGGTGATTGGCGCCAGCTGGGCCAGCCTGTTTCTGGCCCGTGGTCTGCAGGTTGACCTGTTTGATGCCGCGCCTGATGTCGCCGCAACGACAAACGCTTTCATCCGGCGGGCCTGGCCGCAACTGCGCGAACTGGACCTTGTCGAGACCGGGCTGGATATTGAAGATGCGCTGGCCAGACTGACGATCTGTGATACGGCGGCTGCGGCGGTGTACCGGGCCAGGTTTGTGCAGGAATCGGTGCCTGAAAGAATGCCGGTAAAGCATGCGATCTATGCCGAGATTGAACCGGTGCTGCGCCCTGATGCAGTGGTATCAACCAGTTCATCCGGTCTGTTGCTTGGTGATATGCAGCAGGGCTGGAAAGACCCGTCGCGCTTTATTCTGGGGCATCCTTTCAACCCGCCCCATTTGATCCCGCTGGTTGAACTTCTGGGCAATGAGAAAACTTCAGACGGGGTGCTGGAATTTGCCGCTGCCTTTTATGAGCGGTGCGGCAAGGAAACCATCTTCGTGCGCAAAGAGGTGCCGGCCCATGTGGCAAACCGGCTGCAGGCTGCGGTGTGGCGCGAGGCGATTCATCTTGTGGCTGAAGGGGTTGCCAGCGTTGGTGATGTCGACAAGGCGATGCGGGCAGGCCCTGGGCTGCGCTGGTCTGTCATGGGGCCGCATATGCTGTTCAGCCTTGGCAGTGGCGGTCTTGGCCTTGACGGCTTCTGCGCACGATATGGTGACAGTTTTCACACCTGGTGGGATTCGCTTGGCAGCCCGCGGCTGACGCCAGAGATTGCAGCGATGCTTGCCGACGGTGTTGCCGATGAGGAATCTGGTCGTTCGTTCGAGGAATTGGTCGAGGAACGTGATCGCAAACTTATTGCCGCCATCACGGCGATGAAGGATATTTGAACAGGAAAGGTTGCGTGTGATGGCTGAGTTTATGACATTGAAACAGGCTGTCTCGACGCATCTTGAGGACGGCATGTTTGCCGCCTTTGAAGGCTTTACCCACCTTATGCCCTATGCCGCCGCGCATGAGGTGATCCGCCAGAACAGGCGCGATCTGACTGTTGTGCGGATGACGCCCGATGTGATCTATGACCAGCTGATCGGTATGGGCTGCGTTGCCAAAATGATCTTCTCATATGCTGGCAATCCGGGGGTGGGCCTGTTGCGCCGCCTGCGGGATTCGCTGGAGAATGACTGGCCGCACCGGATCGAGATTGTGGAACATTCACATGCCGCGCTTGCTCATGCCTATGAAGCGGGCGCATCGCGGCTTCCCTTTGCGGTATTGCGCGGTTATGTCGGCACCGACTTTGCCGCGGTCAATCCGGAAATCCGCAGCGTTACCTGCCCGTTCACTGGTGAAGAGCTTGCTGCGGTGCCGGCGATAAACCCCGATATCACATTCATTCATGCGCTGAAGGCGGACCGTGCCGGCAATGTGCTGATCGAAGGCATCACCGGGGTCCAGAAAGAGGCGGTGCTTGCAGCCGGCAAAGCCGTGGTGACGGTAGAGGAAACGGTCGACAGTCTTGACCCGCATCCCAACGCCCTTGTGTTACCGCACTGGGTTGTTACCGCGATCGCCGAGGTGCCTGGCGGGGCGCATCCATCCTATGCCCACGGCTATTACCCGCGTGACAATGCCACCTATAGGGCGTGGGATGCCATTTCGGCTGACCGCGCCAGATTTCTGGACTGGATGAAGACACATGTCATTGATGAGGATGCGCGGGTCTTTGCCACGCGTGTGGCAAAACTGACAGACGGATAAACGTGGACAAATGGGTATCGTGGGATGAACACCGAATTCACTGCCGATGAAATGATGACAATTGCCGCGGCGCGCCTGCTGACCTCAGATGATGTGTGTTTTGTCGGCATCGGCCCGCCATCGGCCGCCTGCAATATGGCGCGCCTGACACATGCGCCGGGAATCACCCTGATCTATGAATCAGGCACCATCGGCACGGCCCCGACGGTATTGCCATTATCGATTGGCGATGGTGAATTGTGCGATACAGCGCTGACCACCGTGTCGGTGCCCGAGATGTTTCGCTATTGGCTGCAGGGCGGGCATATCACTGTCGGTTTTCTGGGTGCGGCGCAGATTGACCGGTTTGCCAACATCAACACCACGGTGATCGGCGATTATGCCGCCCCACGGACCCGTCTTCCGGGTGGCGGCGGGGCGCCCGAAATCGCCAGCCTGTCGCAAAAGGTGTTTGTCACCATGAAGCAGTCGCTGCGCAGCATGGTTGAGGAAATAGATTTCGTTACCAGCTTCGGGCATGGCAATGGGGCAGGGGATCGCGCTGCCATCGGACTGACAACCTTTGGCCCGGCCGCGCTGATCACCGACCTGGCGTTGTGGGAGCCAGACCCCGAAACAGCCGAGTTGACGGTAACGAGTCTGCATCCCGGCATTGACCGACAGGCGGTTCAGGACCAGTGCGGCTGGCCGGTCCGCTTTGCCGAGGGGCTGGTTGAATCACCGCTGCCAACAGAAGAAGAGCTGTCGGCACTGCGCGAGATAAAGGCCCGAACCGAGAAGGCGCATGCCCCGCGCCCCTAGGCATGGCTGATCCTTCGTCATCTTGGGGTGCGCCCATTTAGAACTGGAAAGACGGCCCCTGTTCCGTCACTCTGTTGCCACCGGTTTCAGAGCAATGACAGGATTTGTATTTTGGCGGAGCGGTCATTCAAGAAAGAAGTCCAGCAACTGCGTATTGGCGCTGGCGAAGAGTTTCGCGGCGAAGGCATTCTGGCGATTACCAAGGCGTTGCTGGAAAATGGTGTTGGTTATGTTGGCGGTTATCAGGGCGCGCCGATCAGCCATCTGATGGATGTGCTTGCCGATGCCGAAGATATCCTTGGTGAACTGGGCGTGCGCTTTGAATCCTCTGCATCCGAGGCCAGTGCAGCAGCCTCGCTGGCAGCATCTGTACATTACCCGATCCGCGGCGCGATCACCTTCAAATCTACCGTTGGCACCAATGTTGCGTGTGATGCGCTGGCCAATCTTGCTTCTGGCGGGGTTCTTGGCGGCGCGTTGATCATTGTGGGTGAGGATTATGGCGAAGGCAGCTCGATCATGCAGGAGCGCAGCCACGCCTTTGCGATGAAGTCCCAGATATGGCTTCTTGACCCGCGCCCCAATCTGCCGTCGATTACCGAGGCGGTAGGCCATGGCTTCAACCTGTCCGAAGCCTCAAACACCCCGGTGATGCTGGAAGTGCGCATTCGCAGCTGTCATGTGCATGGCAGTTTCACTGCCGCAGATAACCGGCCGCCAGCCCTGTCGGTGCGCGATGCGCTGGCCAATCCGCGGCGGGATACGGCGCGGGTTGTGTTGCCGCCAGCATCCTATGTGCATGAAAAGGAAAAATATGAGAAGCGGCTGCCCGCGGCGATCGATTATATCGTCGAAAACGGCCTGAATGAATATTTCGGGCCAGAGGACGCCAGGGTCGGCATTGTGTTGCAGGGGGGCATGTATAATGGCGTGATCCGGGCGTTGCAGCGCCTTGGCCTTGCCGATGTCTATGGCGAAAGCGCGGTGCCGCTTTATGTATTGAACGTGACCTATCCGCTGGTGCCGGATCAGTTCCTGTCCTTTTGTGAAGGCAAGGACCATGTCCTGATTGTCGAAGAAGGACAGCCGGACTTCATCGAGGAATCGTTGCGCGCCACCCTGCACCGGGCCGGGGCGCATATCGCGGTTTCCGGCAAGGATGTGTTGCCGATGGCGGGCGAATATACCGGCGCTGTCATGCTGCAAGGGGTAAGCGCATTCCTGACAAAGGCCGCGCCGCATCTGCTGCCCGATAGCAGGCGGGCACCCAATCAGCCAGAGGCCGATCCCGACATGCCGGATCTGTCGAAAACGGTTCCGCCGCGCCCGCCGGGCTTTTGTACAGGGTGTCCGGAACGCCCGATCTTTGCCGCGCTGAAACTGGCCGAACAGGAACATGGCCCCTTTCAGGTGGCTGGCGACATTGGCTGTCATCTGTTTGGGTCGCTGGCGCCATTCAATATTGGCGGCACGACAATGGGCTATGGCCTGGGTCCGGCCTCAAACGCTGCCTTTCATGGTGGCGATGGTGAAAATCGACCGATTTCGATCCTTGGTGATGGCGGCTTCTGGCACAACGGGCTGAACAGTTCGATCGGCAATGCTGTCTACAACAAGGGTGATGGTATCACCGTCATCATTGACAATTTCTACTCGGCTGCAACCGGCGGTCAGGACCTGTTGTCATCGCGCGCCGATAACGCCACGCGCGACACACGTCACCCGATTTCAAAAGCGGTTGAAGGTGTTGGTGTCGACTGGGTGCGGGAGGTTGACCGGACCTATGATGTGGGCCGGATGCGCGCGGTGATAGACGAGGCATTGACCACCGTTCATAGCGGGCCAAAGGTGATTGTCGCGTCGTCTGAATGCATGTTGAACAGACAGCGCCGTGAAAAGCCGTTGATGAAAAAGGCGGTCTCTGACGGCCGTCGTGTTGTGAAGCCGAAATTCGGTGTGGATGAGGATGTATGTACTGGCGATCATGCGTGCATGCGCCTGTCGGGATGCCCGTCACTGACCCTGAAGACGCTGGATGATCCGCTGCGAGATGATCCGGTGGCACATATCGACCAGAGCTGTGTGGGATGTGGAAATTGTGGTGAGGTTGCTGATGCGGCGGTTCTGTGTCCGTCCTTTTATCAGGCAGATCTTGTCCATAATCCGCGAGCAGGTGAACGGATGATGGCACGACTGCGCCGGTCGGTGATCGGCTGGTTGCAGCGCCGTCGGGCCGCCCGCCGCCTGCAGTTTGAGACAGTGGCCTGATCATGACGCCAGGCATCGCAGATCAGACCCACGGTCAAGCTGGGCTGGACAACATCATAAAGCTGGCGGTGATGGCTGTTGGTGGCCAGGGCGGCGGTGTGTTGACAAGCTGGATTGTCGATCTTGCCGAAGCGAATGGCTATGCCGCGCAGTCAACCTCTGTTGCGGGAGTCGCCCAGCGCACAGGCGCCACGATCTATTATGTCGAGATGCTGGCCGATACCGGCCGCAAGCCGGTTTTTTCCCTGATGCCTGCCGAGGCCGATGTTGACATATTGATTGCTGCCGAATGGATGGAGGCCGGGCGGGCGATGATCCGCAATTTCGTGTCGCCTGATCGCACGGTCCTGATTGCCTCATCACACCGCACACTTGCCGGCATCGAAAAATCAGTGCCGGGCAATGGCATCGCCGATGATGACGAGGTACGACGCGCGGCAGAAAAAATGGCCCATAAGGTCATCGCGTTCGATATGGAGGCGATTGCAGCAGACGCCGGCACAATGATTTCTGCCAGCCTGTTTGGTGCGCTGTCGGGTGCCGGGGTTCTGCCTTTTTCCAGACAGGCCTTTCATGACACGATCCGGCGCGGCGGCCGCGGGGTTGAGGCATCGCTGGCAGCATTTGACGTGGCACATGAACGCGCCGCATCAGGCGGTGGTGATGTGCCTGCTGCACCGCCAAAGCCGCGTCTGAACACAGTGCCAGCTGTCAACGGCCCGGCCCGTCTTGTCGAGCAATGGCGCGGTTTGAATGCGCGGCTGGCCGATCTTCCCGATGCGGCGCGCCCGCTAGCCGAGGCCGGGCTGCGCAAGGTGGTTGATTATCAGGATGCTGCCTATGGTGCGGCCTGGTTTGATTGCCTTGAAACGCTTGTGACACTCGACAGGCAGCATGGTGGCGGCAGGCATGATTTTGCCTTTTCCGCACAGGCTGCCAAATATCTGGCGAATGCATGGTGCTATGACGACATTATCCGGGTGGCCGACCTGAAGACGCGTGCGGCCCGCACATCGCGCATCGATGACGAGGTTGGTGCCAGTGCGGCCAGTATTGTTCAGGTAACCGAATATGTGCATCCGGGGGCTGCCGAGTTCATTTCGATGATGCCGCGCCGGATCGGTCGCTATATCGATGCACGGCCCCGGCTGGTGCAGCGCATTGATCGGCTGGTCAATCGGGGCCGGCGTATCAGATCGGATTCACTGCGCGGGTTCTTTGGCTTTTATCTGCTGGCGGGCATGCGGCGCTGGCGGCGCGGGCTGTATCGGCATGCCAGTGAAATGGCGCATATCGATGCCTGGCTGGCCGCGGCAACGGAACGGCTGCCGCATGATTACGCGCATGCTGTCAGCATTTTGAAGGCCCGGCGGCTGATCAAGGGCTATAGCGACACGCATGCACGCGGGCTTGGCAAGTTTGACAAGGTCATGCAGGGGGCCACGCGTCTTGCCAATCACCCGGATGCCGGTGAGTGGACCGAACGGCTGATCCGCACGGCGCTTGCCGATGCTGAAGGCAATGCACTGGATGGTGCATTGAAAACGGTGGACAGTTTCGTGGATGTTGATGGTGGCGCGGCGGGTACGGCCTAGCCGCCAGCCGCATGCGTATCCAGAATCTGGCGGGCAATGATCTGCTTTTGCACCTCGCTGGCACCTTCATAGATGCGCAGTGCCCGAATTTCCCGATACAGTTCCTCAACCTTGACGCCGGTGCGCACACCATCACCGCCATGCAGCTGCACAGCCTTGTCAATCACCGCCTGCGCGGTTTCAGTGGCATGCAGCTTGGCCATGGATGCTTCCCGGCTGACCCGCGCCGCCCCTTTATCCTTGGTCCAGGCGGCCCGATAAATCAGCAAGGCGGATGTATCGATATCGAGCGCCATCTCGGCAAGGCTGGCCTGAACTGTCTGCATGGCGGCCAGCGGCGCACCGAACAATTCACGCTGGCTGGTGCGGGTCAGGGCTTCATCAAGGGCACGCCGGGCAAACCCCAGCGCGGCCGCACCAACGGTGGACCGAAAGACATCAAGCACCGCCATGGCAATGCCAAAACCCTTGCCGGCAGTGCCGATCAGCGCGTCTCCTGGCAGCTTCATGCCGTCGAAGCGCAGTCTTGCCAGCGGATGCGGGGCGATCACGTCAAGGCGTTCGACAATCTCCAGCCCGGGCGTATCTGCCGGTACCAGAAAACAGGACAGGCCTTTGGCACCCGGCCCCTCGCCGGTACGGGCGAACAGCGTGTAGATATCGGCAATGCCGCCATTTGAAATCCAGGTCTTTTCGCCGTCAATGACCCAGCCATTACCATCGGCCTTGGCGGTGGTGGACATGTTGGCCACATCTGACCCGCTGGCCGGTTCCGACAGCGCAAAGCCGGCAATGGCACTGCCCTCTGTGGTTTTTGTCAGCCATTCGCGGTGTCCGGCATCACCGAACAGGCTGACTGGTCCCATGCCAAGGCCCTGCATGGCAAAAGCAAAATCAGCCAGACCATCATGGCGGGCCAGCGTTTCGCGGACCAGACACAAGCTACGCACATCCAGTGTCGGCTGGTCCAGATTGGCGGTATGCCTCAGCCAGCCAGCCGCCCCCAGGTCGGTGACAAGTTGCCGGCAGGCGGCGTCCACATCACCATGATCAACGCTAAGATGGGTTGCGCACCAGCTATCAAGCGCGCTGGCCAACTCGCGGTGAGCGGTGTCCAGAAAAGGCCAGTCAAGAAAGCTGCGATCCGGCATCAGTCCCCCTCGAAGACCGGCTTTTCCTTCGCAACAAAGGCCTTGTAGGCGCGTCGGAAATCTTCGGTCTGCATGCAGATGGCCTGTGCCTGTGCCTCGCTTTCGATGGCGGCTTCAAGGCTCATCGACCATTCCTGATTCAGTTGTGTCTTGGTCATCATGTGGGCAAAGTTCGGACCGGCAGCGATGCGGCTGGCCAGGGTATTTGCGGCCTCATCGAGTGCGCTGGCCGGGTGGATTGCATTCCAGAACCCCCATGCCAGGCCCTCATCGGCACCCATACTGCGGCCGGTATAAAGCAAGTCCGCAGCGCGGCCCTGTCCGATGATTCTCGGCAGCATCGCGCAGGCACCCATATCACAGCCGGCCAGCCCGACACGGGTAAACAGGAAGGCGGCTTTTGCCTCGGGCGTTGCCAGTCGCATATCTGCTGCCATCGCCAGAATGGCCCCGGCGCCAACGCAGATACCGTCAACAGCGGCGATCACCGGCGTGCCGCAGGACAGCATGGCCTTGACCAGATCGCCAGTCATCCGGGTGAAGCGCAGCAAGCCCTTCATATCCATATCGACAAGCGGCCCGATGATGTCATGTACATCACCGCCCGAGCAGAAATTGCCCTCATTTGATGCCAGAATGACGGCATCCACGTCATCTGCACAGGCCAGGCTGCGAAAGCAATCGCGCAATTCGGCATAGCTGTCGAAGGTCAGCGGGTTTTTGCGGTCAGCCCCCTGCAGGCGAATGGTCGCCACGCGGTCCTGCCAGTGCCAGTCGAAATGCGTTGGCTGCAAATCCTTCATCACGGTCATTCTTCATCATCTCCCAGCTGTTCCAGCAGACCGGCAAGCAGATCAAGCTGTTCGCTGTCGAGATTGGCAAACATGCCATTGACCCATGTTTCGTGCGCCACCGCCATCTGCTGAAAGCGCTGATGGCCAAGGCTGGTTAGCCTGACAGTAGCTGCCCGCTTGTCATCCGGGGCAACTTCACGAAGGACAAGACCTTCACGGATCAGGCTCTCAACAATACCGGTCACATTGCCGTTGGACACTTTCAGATGCGTCGACAGTGCGCTCATCCGCAAGCCGTCTTCATGCCAGCTCAGCGTCGCCATGACATCAAATCGCGGCAAGGTGGTTTCGAAATCGTCACGAAGCGACGCGCGCAATCTGTTCAGAAAATTGCGGTTGCGGTCAAGCATACGCAGCCATACCCGCAGGCGCTGCTTTGACAGGGACATCCCGGCATGGTCGTTCAGTGCTGCTGGATACAGTGGATGCAGTGTGCTGTCCTTCATCCTTCACCGCCATTGATTGCTATTGTCTGGCCATTCACCGCATCAGACCCCGGCCCGCACAGCCACAAGGCAGCAGTACTGACTTCCTGCGGCGTGATCAGCCTGCCAAGCGGGCTCATCTCGGCAAGGGCACCCGTTGCATCCTCACGCGACTTGCCGGTCTTGGCAATGATATTGTCGATGCTGCGGTCGGTCATCTCGGTGTCCAGATATCCCGGACACAGTGCATTTGCGGTGATACCGCTGCTGGCAAGTTCTGCCGCTGTCGATCTTACCAGCCCGTTGACCCCGTGTTTGGAAGCACTGTAGGCGCTGGCATAACGGTGGCCGGACAGTCCGGTGATGGAAGAGATGGCAATCAGCCGTCCCCAGCTGCATTTGGCATTGCGAAGCTGCTGCAGGCCGGCCCGAAAGGTCAGAAAACATCCGGTCAGATTGACCGCCATGATGCGGTGCCACATCTCGGTAGATGTGCGATGCAGGGGTGCGCTTTCGGCGATGCCGGCATTGGCAATGACGATATCTGCATGTCCGATTGATTCGAACATCGCATCGGTCGCTGTCTCATCGGTGACATCCAGTATGTGCGCGGTGATGCCATGCGTGGCGTCAGTGACGGCCTGAAGCGGTTCGGGGCGGCGTCCACAGATATGGACATCGCCGCCAGCGGCAGCAAAATCTTCGGCCAGAACCCGGCCAAGCCCGCTGCCACCACCGGTAACCAGAATTCTCTTCCCTGATAAATCCACCTGTGCTTCCCCCTCGTTAGGCTCACCACCTTATGCCATCAATTGCGGCCGGGCGAGTCTCTGCGCCATCTAGACGCGGATGCCAATCCCTTCTCCGCGCTCTGACAGACGTTGCAGCTGATCGCGTCCGGGATGATATGGTTCTGGCCATGCCTCGTCCTTGTCACCCAGAGCCGCTGCGGCGTGCAGCGTCCAGTAGGGGTTTGCAAGGTGCGGGCGGGCAAGGCACACAAGATCGGCACGACCCGCCATCAGGATCGAATTCACATGGTCAGGTTCATAGATGTTGCCGACCGCCATGGTCGGGATATTGCGCTCGTTGCGGATCCTGTCTGAAAACGGCGTCTGGAACATGCGCCCGTAAACAGGCCGTGCCTCGATCGATGTCTGTCCGGCGGACACATCAACAATATCAACACCGGCACTGCGGAACGCTTCGGCAATCTCGACCGCCTCGCTGCCATCCACACCTGTTTCTGCAACCCAGTCGGTTGCCGAGATGCGCACGGACATTGGCCGGTCTTCTGGCCACACAGCCCGCATCGCTGAAAACAGCTCCAGCGGATAGCGCAGCCGGTTCTCCAGACTGCCGCCATATTCATCGCTGCGATGGTTTGACAGCGGTGAGATGAAGGACGACACCAGATAGCCATGCGCGGCATGCAGCTCGATCATGTCAAAGCCGCATCTGGTTGCCATTTTGGTGGCTGCCACAAATTCAGCCGTGACCATATCCATGTCCCGGCGGTCCATTTCTTTCGGCACGGCATTGGCTGGCGACCACGCAATTGCCGATGCCGACAGCAGTGGCCAGTTGCCCTCGCGCAATGGTGCGTCCATCTCTTCCCAGCCAAGCTGTGTTGATCCCTTGCGCCCGGCATGGCCGATCTGCATGCAGATTTTTGCCTCGGTCTCGGCATGAACGAAATCGACGATCCGCGTCCAGGCGGCTTCATGTTCAGGGGTATAGAGCCCGGGGCAGCCCGGGGTGATGCGGCCCTGGGCACTGACGCAGGTCATCTCGGCATAGATCAGGCCGGCACCGCCCTTGGCGCGTTCGGCGTAATGAACAAGATGCCAGTCATTAGGTGTGCCATCGACGGCCTTGTACTGCGCCATGGGTGATACAACCAGGCGGTTTTTCAGGCGCATGTCGCGCAGGCGATAAGGCGCAAACATCGGGGCGCGATGAATGCCATTTTCACCCGCCTGCTGCTGGAACCAGATTTCGGCTGATTTCAGCCATTCAGCATCGCGCAGGCGCAGATTTTCATGGCCAATCCGCTGTGATCGTGTCAGCAGCGAATAGTTCAGCTGCACCGGATCAAGGTGCAAATACCGCTCGACATCCTCGAACCATTCGGTTGAGTTGCGCGCCGCAGACTGCAGGCGCAACACATCCAGCCTGCGATCTTCCTGATAGCGGGAAAAGGCGTTGTCCAGAGTGGCTTCACTGGTCAGCAGATCGGCAAGGGAAATGGCGGATTCAAGTGCAAGCTTGGTCCCCGATCCAATCGAAAAATGGGCTGTGGCCGAGGAGTCGCCCAGCAGCACAACATTCTTGTGATACCAGTTTTCACACAGAACACGATTGAAGTTCAGCCAGGCTGACCCGCGCATATGACGGGCATTCGACATCAGGCTGTGGCCGCCCAGATGCGCTTCAAAAATCTCTTCACATGCCGCGATGTTTTCATCCTGCGTCATGTCACCAAAGCCCCAGGCATCCCAGGTGTCTTCGCTGCATTCCACGATGAAGGTCGCCGTATCTTCTTCGAACTGATAGGCGTGCGCCCACACCCAGCCATGGCGTGTTTCTTCAAAAATGAACGTGAAGGCGTCATCGAACTTCTGCCGCGTGCCAAGCCAGACGAACTTGCAGGCGCGCCGGTCAATTTCGGGGCGGAACGCATCTTCGAAATGCGCGCGAATGCGGGAATTCACACCGTCAGCCGCCACCACCAGATCATGGTCGGCGCACAGCGCATCAATATCATCGATATCAGTCTCGAATTTCAGCGTCACGCCCAGCGCAGAGGCGCGGTCCTGCAACAGCATCAGCAGCTTTTTCCGCCCAATGCCACAAAAGCCATGACCGCTGGATACCAGACGCTGACCCTTGTGAATCAGCGCAATATCATCCCAATAGGCAAAATATTCCTTGATCGCAGCAGCACTGACGGGATCATTTTCATGCAGGTTGGCCAATGTTTCGTCGGACAACACAACGCCCCAGCCGAATGTGTCATCGGCACGGTTTCTCTCAATCACCGTGATATCATGCGACGGATCCCGCAATTTCATGCTGATCGCGAAGTACAATCCGGCCGGACCACCACCAAGACAGGCAATTTTCATCGTCAGAGCCTCTTCAAAGCTTGCAAGCGCCACCGCAGCCTTTGCAGGGATGCTCTTATCAAAATGACATTGGCGCAGAACAATTTCAAGCTTAAACCAATTGCATTTATGCCACAGCCGCATCTATAGTAGTGGGCAGGTGGGCCGAAAACGAGGATGGCAGGCACGCCAGAAACCGGGGCGTGGTGAGGAAACAGATGAAGGTATTCAGCTTTTCGCAGGATATCGGATTTCGGCATTGCGATCCGGCCGGGATCGTTTTCTACCCCCGATATTTTGAGATGATGAACGATGCGGTGGAGCTGTTTTTCCGTGATGCGGTCGACTGGCCCTTCAGCCGCATGCACGCTGTGGACCGGCGCGGGATTCCAGCCGTATCCGCGCATCTTGATTTCAAGTCACCGGGGCGTCTGGGTGACCAGCTTGACTGGACATTGAGGGTCAGCCGGCTTGGCCGGTCCAGCGCCACCATGATGCATCAGGCGATGATCGGTGATACCGAGATATTGAGCGGGACGACAACGATCGTTCATACCGATCTGGACAAAATGGGCGCTCTGGCATGGACGGATGACGTTCGCGGCGCGCTGGCCGCCTATGTCAATGAAGGGGAGGCAGGCTGACATGCCATTGACGGACATACAGCCAGCAGGCTGGAAGGCGCCGAAGGGTTATGCCAATGGCATGCTGGGCGAAGGCCGGGTGCTCTGCATAGGCGGGCAGATTGGCTGGAATACGGATCAGCGCTTCGAGGTGCATGATTTTATCGGGCAGATGCAACAGACATTGCGCAACATTGTCGAGGTGGTTGAAGCGGCAGGTGGCCATATTGAAGATATTGCCCGCCTGACCTGGTTCGTGACCGACAAGGCTGAATATCTGGCCAGCCAAAGCGCTGTCGGGGCAGCTTATCGCGAGGTCATGGGCTATCACTTTCCGGCGATGACAATGGTGGTGGTCAGTGCACTGGTAGAGGATGAAGCCCGTCTGGAGATTGAGGCAACGGCCATTTTGCCAAAGCAAGAGGATGGCTGACAGCAAAGTCTGGCGCCAGATGCAAGGGGGAGATTTTCAATGTATGTATCTGCACATTCCGACAGTTTCTCGCGTGATAATCTGCCCGCCGCGTCGGACTGGCCAGACCTGCTGACTGACGGTTTTGATTATGGTGAACGTTTGAACGCAGGTGTCGAGCTGACCGATGCCATGGTGGATCGCGGCTTTGGTGATGCTGTGGCGCTGATCGGCAACGGGCGGCAGCGCACCTACAAGGAGCTGGCCGACTGGACCAACAGGCTGGCGCATGCGCTGGTTGATGATCTCAAGATCAAGCCCGGCAATCGGGTGCTGATCCGGTCGGCGAACAATCCGGCGATGGTTGCCTGCTGGATTGCCGCGACCAAGGTTGGTGCGGTCGTGATAAATACCATGCCGCTGCTGCGGGCTGGCGAGCTGGCCAAATATGTGGACAAGGCCGAGATATCACACGCGCTGTGCGATACAAGACTGATGGATGAGCTGACAGCCTGCGCCAAGACCAGCGCGTGGCTGAAGACAGTTGTCGGGTTTGACGGCACCGCCAATCATGATGCCGAACTGGACAGGCTGGCCCTGTCCAAACCGGTGCGTTTTGATGCTGTTGAAACGGCATCGGATGATGTGGCACTGATCGGCTTTACCTCCGGGTCAACGGGTGAGCCGAAAGGCACGATGCATTTTCATCGCGATCTGATGATCATTGCCGATGGCTATGCGCGTGAGGTGCTGAAGGTGACGCCGGATGATATTTTCATTGGGTCACCGCCGCTGGCCTTCACCTTCGGGCTGGGCGGGCTGGCCGTGTTCCCGCTGCGGTTTGGTGCCACCGCCATTCTTCTGGAGAATGCCACACCGCCACATCTGGTCGAGATGATTGAGACCTATAAGGCAACTGTCTGCTTTACCGCGCCTACAGCTTATCGGGTGATGCTGGCGGCGATGGATGAGGGGGCTGATCTTGGCTCTCTGCGGGCTGCTGTATCGGCTGGCGAGACATTGCCAGCCCCGGTCTACAGTGACTGGATGGCAAAAACCGGCAAGCCGATGCTGGACGGCATCGGGGCCACAGAATTGCTGCATATCTTCATCAGCAACCGCTTTGATGATCATGCGCCCGCCAGTACCGGCAGGCCGGTTCATGGATATGAAGCCAAGATTATTGGACCTGACGGTGCGCCCCTACCCGATGGTGAAGTGGGCCGGCTGGCGGTGCGCGGGCCAACCGGCTGCCGTTATCTGCGCGGTGAACGCCAGCAGGAATATGTGGCCGGTGGGTGGAACATCACTGGTGACAGCTTTTCACGTGATGAGAACGGATATTTTCACTTTGCCGCACGGAATGACGATATGATCATTTCGTCAGGCTATAACATCGCCGGCCCCGAGGTAGAGGCAGCGTTGCTGTCACATGAGGCGGTTGCAGAATGTGCGGTGATCGGTGTGCCGGATGAAGAGCGCGGGGCGATTGTCGAGGCGCATGTGGTGCTGCGCGGCGACGTGACCGGGGATGCGCAGACCGGGGATGCGCAGATGATCAAGGCCCTGCAAGACCACGTAAAGGCAACCATCGCGCCGCATAAATATCCGCGTGCGGTCATGTTCACTGATGCGCTGCCAAAGACCGAGACCGGAAAAATCCAGCGGTTTCGTCTGAAGCAGACGGCGGGCTAGGGGGCGGTCATGGCGCAAAAAAAACCACTTCGCATCAGCATAATCGGCGCTGGCCCGGCTGGTCTCTACACCGCTATTCTGGCGCGCCAGCATCTTGGTGATGCTGTGATCGAGGTGATTGAGCAGAACCCGAAAGGGGCCACTTTCGGCTTTGGCGTGGTCTTTTCAGACAAGGCCCTGGATTTTCTGTCTGCCGGCGACCCGCAAACAGTGGCTGACCTCGACCCGTGGATGGAACGCTGGGACAATATGACCCTGAACCACCCCGACGGGCGGGTTGTTCTTGACGGGATTGGCTTCAGCGCGATCGGGCGGTTGAAATTGCTGCAGCTGCTGGAAGCGCGGGCGGCTGATCTGGGGGTAAATATTACCTATGACAGGGCCATTGATGATCCGGACAAGCTCAAGGCGGATGTTATCATTGGCGCGGATGGACTGAACTCGGTGGTACGGCGGGCCAACGAGGCCGGTTTTTCCCCCACCATCGACCATTTTACAAACCACTTTGCCTGGTTCGGCAGTGATGGAGTGTTTGATACGCTGACCCAGAGTTTTATCCATACCGAACACGGTCCGATGAATGCGCATCACTATCGCTATGCCCCTGATCGCAGCACATTTATTGTTGAATGCGGGCCGCAGACATGGGCGGCGCATGGCTTCGATACGATGGACGAAGATGACAGTGCAGCCCGATGTGCCGATCTGTTCAGTGATGTTCTGGGCGGTGCGCGTCTGGTGACCAACAAATCTGCCTGGCGGGTGTTTCCGCGGCTGTGGTGTGCACGCTGGGTTGCCGGACGGCAGGTGATATTGGGTGATGCGGCGCACACATCGCATTTTTCGATCGGATCGGGAACAAGGCTTGCAATGGAAGATGCGATTGCGCTTGTTCAGGCACTGGCAGCGCATGAGGACGTGCCAACGGCGCTTGCCGCCTATCAGGATACACGCCTGCCTGTTGCCCGGAAAATTGTTACGGCGGCCAATACGTCGGCGCGCTGGTATGATGATTTTGGTGCGCATATGCAACTGCCACCGCTGGATTTTGCTTATGGATATCTGACCCGGTCCGGCCGCATGACGCCGGCGCGGGCACGCCGCCTGGCACCAGCCTTCATGGCGGAATATGACGCGGCAACGCTTGCCGCAACGCAAGATCAGGTGCCGGCATCGCTGCCAGGTTCTGATGCGATCGGCTTTGATCGTGCGGCGCATGCCAATTGTTCGGCAATCCTGTGGGACAATCTGCAACGCAACCCTCATAAGCTGGCAATTATTTGCAAGACGGGCATCGGCGAGATGGGGGATGTCACCTATGCCGAACTGATCGCGCAGGCGGCACAGTGGGGTAACGCCTTCATCGCTGCCGGCCTTCAACGCGGCGACCGCATTCCCTTCTTTCTGGATGATACGCCGTCCTATCCGGCGGCATTTTTCGGGGCGGTTCGCGCCGGCTTTGTGCCGGTATTGCTGAACACCCAGACAAATGCCGATACGCTGTCCTATTTCCTTGGTGATACCGAGGCGCGGATCGTGCTGTGCGAGGCGGCGTTCCTGTCATCCTTCCCGCCTGACATGCTGGCCCGCAGCAGTGTCGAACAGCTTGTCGTTGTGAATGGTGATGTGGATGAAGACGGGCATATCTCGCAGCAGGATTTTCTGGCCGATCAACCGCTCACGCTGGACTGCGCCGATACAACGCCCGGTGACATGGCGTTCTGGATGTATTCGTCGGGAACGACCGGACGGCCAAAGGGCATTGTCCATCTGCATCATGATATGGCCTACACGCAGCAATCCTATGGCCGGCAGGTGCTGGGAATTACCGCTGATGACATATGTTTTTCTGTGCCAAAGATCTTTTTTGCCTACGGGTTTGGCAATTCCATTACCTTTCCGTTTTCGGTTGGCGCCACCTCTGTGCTGTTGCCGGGCCGCCCCGATCCGGCAACGATTTTCGACACGATAGAACGCTGTCGGCCAAGCCTGTTTTTTGGACTGCCGACACTTTATACCGCTTTGTGCAGCGCCGACGGTGCTGGTGCGCGTGACCTGTCCTCGATCCGCCGATCAGTCTCGGCAGCCGAAACCTTGAGCCAGGATATCTATGATGCGTGGAAGGGGCTGTGCGGGCATGGCCCAACCGAGGGGCTGGGGTCAACCGAATTGCTGCATATCTATCTGTCCAACCATCCGGATGATCACCGCGTTGGCGCCGCTGGCGCCCCGGTGCCGGGTTATGAGGTGCAACTGCAGCGCCCTGACGGCAGTCCTGCATCTCCGGGCGAGGATGGTGTGATGCTGGTGCGCGGCGATTCATCGACGCCCTGCTATTGGCGACGTGCCGACAAGACAGCAGAGACAATGCGCGATGGCTGGATCTATACCGGTGACCGGTTTATCGAGCGCGATGGCTATTACTATTTTCAGGGCCGCGCCGATGATCTGATCAAGGTGTCCGGGCAATGGGTCTGGCCTCTTGAAATAGAGCGCTGCCTGAATGAACATGATGACGTCACTGAATGCGCTGTGCTGGCGCATCAGCTTGCCGACGGGCGGATGACTTTGCGTGCGGTGGTTGCGCTGCGTGACGGAATGCCTGGCGATGATGCCACAACCAGGCGTCTTCAGGACTTTGTGCGGGGCGAGCTGATGCCGTTCAAATATCCGCGGATTGTAGAATACACCGCATCCTTGCCAAAGACCGGCACAGGGAAGATTGACCGGCAAGCCCTGCAAAAAGATTCACTGCAAAAAGATTCACCGCAAAACAGCGGAGCGGTGGCCTGACAACACTGACGAAGCTGGTAGCCGGACATACTTGCCAGCCAGCGTCTGGCAGCAACAAGAGAGTGGAAAGAGATGACAGACAGCCTTGGCACAATGGAAGACCTTCCCGAAGATTATCGCGCTGCCATGCAGGCGGCGGGTGTTGCACCGTTATGGCCGATGATGCGCAATGTGCTGCCGCATGGCGCACCGGCACCGGTTACGCAAACAGGCCACTGGACATATGCATCGGTCCGCCCGTTGCTGTTGCAGGCGGGTGAGCTGACACCCGTTGAAAAGGCCGAACGGCGGGTGCTTGTACTGTCTGATCCCGGGCGCGGCACGGGCGCAATGCAGGCGACCTCCACGATCTATCTTGGTATGCAGCTGCTGTTGCCGGGCGAGACAGCGCCAGCGCATATGCACACACCCTCGGCAGCGCGGATCATTGTTGAGGGCAGCGGTGCCTTCACCGTGGTGGATGGCGAACGCCTGCCGATGGAAGAGGGTGATCTGGTGCTGACCCCGGGCGGCGAATGGCACGATCACGGGCATGATGGTGAGGCCCCGGTAATTTGGCTGGATGCGCTTGATCTGCCGCTGTTTGTCTATCTTGAAGGGTCCTATGCGGTTGAGGGTGACCTGCAGGCGCAGCGCAACCGCCCTGATGCCAGCCAGGTTGAATATCTGTCTGCCGGGCTTGCCCCATCGCGCAGCACATCACGGCCACGCCGTTACCCGATGATGCGCTATCCCTGGCAGCGCACGGAGGCAGCCCTGCGGGAGATGGCGCGTTTCGGTGATGCCGACCTGCCCGAGCTTGATTATGTCAATCCGGAAACCGGTGCCGATGTTCTGCCAACAATGGGCTTCACAGCGATGATGCTGCCAGAAGGATCGACATCCGCACCGCCGCGCCGGTCATGTTCGTCAGCCTTTCACGTGGTCCGCGGCAGGGGACGCACGCGGATTGACGGAAAGACTGTCGAGTGGGGCGAGAAGGATACATTCAGCGTGCCTGTCTTTGCGGTTGTTGAACATGAGGCAGATACAGAGGCCTTTCTGGTGCGCGTCCATGACCGGCCCTTGCAGGAGAAGCTGGGATATTATGAAGAGCGCGCCAGATAGGCGGGGCCAAACAGGGTCGGCAAGTTGAATTTCTTGCTAAGGGAAAATTTGACCACTAATGTGTTAGATAGCTAATTTGTAGTAGGTTTCAGGTGCCAAGCGATGACCAACGCCACAAATGATAATTACAAGGATATGTCCGGCGACTTCATCACAAAGCAATTTGTGGCTGGTGACTGGCATGCGGGTAGCGGGGGAGACCGCTCGATCACATCGCCATCATCAGGTGCTGTGCTGGCCGATGTGCCGGATGCAGGCAGTGCCGAGCTGGATGCAGCCGTAGAGCAGGCCCGCCTGGCCCAGCCCGGCTGGTATGATGCCGGGCCGCTGGCGCGCGCAAATGCACTGCGGGAAGCGGCGCGCCGGCTGCGCGAACAGGCAGATTTTCTGGCACGGATCGATGCGCTGGATAGCGGCAATCCGATCAAGGGCATGCATTTTGATGTCATGCTGGGGGCCACGCTTGTTGAATATTTTGCCGGCCTGACGACCGAGGCGAAGGGAGAAACCATTCCCCAGCGCGATGGTCGTCTGACCTATACCACGCGTGAGCCGCTGGGCGTTGTTGCGCGTCTGGTCGCCTTCAATCACCCGCTGTTATTTGCCGCTGCCAAGATGGCTGCGCCGCTGGCTGCCGGAAATTCCGTGATCATCAAACCGTCCGAGGAAACACCCCTGTCGGCCCTGTGGCTGGCGGAAATTGTCGGGGATATTTTCCCGAAAGGGGTTCTGTCTGTATTGACTGGTGGCGCGGAACTGGGCGCGTCGATCTGCGCCCATCCCGGGATCGCGGCTGTCAGCCTTGTGGGCAGTGTGCCAACCGGCAAGGCGGTGTTGAAGAGCGCCGCAGACAGCATGAAACGCACACAGCTGGAACTTGGCGGCAAGAACGCGCTGATCATCTGTCCTGATGCCGATCTGGATGCCGCCATCAATGGCGCGGTCAAGGGCATGAATCTGGGGTGGACTGCCGGCCAGTCTTGCGGGTCCACCAGCCGGATCCTGGTCCATTCCTCGGTCTATGACGCAGTGGTCGAAGGCATCGAGGCGGCATTTTCCGCGGTCAAGCTGGGTGATCCATTGTCCCAGGATACCGAAATGGGCAGCCTGTCCACGGCATCACAGTTCCAGCGGGTTACCGACTATATCGCCAGTGCAAAGCAGCAGGGTGCGACCATTCGGGTGGGCGCTGCGCCTGATCATGATGATAATGATACCAGTTCTGCGCATAAGGACGGATTCTTTGTAAAGCCGACCCTGCTGGTTGATGTGACGTCCGATATGACAATTGCACGTGAAGAGGTGTTCGGGCCGGTGCTGTCGATCCTGCAGTGGGATGATGAAGACGAAATGATCGACATCGCGAACGGGCTTGATGTGGGTCTGACAGCGTCAATCTGGACTGAATCGCTGGATACCGCCATGCGCCTGACAGGCAAGATTCAGGCTGGATATGTCTGGGTGAATGATTCGAGCGATCACTATCTGGGTGCGCCTTTTGGCGGGATGAAAAGTTCGGGTCAGGGACGAGAGGAGTGTCTTGAGGAGTTGCTGGCTTATACCGAGGCCAAGACAGTAACTATAGTGCAGAAAAACCGGTCCTGAGGTCGCAAGACATCTGGTTTTACCCAGTTTTATTGGGCCGGAGAATTGACTGTCCAAACCCGTGTGCTAGCCTTTTTTGGCCCGACGCAGGTTATTGTTAAGAAGCGTGTAGAAGAATCAAACTGGAGGAAACAATGAAAAAGTACTTAAGTCTTGCTGTGGCTGCAACGATGGCCGCGACACCAGCTTTGGCCGACAAGGTCAAAGTGGGATATATGACCACCTTGTCAGGCGGTGCCGGAATCATCGGTAAGCAGATGCAGAACGCTGTGAACCTGGCGATGGAGCATACCGGCGGTACACTTGGCGGTATGGAAGCCGAGGTTATTTTTGTTGATGACCAGCGCAAGCCTGATGTTGCCAAGCAGTTGGCCAACCGTCTGGTAAAAAGCGACAAGGTTGATGTTGTTGCCGGTGTTATCTGGTCAAACCTGATGATGGCCATTCACAAGCCGGTGACCCGTTCCGATACATTGCTGATCAGCTCGAATGCTGGCCCGTCGCCGATTGCCGGATCTGGCTGTCATGAGAACTTCATCTCGATGTCATGGCAGAATGACCAGACAACCGAAGGCATGGGCAAGCATTTGCAGAGCATCGGTGTCGAGTCAGCCTACATCATGGCGCCAAACTATCAGGCTGGTAAGGACATGCTGTCTGGCTTCAAGCGTCAGTTCAACGGTGAAATCGTTGCCGAGGTCTACACAAAGCTGGGCCAGAGCGATTTCCAGGCCGAGCTGTCAACGCTCAGAGCTGCCAAGCCAGAGGCGACATTCGTCTTCCAGCCGGGTGGTATGGGGATCAACTTCGTCAAGCAGTGGAAGCAGGCCGGCATGGATTCAGTCAGCAAGCTTTACACAGTCTTCACCGTCGATGCGGTATCGCTGCCAGCGCTGAAGGATACGGCGCTTGGTGTTATTTCGACGCAGACATGGTCGCCTGATCTGGACAATGACATGAACAACAAGTTTGTCAGCGATTATAAGGCTGCGCACGGCGCTTACCCGTCATTCTATGCCGCGCAGGCCTATGACACCATGATGGCCATTGACCATGCGGTGCGGGAATCCGGCAGCACAGATGCGGGCGCAATGCGTGCGGTTCTGGCCAAGGGCGGCATTCCAACGACCCGTGGCACGCTTGCCATGAACACCAATCAGTTCCCGATCCAGAACATCTACCTTCGTGAGGTGGTGCTGGATGCAGACGGTGTGGCAACAACCAAGGTTATCGGCACAGTCTTTGAGGACCATTCGGATGCATATGCATCAGAGTGCAAATTCTAAGTGAACCTTATGGCTGCCCGAATCCCATCGGGCAGTCATCTTTCCCTTTTTCCGGGCTGGCCCTATGACCTTGCTTCTGTTCCTTGAGCAGCTCTTTAACGGTGTGCAATTTGGTGTCACGCTGTTTCTGATCGCTGCTGGACTTACCCTGATCCTTGGTATCATGGATTTCGTGTTCCTGGCACATGGTGGCCAGGTCATGATCGGTGCCTATGCAGCTGCCAGCCTGACAAGTCTGACGGGCAATTTCTTTCTTGGCATTCTGCTGGCCATCCCCATCACATTCGCCAGCGGCTATATTCTGGAATACATCCTGATCCGTCATCTCTATCGACGTGATCACATGGACCAGGTGCTGGCGACCTTTGGTCTCATTCTGTTTTTCAATGAATTGATCCGCATAGGATTTGGCCCGGCGGCGCTGTTCTCGGATTTGCCGCCATCATTGTCCGGCTTTGTCTATATCCTGCCGGACACACCCTATCCGATGTTCCGCGTGATCGTGATTATGGTCGGGCTGGCCTGTGCGCTCGGTATCCATTTCCTTGTCTCGCACACAAAGATGGGCGCAATGGTGCGGGCGGGTGCGAATAATGAGGCGATGACAGCCGCGCTTGGCATCAATATCAGGATATTGCGCCGCGTGCTGTTTGCGGCAGGGGCCTGTTTTGCCGGTATTGCCGGCATGATGCTGGGGCCGCTGACAGCGGTTGAACCCGGCATGGGAGAGCCGTTGCTGATCCTGTCGCTTGTCGTGATCATCATTGGCGGTATCGGGTCGGTGCGCGGGGCGTTTGTTGCTGCGGTGCTTGTTGGTCTTGTCGATACAATGGGGCGTGTTCTTCTGCCCTTTGTGTTGCGCAGCTTTATCGGACAGGCAGCGGCAGACGGCGCTGGTCCGGCATTGGCCTCGATGATGGTCTATATCCTCATGTCCGTCATTCTCGTGATCAAGCCAACCGGCTTGTTCCCAGCAAAGTGAGCCTGATATGGACGTGTTGAGAATTTTGCTTGATGGCATAAGTCGAAACCGGATCCTGTTCGGATTGCTGGCTATTTTTGCGCTGTTCCCGATTTATACGGGCATGGCGGATCTGCCGTTCTGGAATGATCTTGCGATGCGGATCATGCTTCTGGGGATGGCTGCGATGGGGCTCAATCTGGTGCTTGGCTATGGCGGCATGGTGTCGTTTGGTCATGCGGCGTTTGTCGGCATTGGTGCCTATTGCGTCGGGATCAGCCAGTATTACGGGCTGTTCAATGGCTGGGTGCATGTGCTGATGGCGCTTGGCACCTGCGGTGTTCTGGGGCTGGTCATCGGCTTTTTGGCGCTGCGCACCAGCGGCATCTATTTCATCATGATCACGCTGGCCTTTGCGCAGATGCTGTTCTTCCTGTTTGTCAGCCTTGAACAGTTTGGCGGCGATGACGGGATGAGCATCGATCGGGCGGAATTCATGCCGATTGATCTGTGGGACCCGTTGCGACTGTATTATCTGATTTGGACGTCGCTGACGCTTGTCAGCATCTTGCTGATGTTTGTTGTTGGATCGCGTTTCGGTGTGGTGCTGCGGGCCATCAAGGACAATGAATCGCGTGTCGAGGCGATGGGGCTGGCACCGCTGCAGTTCAAGATTACCGGATATCTGATCTCGGCAATGATTTGCGGGCTGGCTGGCGCGCTGTTTGCCAGCTGGCAGGAATATGTATCGCCTGACATTATGCACTGGACGCGCTCCGGCGAACTGATGATCATCATCATTCTTGGGGGCCTGGGCACGCTGGCAGGCCCGCTGATTGGTGCGGTGGCCTTCCTGCTGCTGGAAGAAACACTGCCCGAACTGTTGCATGCGATTGCGCCCAATTACGCTGAAAACTGGATGATCATTTTTGGACCGATCCTGATTGCGATCGTATTGTTTGCGCGGGGTGGTTTGATGGGATTGTTGCAGAGATTCAATCGGGGCAAGAGATGAGCGATACAGTCCTTCAGGTTGACACGCTTTGTAAGTCATACGGCGCGCTGCAAGCGACCAGAGATGTGTCGCTTGATGTGAAGGCTGGCGAGATACACGCCCTTATCGGGCCGAACGGTGCTGGCAAGACAACGCTGATCCGTCAGATCTACGGGTCTGAAGCATCAGACAGCGGAAATATCTCGCTGTGCGGCGTCAGTATGACGGGATTGCGTGTACCGCAACGCATAAAGCTGGGGATTGGCCGTTCGTTTCAGATCAGCAACGTGCTGATGGGATTTTCAGTTCTGGAAAATGCCGTGATTGCCGAACAGGCGCGGATTGGTGAGGCGTTCCGCTTCTTCCGCCCGGCCTTTCGTGATCCAAAGCTGATCGAAGGTGGCATGAAGATGCTGTCGCGTGTTGGTATGGAACAACGCGCTGACGTTCTGGTTGCTGATCTGGCGCATGGTGAGCGGCGACTGCTTGAGCTGGCCCTTGCCATGTCCAGCGCGCCGGCCTTGTTGCTGCTGGACGAGCCGATGGCCGGCGCCGGTTCGGAAGAATCGCAGCATATGATCGAGATCATTGACCGGTTGCGCGGCAGTGCAGGTATCCTGCTGATTGAACATGACATGGATGCAGTGTTCCGCCTCGCTGACCGGGTGACTGTGCTTGTTGAGGGGGCGATCATCGCCAGCGGTACACCTGCCGAAATCAGCAGTAACAAAGACGTGCGGGCCGCCTATTTGGGGAACGAAGATGCTGAAGCTTGAAGATGTAGAAGCGGGATACGGCTCTGCCCAGGTCCTGTTCGGTGTCAGCTTTTCGGTAAGCCCCGGCGCATGCGTCTCTTTGATGGGGCGCAACGGCATGGGCAAGACCACGACGGTGCGCACAATCATGGGGCAGATCAAGCCGACCGGCGGGACCATCACAAGGTTCGGACAGGCCAAAAACAATATGGAACCGTTCGAGCTGTCACGATCTGGCATTGGTCTGGTGCCAGAGGGACGGCAGATATTCACCAATCTGAGCGTTCGCGAGAATCTGGGTACGTTTTTCCGTCCGGCACGTGATGGCGAGACCATCTGGACGATGGATACGGTCCTGGACCTGTTCCCGCGTTTGCGTGAACGCCTGTCGCATGGCGGAGCCAATCTTTCGGGTGGCGAACAGCAGATGCTGGCCATCGGGCGGGCGCTGATGACCAACCCGCGCCTGTTGATCCTGGATGAGGCGACCGAGGGTCTGGCACCGATTATCCGCGAACAGATCTGGGACTGCCTTGCCATGCTGAAGAATGCCGGCCAGTCGATCCTGGTGATTGACAAGAACATCAATGCGCTGGCCAAACTGGCCAATCATCATTGTATTCTGGAAAAGGGCCGTGTCGTCTGGCAGGGAGACAGCACCGAGCTGATGGCAAATCCGGACCTGAAATCGAGATATCTTGGTGTGTGAAACGCGTCACCAAAAGTGAGCATGTCCAGACGGGGGAGAACAGATGGCTCATACAGATAATGCTGCAGCGCGGTTTGTTGATTCGCATCTTGATGCTGGCCGCGCCGACAAGCCGGCATTCCGCGAGGTTGATGGTGAGCAGCGCACGCTGACCTATGGGGCGCTGGCGCACGGTTCAGGCAGGGCCGCGGCGGCAATGCAGGCGGCCGGTCTGCGCCGTGAAGAGCGCGCGGCAATGCTGCTGCTGGACACCAATGACTATCCGCAACTTTTCTGGGGTGCGCTGAAGGCGGGGGTTGTGGCGGTACCGCTCAACACGCTTTTGTCAGCGTCAATCTATGACGTTATTCTGCGTGACAGCCGGGCCAGCGCGTTATTTGTTTCGGCGGCCCTGTATGACACGGTGGCACCGGTGCTTGGCGATAATCCGTGCCTGCGCACAATTGTCGTCGTTGGCGGTGCGGCACCAGCCGGGACCATCAGCTATGATGATTTTATGGCAGGGCATGAACCTGCCGAGACCGCAGATGTCAGTCCTGATGATGTGGCTTTCTGGTTGTATTCATCCGGGTCAACAGGCCAGCCAAAGGGCGTGACGCATGTTCACCGCAGCCTGGCCGCTACTGCAGACACCTACGGCACCAACGTGTTTGGTGTGCAAGAGGATGATCTTGTCTATTCAGCGGCAAAGATTTTCTTTGCTTATGGTCTTGGTAACGCGATGACCTTTCCGATGTCGGTTGGGGCCACCACCTTGCTGTTTGCAGGCAGGCCGACGCCTGACGGGGTGATCGATATTCTGGCCAGCCAGCGCCCGACGCTGTTTTGCGGAGTGCCGACCCTGTTTTCGGCGATGCTGGCGCAGCTTGAAGGTGGTGCAAAAGCCGACTTTGCGTTGCGCTTGTGTATTTCCGCCGGTGAGGCATTGCCCGAGGCAACAGGTATCGGCTGGCATGCCAAGACAGGTGTCGACATTCTGGACGGTGTTGGCTCCACCGAGATGCTGCACATCTTCCTGTCAAACTGCGAAGGCGATGTGGTTTACGGCACCAGCGGTGTGGCCGTGCCCGGCTATGATCTGCGGCTGGTCGGCGAAGACGGCAATGAGGTAGATGTCGGCGAGATTGGCGAGCTGCTGGTGGCCGGCGAATCAGCCTCTGACGGCTACTGGAACCAGCGCGACAAGAGCCGCGCGACCTTTGAAGGTGTCTGGACGCGCACTGGTGACAAATATGAACGCCGCGCCGATGGCCGCTATATCTATTGCGGGCGTACCGACGATCTGTTCAAGGTATCGGGGATCTGGGTATCACCCTTTGAGGTGGAACAGTCGATCACTGCGCATCCATCGGTGGTCGAGGCGGCAGTGGTCGCTGCAGCCGATGACGCCGGATTGCTGAAACCAAAAGCCTTTGTCGTGCTGAAAGACGGCGCAGATTCGCAGGATATTGATTCGTCAATCAAGTCCCTGGTGCAGGATGATATCGGCAAATGGAAATACCCGCGCTGGGTCGAGGTGGTGGATGATCTGCCAAAGACGGCCACAGGCAAAATCCAGCGTTTCAAGCTGCGTGATGGTGCATGATGGCATCACTTGACTGGCGCGATGGTGCCACGGCACGGCTGACCATCGGCGGGCTGTCGCTGGAATGCGCGATGTGGGGGCCGCCGCCTGCTGAAGCCCCGACCATCTTTCTGTTGCATGAAGGATTGGGCTGCGTTGCCTTGTGGCGCGATTTTCCCGAACAGCTGGCGGCCGCAACCGGATGTGGTGTGTTTGCCTGGTCACGCGCTGGCTATGGGGCCTCCGATCCAAAGCCGCTGCCATGGTCGCTGGATTATATGGAGGATGAGGCGAGGGACTGTGTGCCGCAGGTGTTGGACGCGGTTGGCCCGCAACAGGTGATCCTGCTGGGCCATAGTGACGGGGCGACGATCTCGGCGCTTTATGCTGGTGGCACCGAAGACAGGCGTCTGTGGGGTGTGATCCTGATGGCACCGCATTTCTTCACCGAACCGGGTGGCCTTGCCTCTATTGCCGACGCCCGCACTGCTTATGACACGGCTGATCTGCGTGACAGGCTGGGAAAATATCATAGCAAGGTCGATAATTGCTTCCGCGGATGGAATGACAGCTGGCTGCACCCTGATTTTCAGGAATGGAACGTATCGGACTGTCTGGATTATATCCGCGTGCCGGTGCTGGCGATCCAGGGCCATGATGACCAGTATGGCACGATGGCACAGATCGACGAGGTGGTGGACCGGTGCTACGCGCCAGTCGATGTGCTGGCGATCGCGGATTGTCGGCATGCGCCGCATATGGATGCCCCCCGGACAGTGCTGGACGGCATTGCCGATTTTTGTCGCAGGCTCGCCGATATCAACGTCTGAAACAGCGATCTTTTTATGCAATATAATTCATTAAATGATCAAATTAGTCGCTGAACACTAATTTTTTCCCAATAAAAGGTACAATAATGCACAAATTCGTTGACGGCAGGTCAGCGTTTGGGGAAAGCTGTTTGCGTAATTACGGAGATAACGATGGGCGACATGATCAATTTTGAGACCACCCCGTCACAATACCGCCATTGGCGCGTTGAATATGATGGTGAGTTGGCGCGTCTCATCATGGATGTCGATGAGACGGGCGGCCTGTTTGAGGGGTATGAGCTGAAGCTGAACTCCTATGATCTTGGCGTTGATATCGAACTGGCCGACATCGTTCAGCGGATGCGGTTCGAACATCCTGAAGTCAAGGTTGTGGTGCTGCAGTCGGGCAAGGACAAGGTATTTTGCGCCGGCGCGAATATCCGCATGCTGGCGGGCGCGGCCCATGCCCACAAGGTGAACTTCTGCAAATTCACCAACGAGACCCGTAATGCCATGGAAATGGCCGAAACCGAATCCGGCCAGAAATATGTTGCCGCGATCAAGGGCGCGTGCGCTGGCGGCGGGTATGAACTGGCACTTGCCTGCAATCACATCATGCTGGTTGATGACGGATCATCGACGGTGGCTTTGCCCGAAGTGCCGTTGCTTGCTGTCTTGCCCGGGACGGGAGGGCTGACGCGCCTGACAGACAAACGCCAGGTACGGCGGGACCTGTGTGACGTCTTCTGCGCCATGGAAGAAGGGGTGCGCGGTGCGCGCGCACATCAATGGCGGCTTGTTGACGAGGTTGTCAGCAATTCCAAATTTGATGAGACGGTTGCCGCGCGGGCAGCAGAATTCGCAGCTGAATCCGGCAAGGCATCACATACCGGCATTGCTCTGCCTGCCTTGCAGAAAGACATCGCTGCTGACGGGTCGGTCCGCTATTCAACGCTGGAGATTGAGGTTGACCGGCCTGGTGCAACCGCAACGCTGATTATCGCTGGCCCCGAAACCACACCGCCTGCGGATATGGCAGCGTTCGTGGCCGAGGGGGCAGACGCCTACATGTTGCGGCTGGCGCGCGAACTGGATGATGCCATTCTGCATCTGCGCCTGAATGAGCGCGAGGCCGGGTTGTTGATTTTCCGCAGCGAGGGTGATCCGGCTGCAGTGCTGGCGCATGAGGCGCTGTTGCATGACAACGCCGATCATTGGCTGGCCAATGAGGTGCTGTTGTATTGGAAGCGGGTTCTGAAGCGCGTTGATGTTACCTCGCGTTCAATGACCGCCCTTGTCGAACATGGGTCCTGCTTTGCCGGGGTGCTGGCCGAACTGCTGTTCGCGGTTGATCGCAGTTATATGATGGAAGACGAATTCGAGGGTGATAACCGGCCGATCGCAACCATTACGCTGTCTGGATCGAATATGGGCATGATGCCGATGGCGAACGGGTTGAGCCGTCTGGCAACGCGGTTTCTGGGTGAGCCGGAGACACTCACCGCTGTCGAGGCCGCGGTCGGCACGCCGCTGGATGCTGATGCCGCGCGTGACCACGGTCTGGTGACATTCGCCTATGATGATGTGGACTGGGAAGATGAAGTGCGGATCTTCATTGAAGAGCGTGCCAGTTTTTCACCGGACGCCATGACCGGTATGGAAGCGAATTTGCGATTCGCCGGTCCGGAAACGATGGAAACCCGCATTTTCGGGCGGTTGACCGCCTGGCAGAACTGGATTTTCCAACGGCCCAATGCGGCCGGGGAAGAGGGGGCTTTGCAGCGTTACGGCACGGGCGTGCGCGGCAAATACAACATGGAACGCGTCTAGCGGCTCACCGGCCAACGGACGCACAATAAAACAGAGTGATATCAGACAAAGGTATTTAGACATGCAGAATGTAATGAATGTCAGCTATGACACGAAAATTCCCAACAACGTGAATCTGTCGTCAGACCGGCGGGTTCTGAAAGCGCTGGAAAAGTGGCATCCCGGTTACATCGACTGGTGGACACGGCTTATCCCCAAGCAGTTTCAGGACGCCAATGTGTATCTGCGGACAGCCATCGGTGTTGAGACTGGCGGTTGGGCAAAGTTCGATTATGTGAAGATGCCAGAATATCGTTGGGGCATTCTGCTGGCACCGCAAGTTGACGAGCGGACCATTGCGTTTGGTGAGCATGCTGGCGAAAGGGCCTGGCAGGAAGTGCCGGGCGAATATCGTGCCATGCTGCGCCGCCTGATCGTCATTCAGGGTGATACCGAGCCCGGATCTGTTGAACAGCAGCGCTTTCTGGGGCTGACCGCGCCGTCACTCTATGACATGCGGAACCTGTTTCAGGTGAATGTTGAGGAAGGCCGCCATCTGTGGGCGATGGTCTATTTGCTGCAGAAATATTTTGGCGCAGATGGACGTGAGGAAGCAGACATGCTGCTGCGCCGCAGTTCGGGTTCGGACGATGCGCCGCGTATGCTGGGTGCGTTCAATGAAGAGACACCAGACTGGCTGTCATTCTTCATGTTCACCTATTTCACCGATCGTGATGGCAAGATGCAGCTGGAAAGTCTGGCGCAGTCGGGGTTCGATCCGCTGAGCCGTACTTGCCGGTTTATGCTGACCGAAGAAGCGCATCACATGTTTGTTGGTGAAACCGGCGTTGGCCGTACCATTCAGGCAACTGCCGAGGCGATGAACAAGGCCGGAATCACCGATCCGTATGACATTAACGCCATTCGCGATCTCGGGGTGATTGATCTGCCGACCATCCAGAAAAAGCTGAACCTGCATTATTCGCTGTCGCTTGATCTGTTCGGACAGGAAGTTTCGACAAATGCGGCGAACGCCTTCAATGCCGGCATCAAGGGCCGTTATATGGAGCACCGCCTGGATGATGATCACAGGCTGTCCAACGATACCTATGACGTGAAGATGGTAAAGGACAACCAGATCATCACCGAACAGATGCCTGCGCTGAACGCCATCAATATGCGCCTGCGTGACGACTATGTCAGTGATGCCTCAGGCGGGCTGAACCGGTGGAACAAGACACTGAAGCGCGCCAACATCGACTTTGCGTTCGCCTTGCCGCATGAAGGGTTCAACCGCAGCATTGGCGTGTTCTCGTCGGTCAGCATCAACCCGCAAGGCGACATCATTTCCGCCGATGAATGGGCATCGCAGGCCAACACCTGGCTGCCGAGCAAGTCTGATGGCGCGTATATCCAGTCGCTGATGAAGCCCTGCTATGAGCCGGGCCAATATGCCAGCTGGATTGCACCGCCGAAGGTGGGCATCAACAACCAGCCTGGTGATTTCGAATATGTGCAGCTGCACATGGCATAGGGACCGGACTGAGCGGCTGGCCCGGCACCTGCCGGGCTGGCACGCCGCCGGAAGACTCGCATGAAAATAAATATTGTCTACGCCACCATTCTTGGCACCTCGCAGATGGTGGCTGAAGATCTGGAAGATGCCCTGTCCGATGATCACGAGGTGGATGTGCGCGATATCCTGCATGTTGGCCCGGGCGATCTGGGTGAAGATGCGTTGTATGTGTTCATCTCGTCGACAACTGGCCATGGTGACATGCCTGATTCGACCATTGATTTCGTCAAGGATGTGACAGACACAAAGCCCGACCTGTCGTCGTTGAACTTTGCGATATTCGGGCTTGGCGATCAGGGTTATGCCGATACCTTCAATATGGGCAGCGAGAAGCTGGCCGAATTGCTGAAGGGCGCAGGCGCCACACAGATTGGTGAGCGCGGCTTGTTTGATGCCTCAACGGGCGATATGCCGGAAGACATCGCCATTCCGTGGCTTGAGGATATTCTGTCAGATATGCCGGCGCTGGCCGAAGCGGTATAGACAGGACGCGGGGGCAGATAATGACGGCGCGGCCTGATGATAGTGACCCTGCACTTGCCGAACTCACCCGGCGCATTGGTGGTCATGTAAGGGCACTGCGCCGCGCGCGCGGTCTGCCCCGCCGGGTGCTGAGTGAAATTTCGGGTGTGTCCGAACGGTATCTGGCGCAGCTGGAATCGGGTAATGGCAACGTCACTGTCGGCATTCTGCATCGTCTGTCTCTGGTCTTTGGCTGTGCTGTGGAAGATCTTGTCGCTGGCGGCGCGCGCCCGAATACGGAAAAAGGCCACCGGCTGGCGCTTCTCGGGGTGCGGGGTGGGGGTAAAACCACGCTTGGCGCGGCGATATCGGCCGCACGTGGCGTCCCCTTCATCGAAATGTCCAGCCAGATTGAAACGGTCAGCGGGATGGATGTCGGAGAGGTGATCTCCCTGTACGGTCAGGAAGGGTTTCGCCGCTATGAGGAAGAGGCCATAGCCAGCATCATCGAAGATCATGACCGTGTGGTTCTCGCGGTCGGTGGCGGCATTGTCGAGGCGGCAGCAAACTATGATCTGTTGCTGCGCCATTTTCATACCATCTGGGTCAAGGCAAGCTCGGCCGAACATATCGGGCGTGTCCGCGCGCAAGGGGATGAACGACCAATGGCCGGGTTCGCCGCCGCCGAGGAGCATCTCAGCAACATGCTCGAACAACGCGAAGCCGATTTCAGCCGTGCCGATCTTGTTATCAGTACCAGCGGGGTGTCTGCTGACAGGTCTGTTGCTGAATTACAGGAGCTGATCAGCAACCACGCTATCATGTAGGCATTGTGCTTTTCAGGGAGGTATGACGGTGAGAACATCTGCAGCGCGATGCAATTTCGATTTTTCGGGAACACATGTCGCCATTACTGGTGGCGGGCAGGGTCTCGGCCGGGCCTATGCAAAGGCGTTCGCCGCGGCCGGTGCGGCCGTCTTCATCCTTGACCGCAATTTTGAAAATGCCTGCAAGGTCACTGACGAGATCAAGGCGGCTGACGGCACGGCATTCGCCTATCAGCTGGATGTCGGGCGGCTGGATGATGTGTCAGACGTCTTCAGCACCATCATCAATGAACATGGCAGGATCGACGTTCTGGTCAATAACGCCGCGATTTTCACGACCCTTGAGATGAAGCCGTTCTACAGCATCGATCCGGCTGAATGGGGCGAGGTGATCAATGTGAACCTGAACGGCGTCTATGCCTGTTCGCGTCAGGTGGTCGACACGATGAAGGAAAACGGCTTTGGGCGGATCATCAATATCGGGTCGGCTGCCGTCACAATGGGCCGTCCGAATTACACACATTATGTGGCCTCAAAATCGGCACTGATCGGCATGTCCCGATCTATGGCGCGTGAGCTGGGGTCTTTCGGGATTACTGTAAACACCATCATGCCCGGCGCGACCTTCACCGAAGTTGAGCGCAAGACGGTAACCCCGCAGCAAAAGGAAGCCATTATCGCCAGCCAGTGCATTCAGCGCCCGGCCACGCCGGATGATATTCTGGGGACGGTACTGTTTCTGTGTTCCGAGGAATCAGGATTTGTGACCGGCCAGGCGATTACCATCGATGGCGGTGCCACCCATAGCTGACATGGGTCGATGATGCCGGGCCATACCCGCTACTGTGCGGCTTTTGGTCGGGACCCGACTATCTCATAGATGATAATCAGTCCGGCAACGCCGGCTGCGCACACAACGATCTGCCAGACCGGCACCAGCATCAGCAGCCCCGATCCCGCCAGAATCAGCGCCACCCATGGCTTCAGTGGGCGGATGATATAGGCTTCGACAGCAATTGCCAGACAGCCGATGCCAAAACAGGCAAACACGAATGAGAAGACAATCTCGGTCGGCGTCCCGTCCAGCAGCAGCGCGTTGTTGAACAGGAATGCAAACGGCACGACGAACGCACCAACCGAAATCTTGACGGCATTCACCGCTATTTCCAGCGGATTGGCATTGGCAATGGCACTTGCCGCATAGGCGGCCACCGCAACCGGCGGCGTCAATGCCGACATCACGGCAAAATAGAACAGAAACAGCTGCGATGGCAGTGTGGGCAGGCCCAGATCATACAGCACCGGACTGATCAGCACCGCAGCAAGGATGTACGCGCTCGGTGTTGGCATGCCAAGGCCCAGCAGCAGGGTAACCGCCGCCGCCACACAGACCGACAGATACAGATTGTCACCAGCAATCGCAAAGACCAGATAGCTGAATTTCGAGGCCAGTCCCGTCATTGTGATGCCGCCAATGACAAGGCCCGCCGCCGCACAGGCACCAACCACCGGAATCATCCGTGTCGCGGCAACGGCAAGGGTTTCGTAAATCGCTTTCGGATCCAGCCGTGTCGCTGATTTCAACATCGAGACCGCGAAGACAGCCATCAGACCGTACACTGCCGAATAGGCAGGCGTGTATCCGTCCAGCAGGCTCCATGAGATTGCGATCAGCGGCACGATGAACAGCCAGCCATTCGACAGCGTGGTGAACAGGTTCGGGATCTCGTCAGGGCGAAGTCCCTGCAGCCCGGTTTTGACAGCGCGCAGATGCACCTGAAGGTAGATTGGCAGATAGAACAGGATGGCCGGAATGATGGCGGCCAGCGCAATGTCACGGTAGGGAATGCCGGTATATTCGGCCATGATGAAGGCGGCTGCCCCCATGACGGGTGGCAACAGGCTGCCGCCGGTAGAGGCTGCCACCTCGACAGCGCCGGCAAAGCTTGGCCGATAACCGAGGCGTTTCATGATCGGAATGGTGATGGCTCCGGTGGTGACCACATCGGATGTGGGGCTGCCGGAAATTGTCCCGTACAGGCCGGACGAGATCACTGCAATTTTCGCCGGACCACCGGCCGATTTTCCGGTCAGTGCCGATGCAAGATCGAAGAAAAACTCCGATCCGCGGCAGCGTTCCAACGCCGATCCAAACAGCACGAACAGGAAGGCATAGGTGCCCGCTACACGCAGCGGCACACCGAACAGCCCGTCTGTTGTGAAAATTGATACGTCCAGAAAATGGCTTAATTCTATGTGGCCGTGGCCAAAGGCACCGGGAATGACATGGCCGAACAGGTTATAGGCGATGAAAAGGAGTACAATAACGGTCAATCCCAGGCCGACCGACCGGCGCATTGCCTCGATTGTCAGCAGGATAATGGCAATAGCCGCGCAGCTGTCATACAGCGTCAGCGGGTCAAACAGGGTAATCCGCTGGGCGATCAGATCGGCATTCCACAGAAAATAGCTGCCAACCACCAGCGAGATGATGCTAAGGCACCAGTCGAGGTGTCGTGGTGTCTCCTCGACTGTTTTGGTTGGTGCGATATACAGAAAGCTGAGTGCCAACATGGCGCTGTAGAAGCTGATGGTGATGGACAGCACGTCCAGCCTCGACAGTGTGGCCGAATAAAGAACCCACACCGAGATGGAGGCCCCCAGAAATTGGGCAAGCCGACCGGGCAGCCCGGAAAGCTGCCGCCTGTTGCCTGTATCAAATGCAATGGAGAGAAAAGACATCAGCCGACTGCGGCTCCCGGGTGCTGACAGTATTCGTCCGGACGAGAAGGGCCCGATCCGGGTGGATCAGGCCTGTTAGATTGGGGCGGCTCTAGTTATAGGCTGCCGCAGCTTGTGGATGATAGGCAATCGCCTCAGAACCACCCATCAGGCCGACAGACAAAGGCTTCATCGCCTTGTGAACGCCGCGCACAAGTTCAATATTCTTCACCAGTGCGACGGTCACATCACTGACCATTTGTGGGTCAGCATCTGCACGCACAAACAGCTGTGCTGACAGGGTTGGCGTGACAACATCACCGCCAGACCAGTCATAGGCTGCATTCTCGATGGTGTAGGAACCGATATTCCATTCGCCGGTCACAGTGGATGTTGCATCTCTGTCGATATCGACAAGAACCACATCCAGCGATTCTGCCAGCTGGCGGATCGAACGGTGATTGACGAACAGCGAATTCAGCAACACATCAGCACGGCGGTCGCGCATCAGCTCGCCCTGTTCCTTGGAGGCCGCAAAGACAACATCTCCGCCCCAGGATTTGATATCTGCAGCGCTTGCACCAGCGGCATCCAGCATTGACGCGCCGACCTGACTTGCGACATTGCCGCGCTTGTTCAGCAACACGCGGACAGGAACCTTGTTTGCCGCAATATCAGACAGCTTCGAGATGCCATGCTTCTCGGCAAAATCCTTGTTCATGATCATCTGCATCGGTGCCCATGTGTACATGACGGCCACCGTGCGAATGCTGTCGATTGGTGCTTTGAACGGGGCCTTGCCATCGCGCGCCAGAACCGCCTCGGCATCATGGATCAGTGCCAGATCGCACTTGCCCTGCTGCAGCAATCCGACATTCGCAAAGCCACCACCCGATGTTTGATAGGTCACGATCGAGCCGGGATGCGATTCCTTGACAGCGGCGTCAACACCCGCGCCCAGCATTGACCACAGGCCGCCCGGGCTGGCACCGCAAAGGGTCAGATTGTAAGCCGCATTGGCCGATGTTGTGAGGCTCATCAGACCCACAGCGAATAATGTCAGAATTCTTTTGGACTTCATTTTAGCACTCCTCATAGGTTCTTTCCGGAAACCAGCTTGTGTAACTATATTTTTTATGGGCCGGCCGTTCGTATCCTGAAATCAGGGTGACCCGCCTGCTGGGCGTCGGTAAAAAAGTATTGTCTCAAACTTAGCAGTCTAACTAAATGGTCGTTGGAAATGCTGGCGGCTGTCAAGGACAAAACACCGTCTGATGTGTAAGGTTGTTACACGGCGATATTTTGATTGGGGTGCCAAAGGTGGAACAGGGAACATCGCGATGAGTGAATTGACAGATGACCTTTCTGACTGCGGCCCTGATGAGCTGGTGCTGGCAAACAAAATTCTGTTCAAATATGGCGTCGTGGACGGGTTCGGACATGTGTCGGTGCGGTGTCGGGACAATCCTGATCACTTCTGGCTGGCACGAAACTGTGCGCCGGCGCTGGTCGGGTCCGGTGACATCATCAGACATGACCTGAACGGCGATGCTGTTGGCGATGGCAATCATAGGCTGTATCTGGAGCGATTCATTCACGCTGCCGTTTATAAAAGGCGTCAGGATGTAATTGCAGTGGTGCATAGCCATTCGAATACCCTTGTCCCGTTCAGCGTGTCGAAAGCGCAAAAACTTGTTCCTGTTTGGCATATGGCGGGGTTTCTTGGCCAAGAAGTGTCGGTATTTGATACGGCCGAAAAGTTTGGCAAGGATACTGACCTTTTAATCACAGACATGGACATGGCCGATGCCATGGCTGATTGTCTGGTAGAGTCGGATGTTGTTTTGATGCGCGGTCATGGCGCGACACTATGTGGACGAACCTTGCCTGAAGCCGTATACCGCGCGATCTATGCCGAACTGAACGCGCAGATCTTGATACAGGCCGCATCCCTTGGCGACTTCACGGCACTGACGGCCGGCGAATGCGTGGCGACGGTGAAGCGGATCAGCCCGCAGATAGGGCGGGCCTGGAATCTGTGGGTGCGGGAAGTTGAACCCGGGTGAATATGACGTGACCCATGGGCTGCAAAAGCCCTTTGGAGAGACTATACGGAGGCAGAATTGGCAGATAACGCTTTGGCAGATAAGACATCGCCGGATGACACATCGCCAGATGACAAGCCAACAGGCGAAGCATTGGCAAGTGGTGATCAGTTTCCCCTGTCTGATGAACGTCTGGCGCATCTGGTGCGCCTTGTTGCCAAGGGCTTTTCCCGCTGCCTGCAAATTCGCCTGGCAAAACACGGCATCAGCTTTGGTCACTGGACCTATCTGCGCGTTCTGTGGGAACAGGATGGCATCACCCAGCGCGACCTGTCTGTGCGGCTCGGCCTTATGGAGCCGACTGTGCATTCGGCGTTGACCAAAATGCTGAAGACCGGCCTGATTCGCCGTGAGCACAAGGACGGCAACAGGAAGAAGAATTACATCTACCTGTCCGAAGCAGGCAGATCACTGCGGGCCGAGTTGGAGCCGCTGGCCGTCGAGGTGAATGAAGTTGCGAGCGAAGGCGTGCCGGACGATCTTGTCGATCAGCTCCGCAGCGCGCTGATCCATATGTATGAGAATCTGTCTCTTGATGAAGCCAACGCCGTAAAGCAAGGCCATTCGATGCCCTCCACCCGCGAACTGGGCGATCCCAAATAGCCACCCGACAGACGCGCCCTACATATTCGCCAACACGAATTTGTTTATGAGGCCTCTGTCTTGGCGTGCCCGAGAGCTTCTGCCTCACGATCACCCACGCCAAACTGTGTCCAGTCTGCATCCTTGGTGACAATGCCCTGCCACGACCGGATGTCGCGGTGCGGGATACCCGATTGCGTTGTGCCAATTGCAGGCTGGCTTCCATCCTTGAAAGCCTTGACGGCCTCAACCATCAGCTTGCGAAATTCAACGACAGCCAGATCGCTTGCGCCAAGATGATCTTCCTGGCGTTCTGGCCACGCGCCCATAGACACCCACATCATGATGTCCTGATTCGGAATGCCCGGCACGCCGGTAAAGTTACCAGCCGCCATGGCATCTCGATCCTGCATGAAGTCATTCTCGAGGGTGCGTTTGGTTGAATAGTCAGCATTCAGGTCCTTGCCGACAACAGCATGGTTGAAGGCTCGCCACTCATCCGCATCGATGCAGTTCTCATCGCCCCATGCAACAAAATAAAACCAGGTGTTGTTGTCATCTACCGGAACATTGATCGAACACACATTGTAGCTGTCATTTGGCGGGATAAGCGAAATGAAGGGCGCCACGTAAACCGTGATGCGCAGGTAATCACTGGTGCGCGCATTCTTGATCGGCCGCCGCACAGCCACATAGCGAAAGCCGTAGGGGGTGCGCTGCGTGAAAATCCGTGGTGACTTGTCGGTTGATGGCCGCGTCCAGTGCGTGTTGCTGGCACCGGCACTTTCCACCCGCGCGGGCACCATGTCTGAGGAATGCAGCGTGGATGAATGGGCAGAGTCGATCTGGCCCTCTTGAATCTGTGACCAGTTACAGGGGATTTTTATTTTCGTTATGGAAACCTTTGTATCGGCGTCGGGTGCGAACGGGGGTGCCTGAAATGCCGGCATCTCATCCGCCGGGCCCATCCAGGCCCAGACAAAGCCGCCGGCCTCATGGGTCGAATAGGCCTTGATCTTGATACGTTCCTTCATCTGGCTTTCGGGTGGTTCCGAAGGCATTTCTGTGATGTTGCCGTCCTTGTCAAACTTCCAGCCGTGATAAAGGCACCGCAGGCCGCAATTCTCGTTCCGGCCGAAATAGAGCGAGGGGCCCCGGTGCGGACAGAATTCGTCGATCAGCCCGACATCACCATTGCTGTCGCGAAACGCAACAAGGTCTTCGCCAAACAGACGCACGCGCACAGGCTTGCCGTCGGTCTCGATCTCCTCGGACATAAGCGCCGGAATCCAGTGACGGCGCATCAACTGTCCCATCGGCGCAGGACCTTCAACTTCGCAGATGAGTCGATTTTCTTCTTCGGTAATCATGAGATTCCCCACAACTTCGCTTGACTTCTCAAGTTTATTAGATATCTAAATTTTTTGTCAAACTCAATAGGGTCGATGTAAGCAATGTCGAGTGGAACCGAACATCTCGAAGCCGTCGTGGTAGAGAAATCCAAAATTTCGTCTGAATTCTGCACCTTGAAATTGCAGGTGGAAGGCGATGCTCCAGCATTTGAGCCAGGTGCACATACCAGTCTGCAGACACCATTCGGGTGGCGCAACTATTCGCTGGCGAATCTGGCAGAAGGCAATATCTGGGAAGTGGGGATCAAGGCTGAACGTGATGGCCGCGGCGCGTCAAGCTGGATTGTCGACACGCTGGCCGAGGGCGAGAAAATCCAGTGTCAGATGCCGGAAAACACATTCCCGCTGCATGAGGCAAGCAGCTATCTGCTGATTGCTGGCGGAATCGGGGTCACCGCTGTTCTGCCAATGGCGCGCGCATTGGATCAGGCGGGCAAGGCCTATCAGTTCATCTATTGCGTGCGCGACCGGCAGGATGCGGCCTTTGTCGATGCGGTCGAGGCACTGAAGGGGGACACCACCATTCACTGCGATCAGGGTGAAGAGGATGGCTTCTTTGATTTCTGGCCGCTTGTGGAAACGCCGGATGACCGGTTGATCTATTGCTGCGGGCCAAAAATCATGATGGAGGATCTGGAGGATATGACAGGCCACTGGCCTGAGCACCAGATCAATTTTGAGGACTTCAAGCCGGTCGAAATCATCAAGGCGGATGATGTGGCGTTTGCCATTGAGCTGCAAAACGGGCGTCAGCTGGATGTGAAGCCGGGCGAAACAATTCTTCAGGTATTGCGCGCGCATGGTCTTGAAACGCGGTCCTCGTGCGAGAGCGGTACCTGCGGCAGTTGCCGGACATCCTATCTGGCGGGCGAAGTCGAGCATCGTGATCTTGTGTTGACCGATGATGAAAAAGCGCATGACATCATGATCTGTGTGTCTCGTGCCAAAGGGGTTGTTGTTCTTGATGTCTGAGTCTCGAAACGGGGCCGGGGTACGGCTTGGTATCATCGGGTTGGGACGGGGCTTCATGCTGACCTTGCCGTCGCTTCTTGCCCATCCGGATATCACCCTGTTTGCGGCCTGCTCGTCGCGGAGTGATGCCCGCAAACGGTTCGAAGATGATTTTGGCGGCATTGCCTATGCCGATTATGACGCGATGCTGGGCAATGCAGATGTAGATGCTGTCTATGTGGCGACACCGCATGAATTGCATATGGAGCATACCGTTGCCGCGCTGGAGGCCGGTAAATGCGTGTTGCTGGAAAAGCCGATGGCAATCTCGCTTGCGCAGGCAACGGTGATCGTTGATGCAAGCAAGACCTATGGCAAGACTGTTATTGTAGGCCCCAGCCACAGTTTCGATCCGGCGGTTGGTGAGGCATTGCAGCTGATCAAGACGGGCGACTTTGGCAAGGTCAAAATTGTCCAGTCGGCATACCACACCAATTTCATGTACCGGCCAAGACGCCCGGAAGAGCTTGATACCAAACGCGGTGGCGGGGTCATTTTCTCGCAAGGGGCACACCAGTTTGACATTGCGCGCATGCTGGCTGGCGGCGTCGGGACCAGCCTTGTTGGCCAGGCAGGCGTGTGGGATGCCAGCAGGCATTCCGAAACTGCCTATACCGGCCTGATCCACTTTGCTGGCGGTGCTGTCGCCAATCTGACCTATTCAGGCAATGATTTCTATGATTCGGATATTGAACTCGGGTCGGTTTCGGAACTTGGTTTTCCGAAAAACATTGATCCCGGTGCGTCGCGGCGCATGCTGTCCAGGCTGGCCGGAAATGATGAGGCAAATCTGAAAAAAATACGCAGCTATCAGGGGCTTGAGGTCTTTCGCCAGTCACGCGCGCAGACAAAGAATGCCGAGCAGAATGAGCATTTTGGCGTGTGGCGTGTCTCGCTTGAACGCGCCGACCTGATGGTGTTCCATGACCGTATCGAAGTATATCATGAGAATGGTAAATATATTCACAGCGTCGAGGGGCCGGCAGGGGCCACGCGCCGTACCGTTTGCGACGCACTTGTCGCTGCGGTCAACAAAGACCGGACACCGCTGCAAACCGCCGAATGGGCCATCGGCACGCTGGAATGCTGTGAAGCCATGATCGCATCATCAACAGACCAGCAGCCGGTACCCCTGACATTGCAGACGCCGGTGGATGGACATCCAAACCTGCGGTTCTGACCCCCCGCAATCTTGAGCAAGGACACCCCGCATGAAACTGTCTCTATCCGTAGCTGTAGGAAATTATGACCGGACGCGCGCGCTGGTCGATGGGCGTGTACAGATTGACGGCGTGCATCCGGCTATCATGACTCTGTCGCCTGAAGAAATGTTCTTTCGGGCGTTCCGGCATGCCGATTTCGATATTACCGAACTGTCCCTTGCAAGCTATGCGGTGTCGCTGGCAAACGGGGCCAACAAATATGTGGCCCTGCCGATATTCCTGTCACGCGCATTTCGCCATTCATCGATTTATGTCACGCGTGCATCGGGCATCCAGACACCGGAGCAGATGCGGGGCAAGCGCATCGGCATTGCTGAATATCAGCTGACCGCCAATGTCTGGGCGCGGGCATTGCTGGAAGATGATTTCGGTGTCAGCCCGTCTGAGATCACCTGGGTGCGCGGCGGTATGGATGCGCCAGTCCGGCCGGAAAAACTGCATCTTGATCTGCCATCCGATGTGAAGGTAGAGGCAGTGAAAGCGGGAGACACGCTCAACCAGCTTATGAAAGATGGCAAGATTGACGGCTTTATCGGTCCGCGCGCGCCAAAATGCTTCTTTGAAGAGGATAGCAAAATCGTCCGTTTGTTCGATGACTCGGTGACTGTCGGTCTCGATTATTACGGGCGGACCGGCATATTCCCCATCATGCATGTTCTTGGGGTCCGAAGAATATTGCTCGAACAGCAGCCGTTTCTGGCGCAGGCCCTGATCAAGGCGTTCGACGAGGCCAAGAACATCGCCGAGGCCGCGTTGGCTGACACCTCTGCAACCAAGGTCACCATGCCGTTTGTCGAGGATCATCTTGACCGGATCAAGGGCATCATGGGGACGAATTTCTGGTCCTATGGCCTTGATGATGCCAATCGCAACACGCTGCAGACATTCCTTGATCATCACCACCGGCAGGGGCTGTCATCACGCGCACTGGAGGTTGATGAGCTGTTTCCGGTCAACGCTGTCGAGGCATATTCACTGTAGGGTCCGGATCAGCATCCCTGCTGTGTGTGGCCATCAGAAAGCGGCGAAATACTCACGATGCTCCCAATCATTGACATGCGCGTCATGGCGGGCGATTTCGGCGCGTTTGATCGCGGTATAGACGTCGATAAACACATCCCCGAATGCGGCACGTACAAAGCTGTCTCCGGCGGCCAGATCAATCGCCGCGCCAAGACCATGCGGCAGTCGCGCCAGCCCCGGGTCATAGGCATCAAGCGCGGCGTCGGGAAGTGTATGGCCGGATGTCAGGCCGTCACGACCAGCCAGCATCTGGCTGGCGAGATACAGATAGGGGTTTGCCGCAGGCTCACCACCGCGATTTTCGATGCGGCTTGCGCTGTCGTTTTCGGTCCAGAGCGCGCGCACCAGCGCACCGCGGCCATCATGGCTCCAGCAGACGCGTTCGGGGGCCAGCGAATGCGCCCGGAACCGCTTGTATCCGGTGATGGTGGGCACAGCAAACAGCGTCATGGCCGGCGCATGATGCAGCAATCCGGCAACCCAGCTGGCCGCAGCTGACGTCATCTCTTGCCCCGCTGTCGGCATAAAGACATTCTGCCCGTCTGTATCGGATAGTGACTGATGCAGGTGCCAGCCGTTGGCAAAGCTGCCCTCGATTCCCGGGCGACACATGAAGCTGATGTGATAGCCGGCTCTTGCCAGCGTCTGGCGGAGCGCAGAGCGCAGCAGCACCATATCATCAGCTGCCCCGATTCCCGGCTGGACACCGCAGGTGAATTCCAGCTGGCTGGGACCGAATTCGATCTCGACACTGCGCAGCGGGATACCAAGACCGTCACAACACTGGCGAATGATGTCGGCAACCGGCTCCATCGTATCAGCGTAATGTTCGGTCAGCAGCTGGTAACCACGGTTCAGCGGCGCAACAGCAGGGGGTGAGCCCGGCTGGCCAATATCATCTTCAGACAAATCTCCATCCATGCGCCGATAGACATGCGCCTCAATCTCAAGGCCGGCGTTGAAGATCAAACCGTCATCGGCCAGCGCATTGGCTGCGCGCCGCGCAATGGCGCGCGTGTCCAGCGGCGATGCTGTGCCGTCCTTATGATAGATATCGGCCTGAATCCACGCCGTGTCATCCAGCCAGTCAAGCATGAAGAACCTGTCTGGATCGGGCATCAGGATGATATCGCCAAGCCCGGCCACCCCGGCAAGCCCGGTTATTTCATTCTGCCAGACGGGCAGTATTGTGCGGTGCGACAGGTCCTTCAGCAACAGACTGGACGGTGCCGTCATGCCACTGGAAAACAGCGCCTTGATCTGGCTGGCGGCAAATGACTTGCCGCGAATGACACCATGCTGGTCGGCAAAGCCAACGCGAATGGTGCGAATTCTGTCTGCATCAATCCGGTTGATGATCTCGGCGACTTTGCGGCGCTGTGTATCGTCATAGATGTTATGACGCTCGGCAAATCCGGCCATGATTACCAACCGGCCTTGTCACGACGGTCACGATATCCGTCCAGCCATTCTTTGCGCGGGCATCCGGAATCCATGATGCTGTCATGCCATTCCGGCCCAATAGCAGGCGAACCCTCGGCGCGGTGCAATGGCAATTCGGCATTGGTTTCGGTGCTGGCAGCCTTGTCCATACTGCGCAGCAGCATCGCCCGATAGCGCGATATGGCCACATCGGTGCCGGCCAGATTTTCGCGGCTGCGATCGGTGATTGCGCCAGGGGATTCCACCGCCCACTGGTCATGCACATTGATGTCCATGCCCATGCCGGTATAGGTCTCATCTTCCTGTTCGGACGGATCATATCCCCACTGATTGAACCGCCCCACCCGTGGTTTGTAATCGGGAAGGCGGTACAGTTCCATGCGCTGTTCGCGCATCCGCGGCTTGTCGACAGGCGCGTCATAGCTGGTGAAATGCGCATACCAATAGCAGTTGTGATCATCGACTGGCACATGCCACTGGGTAATGGCCATGCTCTTGCTCATCGGAATCACGATGGCATTTGGGAAGATAAGGTTGGTTACCCGCACATGATCGCGTGACTCGCTCAGATGTCGGCGCGCCTCAATCTGCAGGCCAAAATCGGTGCGCTGTACATCGATGGTGGGTGCTGGAAAATTCCGCATGATCCAGGTCACAGGCACGTCTTCATCACCGGTACCACCGCGGAACTGCCTGCCATAGGCATCATCCGTATCTTCATCCTGCAGATAGCGATGCAGGAACGAGGCATGCGCCGGGTCAATACCGACCTCTACCGCCTGAAGATAGTTGCATTCAAGGAACCCCTTGAAGGCGAAGACATGGCTGTCGGGTGCGACCAGCGAATCAATGGCAGGCAATGGCGGCGGGTCACCCGGACCAAGATAGCCGAAAATCATGCCATTGCGTTCAACGCACGGATAGGCTGCCTGACCAAAATGCCGGACGCGGTTGTTTTCGGGAAGTTCCCCCGGTTGGTCCAGACAGGTGCCCTCGGCATCGAACAGCCAGCCATGGAACGGACAGCGCAGCCCATTGGCTTCAAGCCGGCCATAACACAGATCAGCCTGACGATGCGGGCAATGCCGGTCGATCAGGCCCAATGTGCCTTCGCCATCGCGAAACAACACCAGATCCTCACCAAAGATGCGAACCGGTACCACCGGCCTGTTGCCTGAAAGCTCGTCGGAAAGCGCAACGGGCTGCCAATAGCGGCGCATCAAAGTGCCGCCCGGTGTACCCGTGTCAGTTTCGGTCAATTTCTTGTTCATTTCGGGGGCAAGCATGACATCTCCCGTTCCTGTCGGAACAAATTCACAATAACCCGTCAGGGGCCATATTTTCGCAGACAGACCTGCGATCCCGGCGGTAAAGTCTATCAGGTATTGACGGCTTTGCAATTTGGCTGATTGCCTGACAGCAAGACACGATAACAAGTTTTGGAACAGATACGGGCAGCGACCAAATCATGAGCATTGTAACTGACATTCGTGGCACTGCCGGCGTGATCCTGATCGACCGCGTGCCGGTGAATGCGATCAACCATGATATTCGCAGTGGTATCCTCGACGCGCTTGCCGAACTGGCTGGCAATCCATCACTCGACCGGATTGTGCTGGCTGGTGCGGGCAAAATCTTTGCCGCCGGGGCAGATGCCGGCGAATTCAGCAAACCGCCAACCGATCCAGGACTGCCAAAAGTTGTGGCTGCCATCGAGGCTTCATCCCTGCCAGTGGTGGCAGCCATTCGCGGGGCCTGTCTTGGTGGCGGTCTGGAACTGGCGCTGGCCTGCAGGTGGCGCATTGCCGATCAGACAGCGCAGCTTGGCCTGCCCGAGGTTGTTCTTGGTGTCGTGCCGGGATCAGGCGGCACACAGCGATTGCCGCGTCTTGTCGGGATGGAAACGGCGCTGTCGATGATTCCGCAAGGCCGCAGTCTGAAGGCGGCGGCGGCATGTGAGGCCGGACTGGTTGATGCGCTGGATGATGATCCGCTCAAGGCTGCTTGCGAGGCCGATCTTGCTGCTGCATTGGCGCGCCCGCCGATCAGCGCCATGCCGCGGCCGCTTGCTGCACCCGAAGCGGCAGCGGCCGCCCGCAAGACGGTAGCAAAAAAGATGCGCGGCCAGCGTGCCCCGGCCGAAGCCATCACACTGGTTGAACTGACGGCAGACACAGACTTTGAAACAGGTCTGACAAAGGAACGGGCGTGCTTTCTGGAGCTGCGCTCAACAGCCGAATGCGCTGCGTTGCGGTATGTGTTTTTTGCCGAAAGGGCGGCGCGCCCACCCGCCAGTGTAAAGGCCGCTGACCCACAGTCGCTGGACAAGACGGTTGTTGTGGGCGGCGGTACGATGGGGGCCGGCATTGCCTATGCGCTGATGCAGTCGGGATCTGCCGTTACGCTTGTAGAACGTGATGACGAGGCAGCCGCCAGCGCGCGTGCCCGTGTATCCGGGTTGCTGGATGCCGCTGTCAGTCGCGGGCTGACATCCGCAGACAAAGCCGCTGCACAGCTGACAAGCATGCGGTTTCAGGCCGGGTATGACGATTTGCAGGATGGCGGACTTGCCATCGAGGCGGCGTTCGAGGATATGGCGGTGAAGAAAGACGTGTTGGCCGCGCTGGACAGTGCTATGCCGGATGCTGTCCTGGCGACCAACACATCATATCTGGATATCGACAAGATGGCTGGCTGGCTGGCTGATCCGTCACGGCTTGTCGGCCTGCATTTCTTCAGTCCGGCGCATATCATGAAGTTGCTGGAAATTGTCCGCGGCAAGGCCAGCAGTGATATGGCGCTGGCCACCGGATTTGCGCTGGCAAAACGCCTTGGCAAGCTGCCTGTAATGGTTGGTGTGTGTGACGGCTTTGTGGGCAACCGGATGTTGCAGCGCGTGCGTGAAGCGGCAGAACATCTGTTGCTGGACGGGGCGGAATTCACCCAGATCGACCGGGTCATGACCAATTTCGGCTATGCGATGGGGCTGTATATGACGCAAGACCTGTCCGGCCTCGATATCGCCTGGGCGAACCGCAAACGGCAGGCTGACAACCGTGATCCAAATCGGCGATACAGCCGCGTGCAGGACGAAATGTGCGCTGCTGGCCGCTTGGGCCGCAAGTCTGGTGCGGGCTGGTATGTCTATGAAGACGGGGCAAAGCCGGTCCCCAACCCGGACGTGGCAGCTCTTGTCGAAGCCGAGGCAGAGCGTCATGGAATCAGCCGCCGGCCGATGGATGATGACGCGGTGCTGAATACGCTGCTATTGGCCCTGATCAATGAGGCGGCAGGCCTGCTGGGCGAGGGGATTGCTGGCCGCGCGGCCGATGTCGATCTGGTGCTTGTCCATGGGTATGGCTTTCCACGGTTCCGCGGCGGGCCCCTGTTCCATGCTGACCAGATCGGCATCGCCACCATCCATGAACAGCTGAAAGAGCTGGAAGCGGGCGACCCGTTGGTCTGGAAGATGGCACCGCTGATCGAACAGCTGGTGGCAGACGGGAAGGGCTTTCTGGATCAGGACGCCAAATGACCACGTCAGATAACCACATCTGATCATGACATCTGATCACGACATCTGATAGGGCGGGCGGGTTACAGATCAGGATTGTTTCGTGGTTGCCAGAATGCCGGCGCGCTGCCCCGCGATCCGCCCCAGCGTGATGGCGGTCAACAGCCCGTTGCCAGACAGATATCCTGACACATCAGGCCCGGATACGCCGCGCGCGGCACCGCCTGCTGCCAGCAGGTTGCCAAGCGGCTGGCCGGTCCGGTCCAGCACCTCGGCGTCAAGATTAATGTCCAGCCCGCCTTGTGTATGAAACAGGGCGCCGGTCACCCGGATCGCATGAAACGGTGCCTGCAGGGCTGGCTTTGTCGTAAAATCGCGCCCAAAACTGTCTGCCTGCCTGCCAGCCTGGGCGCTGGCCACCTGATCCAGTGTGGCCGCCAATGCACCAGTATCAAAACCCAACCGGGCTTCCATGTCAGACGCGCTGGCTGCGCTGATCAGGGCACCGGCCTGCTCGGCACCGCAGAAGTCGGGAAAGTCGCGAGCAAGCGCAAGAAGCCGGTCATCAATCAGCACATAGGCGCATTGGTCAGGCTGGCTGTTCACCCGCGGTGCCTGTTCAGAATAGCCGTCATGCTCATTCGAGAAACGCGCCCCGGCCGCGTTCACCAGAATGCCGCCTTCCATCATCAGCGCCCATGAAATCAGCGCGCCATGCGGATGTGCTACCGATCCATGCCCCTGATAGCCCGACATGTCTGCCAGACAGGCACCAAGCGCATCCCCCCAGATTACAGCCTCACCCTGATTGCCGTCATGGCCGAAATAAAGGGCGTCTGCCATTTCAGGAATGTGCTGTTTGACAAGTGCAGCGTTGCCGCCATAACCGTTACAGGCAAGGATCAGACAGCCGCAGCCAACATTCTGACGACTGCCATCATGGGCCAGCGCACTGACGCCGGTAATGCGCCCGTCTGCGCCGGTAAACAATGTATCCACCTGCAAACCGGTTGCGATATCCAGCCCGGCATTTGCCGCTGCACCCAGCAGTGCGGCCTGCAGCGCGGCCCCAGTGCGTTCCGGCATGGCATGCATGCGCAGCACCGAATGGCCGGGATAAAGAAAACCGTCAATCAGAATGAAGGGCAAGCCGTGGTCCTGATGCAGCCAGGTGATGGCGGACCCTGATTCAGCCGCCACGCGATTGACCAGCGGGCTGTATGCACGGCCATGCGCCTTTGCCTGAATGTCTGCGGCCAGCATCTCTGGAGTGTCGCGCACACCTGCGGCGCGTTGCATGGTGGTGCCGGCAGCCGGGATAAAGCCGGATGACAGCGATGTCGATCCGGACGGGCTGCGATCACGTTCAAGCACCAGAATCTCGGCATCTTCGCCAGCCACTTCACGTGCGGCCAGCGCCGCCGTCAGCCCGCAGGCCCCCGCGCCAACAATCAGGATATCGACGCTCAGATCAAAGGGACCATCGCGCTGTGATACGCCGGGCAGTGGCTCACCGCTCATTGTATCGCCTGGGATCATTTTACCAGATTGGGCAGATACAGGGCCACGTCAGGAAAGATCACCATCAGGATGACCACAGCGATTGCGCACAGAATGAACGGAATGCCGGCAAGATAGATATCGGTCATTTTGGTGTCTGGCGGTGCCACACCCTTCATCACGAACAGCAACAGCCCGAAGGGCGGCGTGGTGAAGCTGATCTCAAGCGCCAGCAGCACAATCACCCCGAACCAGATCAGATCGAAGCCAAGCTGACTGGCCAGCGGAAAGAAGATCGGAACGGTCAGCAGCATCATCGACAGCTGGTCCATGAACATGCCCAGAACCAGCAGGATGGCAAACATGATGAACAACATGCTCAACGGTGACAGATCAAAGCTGACGGCCCATTCCAGCAGGCCTGCACTGGCCCCGGAAAAGGCCAGCAACGCGCTGAAAGTGGCTGATCCGAAAATGATCAGGAAGGCCATGACCGTCACCCGCAACGCACCGGCAACGGAATCAACCAGCACCTTGAAATTGAGTGACCGGTAGAGTGCACACAGGCCAAGGATGCCAAGACATCCGAAAGCGGCAGATTCAGACGGTGTGGCGATGCCGAACATGATCAGCATGATCACGCCGATAATGACGGCAAGCATCGGCAGAACATCGCGGGCGAACAGTCTCAGCCGTTCAGAGAATGGTGGCAAATCCACGTCATAGACAGGGGCTGCCTCCGGATCGATGCGGCACTGGAACCAAATCAGTGCAACATACATGGTGGCAAGGATGATCCCCGGCATGATGCCGCCGATCAGCAATTTGCCGATATCGAGCTGCGCCAATGTTCCCAGCAACACGGCAAGGGCTGATGGCGGGATCAGCATAGCAAGTCCGCCGGTGCCCAGAATCGGCCCGATCGACATGTGCTTCTTGTACCCGCGCGCTGACATCTCGGGCACCATCAACGAGCCAAGAAGCGCGGTTGATCCCATCGATGATCCCGACAGGGTGGCAAAAGCGGTGCCGCCCGCAACGGTGACATAGGACAATCGTCCCGGTACCTTGCCCATCAGCACTTCCACCGCCCCGAACATGCGCGTGGCCAAGCCGCCATAGAAGAACAGTTCTCCCATCAGCAGGAACATCGGCACCGGTATCAGATTAAAGGTTGTCAGCGACGGGAAGGCATTGTTGATCAGCTGCCCGATGCCCCGAGAGGCCTGCAATTCCAGTGGCCCATAACCACCCATGAAATAGATCGCGCCAAGAATATTGGCACCGATAAAGGCGATGGCGACCGGCAGGCCAAGCAGCATCAGCCCCAGCACGGTTCCAAGAAGAAACAAGGTGGCTTCATACCATTCCATAAAAAACTGTCCCCCGCGCCTGTGCCGCTATTCGTGCATGCCGGCTTCACCGGTATGCAGCGTGTCTTTGCCGAAAATGTAACGCGTGAATTGCAATGCCATCATCGAAAAGCAGATCGGCATCGAGATCATCACTATCCAGCGCGGCATGTCGAGCGAGCGCATGTCGATTTCGTCGCGCACATAGCTGCGGATGGTGACTTCTGCCGCGTAATAGGCCACCACCGCGCAGATCAGCACCGCAAGAGAGACAACTATTCGCGAAAAGGTCGGGCGGATATGTTCTGGCACAACGGCGGTCAGCAGTTCGATATAGACATGGCCTTTCAGGCGGACCAGCCAGGGCGCGCCAAACATCGTGATGTAGAGAAGGCCATATTCGATAAAGGTAAAAATATGGGATGACCCGAACAGAAACACCGCACGGGCAACAACCTGAAAAATGATGGCGATAAATATCCAGGCCAGATAGAGGCCTGCGATCAGGGCCAACAGATCGGTCACCCGATCAAGCCAGCGATAAAATACAGTCATGGCACACTCCCCGCAAAGATCCCGATATCAGTCGGGAAAAGACCGGCCCGCGACAAGCGGGCCGGTCGGTGACTGATGATCAGTCTGGTGCGAAAAGCGAACGCAGCTTGGCGACATCATCACCGCTGCCCTTTTCTTCCATCCGGCCAGTCAGACGGGCCCAGACGGAATCATAGGCAAGAGCCAGATAGCTGGCAGTGCCGGCGTCAGAATGCGACACGAATTTCATACCACCATCGGCATAGGCCTTCATGTACACAGCGGTATCTGCAACGCGGTCTGCGGTTGACTTGATCTCCATTTCGATCGCGACATCCTGCAGAACTTTCTTGGCGTCAGCGCTAAGTGCATTCCAGCGGTCAAGGTTCACGATGATGCCAAGGTCTGTCGAATAGAAAGACGGCTGCACCATGTATTTCACAAACTTGTCCCACTTCAGGTCAGTGATGCCGATGCTGGTCCATGGCACAGCGTCGATCACACCTTTTTCAAGTGCACCATAAGCCTCGGTCGATGGCATTGGTGATGTGGTGGCTTCAAGCGACTTCAGGAAAGCAGTGTAGATCGGGTTGTCACGAATCTTCACGCCGCCAAGGTCCAGAACGCCGTCACTGGAGCGGAACTTTGGCTCGTTCACAGTGAAAATGTTGAAACCGACACCGGAATCAACCCAGCCCAGATACTTGACGTTAAAACGCTTCTGGTGGGCCGCATCGATCATTGCGGTGCCGCCATTTGCGCGTGTCTGCTCAGCTGTGTTCTTTGAGGCAACCATGGCATCGATCTCGGGTACCTCGGCACCATAGAAAGAACCCGGTGTGTGCACCATGTCCACAACGCCGTCACGAACTGCTTTCGGCTGTTCGAACATCTTGATGGCCTCTGGACCACCCTTTACCTTGATCTGAACCACACCGGCACCGCGTTCGTTCACGGCATCGACATATTCAAGGAATGTCTTGGTGTATACAAGGAACGGCGGGAATGCGTGGACAGCTGTTACAATCTCTTCCGCAACCGCGGTTTTTACCGCGAGGGTCGAACTCATCGCCGCTGCCGCAAGCAGGGTGACCAAACGTTTCATTATTCTCTCCCTAAATTTAGATTTTCATCCAAAGATGTGTGCCGCTTCGGTTTGGATTCGGCCAACAACGTAATATTAATTGACACTTAAAACGTTCATGCGGTCAAGATGTTTAGAGTCTGCGGTGTGATCGAAAACGCCGCGCCCATCCCAGAGGCTGCTGTCAGGTCTGATTTATCCCGGCAGCGGACAGCCGTGCGGTAAATCGGCAGGCATCCGCGCTGCCTGTGGCGGCGCATTCGATCTCGGTCACCACGGCGTCATCGCCAAAAATCTGGCGCGTAACGGCCGCCAGCATCCCTCTAATCGGTGCACAGACCGGATCGTCAGACGGGCCATAGCCGGCGACAAAAGGGGAATTCACCACTGTCAGGTCAAGTCCGTCATCGCGCAGGCTGATCTGCCAGTTACCCCAGCCGATTTGCGGGGCGGTGGCTTCGATGCGGGCGATCAGCGCATCGGCTGCATCGCGCCCATGACCGGCATAGCTGGCAGCAGATTTGCCGCCATGTTCGAGAATGGATGCGGCGATGGCCTCAAACGCGGCGGCGCGCTCGGCCGGTTCCAGCCGTCGAAACAGTCCCATCAGCGCATCGGGGCGAATCATCATATAGCGGATGCCACCGATATCGAGGCCGCCGCCACCATCAGCCGTTGCGATCACTGGTCAAATCCCGGGTTCACCCGTTTCAGCATAGCCAGCAAGCCCGGCCATTCACGCTCACGCGGGGGTACCGGAAAGCCGTTCAGCTGGCGCGCTGTATGTTCGCATAGCTCGTCAGACGGTGTGCGATAGGGCTGGCCGCTTGCCAGAACATCCATCTGCACCCGGCAGGACAATTCCAGCGCATACATCAGTGAAAAGGCCTCGGCGCAATCGGCACCGACTGTCAGCAACCCGTGATGCCGCAGGATCATCGCCTTGTGACCGGCCAGATCCTGATACAGCCGTTCGCGTTCATCCTCGGCAAGCGCCATGCCTTCAAAATCGTGATAGCCAACACGGGCATAAAACTGCATGGCCTTCTGGTTCAGCATCATCAGACCGCTGTCCAGCGCGGCCACTGCCATACCGGCCCGGCTGTGTGTATGCAGCACGCAATGCGCATCATCGCCTTTCATGTGAATGGCACTGTGGACAATGAAACCGGCCGGATTTACCCGCGCGCCTTGCGGATGGATCACCGCGCCATCCAGATCGATGGTCACCAGGCTTGATGCGGTCACATCCCCGAACAGGCTGCCGAACGGATTGATCAGAAAGCGGTCTGGCGCATCGGGAATGCGCAAAGTGATGTGTGTGTAAACCAGATCGGACATGCCAAAATGTTCGATAAGCCGATAACAGGCCGCAAGATCGATGCGCGCCTGCCATTCGGCGGCGCTGACCATATCACGGGTGTCGGTTTGTGCTGTCATGAGAGATGCCCTGTTACAATGGCGCAAGCGAAACAGAATTCACCGGTGCATTCAAGCATGCAGCGATTTGCCGACATGTTGCGGCATGCCGATTGCCGGTTTGCAATGCCGTCACGCACCGTCAAGCCATTCTGAAACAGCTGTGATGGTGGTGCGCAGCGCGATCGAGGACATGTCATCAAGCGCGGCATGATGCGCCTGGTCTGAAAAGGCACCGCATCCATCTTCCAGAACGGCACAGTCAAAGCCGCGCACATGTGCATCCCGCAATGTCGAAGCGACACCGCCATTCGTCACGATACCGGCAAAGACCAGATGCCGGATGCCCGCATGCGACAGGGCAAATTCGAGACGGCTCATATAAAAGGCGGAATAGGCAACTTTCTCGACCGAGATATCGGCCGGTGCCAGCGTGTCGAACAGCGCCTGTCCCCAGCCGCCTGGCATGAAATCACCTTTTTCCAGAAATGGACGCAGCGCTTTCAGATGTGGGGCGATATAGGGCTCTCCGTTCTTCATTGGCACCAGGGTGAATTGCGTTGACACCACCCAGCCGCCTGCTGCCCGCATAGCCTTTGTCAGCGGCGCAAGGCGGCCAGCCAGCGGGCTGATCAACGGGGCGGACTTGCCGGCCCGCCCATAGGCGCCATCGGGATGAATGAAGTCATTCTGCAAATCGACAAGAACAAGCGCCGTATTTGCGGGCGTGAAGTCGCCAAGGGCCGTTGCCATGTCAGTCTCCTTGCGGGGCTAGTCGGCGCGTTCGATGCGCAGATTGCCAAAAGCGTCAACCTCGCCAACAAGGCCGGGGTCGACAAAGATTGTGGTGTCCGCCTGTTCCAGCAATGCCGGACCTGTCACGCGTTCACCGACGCCGAGTGCCAGCCTGTCATAAATGCCGGCCGTCTGCCATTGTCCGTCAGCATAAATCTGGCGCGTGCCGGTGCGGGCGACGGCGGTGCTGCAGCCGTCAACCGGCGCCATAACGCTGAGGTCCAGTTTGTCACGGCGGGCAATCACAGCAAGCCGCAGATTGACCAGCCGAACGGGAATGCCCTCCAGCGGTGCACCGATTTGTGTGCGATAGGCATCGGCAAAGGCAGCCGCAAGACGGGTGCGGGTCAGATCGGCGCGGCCACCAAGGCGCACCTGAACGGTGTGCGTTTGTCCGGCATACAGCATGTCGGCTTCGATGGCCTCTTCCAGATTGTCAAAGGTCTCGCTGCCGCTGGCGATGCGCGCGCTGCTGGCGGCATACAGATCGTCAATCCAGCTGCCAAGCTGGGCCTCGTCAACGCTGGCAAGCGGCATGTTGACCGTGCGCACCGTATCGTGCCGCATATCGGCAATCACACAGCCAAGCGCGCTGGTAACGCCCGGATAGCGTGGCACCAGCCCGGTGTTCAGGCCCACCTCGCGGATCAGCGCACCGATATGCAACGCCCCGCCACCGCCGAATGGCATCGCCGCAAACTTCGCCGGGTCATGCCCGCGTTCAATGGATACGATGCGAATGGCACCGGCCATGCGTGCATTGGCAACCTGAATGACTGCCTCGGCGGCATCCATCACATCAATGCCAAGCGGCTCTGCAATGACTGTTTTGATGGCTGCGCGTGCCGCCTCGACATCCAGCCGGTCCAGCTTGCCACCGATCGGGCGGTCGGCATTGATGCGCCCGAGCAACAGATTGGCGTCGGTCACCGTAGGCTGGTCATTCCCGAGACCATAGCAGACCGGCCCCGGGTCGGAACCGGCGCTTTGCGGTCCGATCTGCAGCAGGCCGGCACCATCGATCCAGGCGATGGAACCGCCGCCGGCGCCAATGGTGGTGATCTCGATCATCGGCGTGCGCACAACCATGCCGAAATCAATCGATGTCTGGGCCGCCAGCGCGGTTTTGCCATCGGCAATCACCGATACATCAAACGATGTGCCGCCCATATCGCAGGTGATGACATTCTCAAATCCGGCTGACTGGCCAATATGACTTGCCGCGATAACACCGGCGGCAGGGCCGGACAAGGCGGTGCGAACAGGCTGGGCCGATGCGGCATCGATGCTCATCACACCGCCATTCGACTGCACAATCAGGATGTCGCTGTCGCCGCCGCGATCATGTGTACGCGCCGCAAGCTGGTTCAGATAATGCGCCATACGTGGCTGCAGATAGGCGTTCAGCGTGGCGGTGGACAGCCGCTCGAATTCACGGATTTCAGGCAGGATATCGGCTGCAACCGTGATGTGATCATTCGGCCAGAACTCGCGCACCAGCTCGGCGGCACGGCGCTCCTGTTCCGGGTTCGCATAGCTGTTGATAAAGCTGATGCACAGCCCCTCGCAGCCGGCGTCAAGAAGACGCCGCGCGGCATCACTGACCGCCGCCTCATCAAGCGGTGTCTCGACGCTACCATTGGCAAGAACGCGCCCGCCGACACCAATTCGCAGATCGCGCGGGATCACCGGTTCATAGCCGCCGCGCAGCCCCCATGTGTGTGGCCGGTCACGCCGCCGCATTTCCAGAACATCCTCAAATCCGGCGGTGGTGATCAGGCCCGTGCGGGTGCCTTTGCGCTCCAGCAGGGCATTGGTGCCAACCGTTGTGCCATGGACGATGGTAGCGATGTCGGAGAAGTCATCCAGCTCGCGGTTTATCCCGTCGACAAGGCCGATCGACTGGTCAGCAACAGTGCTTGGCAGTTTGCCGGTGGTGACAGTGCCGGTTGTTCTGTCCAGAAAGAACAGATCAGTGAAGGTGCCGCCGACATCAATGCCGATCACAAAACGTGCGTTTGCCGAGGTCATGTAACGCTATTCCTGTCCACTTGTTTCGGGGCGCATATCTGCGCGCAATGCGGCTGTGCCTGCGTCATCGACAGCGCCATCCGCACCCAGCGCCACGCCATACATCGTGCGCGCCATCTCTGTGCTGACATAGCCAAGCCGCACATCAGCCGCGACAGCAGCAGGCGCACGCAGCAACGGGTCGCCATAGCCGCCGCCGCCAGGTGTTTCCAACCGGACAGAGCCACCATGCTGCAGCTTGATGCCAACCTGCTTTGATGTCATTGGCGGGGTTTCTGGCGCTGTGTCATCCTGTTTGTCAGCCCGATATGAGAACCGGTTCAGTGCCGCCGGCTTGCCGGCTCCGACAGGTTGCGGTGCATGACGTCCGCGTTCACCAAAAAAGAACCCGTCGGCACCATTGGCCAGCACCTCAACCTCATAAACAGCACCCAGACCACCGCGATGCTGGCCGGCCCCACCCGAATCCGGCCGCAGCGACCAGCGGCGAAAGGCAACCGGATAGGCAGATTCCAGAATCTCCAGCGGGGGAATGGTTGCCATTGAAATCGGTGCGTTGCCATGGCTCAACCCGTCGCCATCAGAATGCCCGCCATGACCGCCCCCGAAGAACGAGAACATCACCCAGCGGCTGCCATCATCGCGGTGACCGGCCAGTGACAGTGCATTGATGGTGCCATAGGCATTGGCCAATGCGCGTGACGGATCAAGCTTGCCGATCGCGGTGAAGATCACATCGATAATCCGCAGGATCGTCTCGGTATAGCCGCCAACCGGTTTTGGTGCGGTGGCGGACAGCAATGACTGGTCAGGGATGATGATTTCAACCGGGTCCAGCACACCGGCATTGGCCGGCACGTCGGGAAACAGGTGCTTCAGCGCGACATAGCAGGCTGCAATTGCGGTCGAGCGGGAAATATTCACCGGTCCTGCACATTGTGCAGCCGAACGCGAGAAATCCAGAACCATCCTCTCGCCATCGACATGCACATCAACAGCAATCGGCAGCGCTTCGTCCTTGATGCCGTCATTATCAAGATAGTCGGTGGCGGCCACATCACCGTCGGGAAGGGCGCTGATATGGGCTTGCATCTGCAGATGCGCGCGCGCCCGCAATTCGGCAAAGACGGCGGAAATGGTATCATCCCCATATTCGTCCAGCAGGGCGTTCAGCCTGCCATGACCCAGATCAAGCGCGCTGACCTGCGCGTTCAGATCGCCATAAACAGATAGCGGCAGGCGCGAATTGGTGCGCAGGATCGACAGGATATCATCCTGCCGCACACCGGCCCGAAACAGCTTTACCGGCGGGATATGCACCCCTTCCTGAAAGCTTTCGGTGGCAGCCGGGTTATAGTTGCCCGGGACATTGCCCGCCACATCATGCCAATGACCAACCGATGCCAGATAGCAGAACACCTTGCCGTTGCGGAACAGTGGGCGAACAAGCTTGAAGTCTGACAGATGCGTGCCGCCTTCATACGGATCGTTGAAGATATAGACATCGCCGTCTTTTGGCGGATCATCGCGGGTCAGATCAATGACATAGCGAACGGCAAAGGCCATGACCCCGACAAAGACCGGCAAGCCTTCCTTGCCCTGAACCAGCGTTTCGCCAGTTTCGGCGTCATACAAGCCATGCGAGGCGTCATGCGCCTCGGCAATGATCGGATTGAAAGCGCTGCGGAACAGCGTTGCGTCCATTTCATCGGCGATCTGTTCCAACCGCCCGCGCAGCACGGCAAGCTGTACCGGACTGATGCCCGTTCCGCCCGAAGGGCCTGAAGCTTTATTCATTTACCAAACACATCCTCATCATAACGGGCGCCAGCCTGAAGAATTTCATCGGTGCCAAGAAGGGTATTCAGACCGCCAAGGTCCAGCATCCGGTCCTGCCATGATGCGGTGGACCCGTCACGCAGCAGATCGGCATAGAAGGCTGTGCCAAGATGGGTCAGTGCGCGCACAAATGCCCCGGGATAAATCACCAGCCGGTAACCAAGTGTCCCAAGCTGGTCCAGCGGCAGCAACGGTGTGCGCCCGCCTTCAACCATATTCGCCAGCAGCGGGATTCGCGCTGCGAACCGGTCGGTCAGCTGCTGCATCGCCGCCTGATCGGGCGGGGCCTCGACAAACAGGATATCGGCACCTGCCTCGACCATCGCCTCGGCTCTGTCAAGCGCAGCTGCCAGCCCTTCGACGGCAATCGCATCGGTCCGCGCAACCAGCAGACAGTTGGTGCCGGAAAGCGCGTCCCTGGCCGCGCTGATCTTGCCGGCCATCTCGGCTGACGACACAAGTGTCTTGCCGGACAGATGACCACAGCGTTTCGGCAGAGTCTGGTCTTCAAGCTGAATGGCGGCGGCACCGGCGCGGGCAAGATTTCGGCAGGTACGTTGCACATTCAGGGCATTTCCAAAGCCTGTATCAGCATCGACAATCAGTGGCGTTTCGGTTTTTTCGGTTATCGCCGCCACCGTGTCGACCAGTTCAGACATCGATACCAGCCCGATATCAGGGCTGCCAAAGCGTGTATAGGCAAGCGACGCGCCCGACAGATACAGCGCCTCGGCACCGGCCATGCTGGCCATACGGGCAGACAGACCGTCAAAGACACCGGGGGCCAGAACCGGCGGGGCGGCTTGATCGGCCAGTCGGGCGGCCAGATGGTCAGCAAGCCTGCTCATGTGACATCTCCCTTCACACCTGTCGTACCGGCCGCGTGCTGGCTGGACAGGTGCGCCAGCATGCCACCATCCGCAATCATCGCCAGCAGGAAGTCAGGCAGCGCCTCGGTGGCAAATTGCCGCCTGCCAATGGTCAGGCTGCCAGCTGCGATATCAACATCGGTGCTGGTGAATTCGTCGACACCATCCAGATCCAACGCCGGACAGGCGATTGCAGGCAATCCCAGATTTAGCGCATTACGCTGGAAGATTCCGCCAAGCGAACGCGCGATGATGGCACGGATGCCCAGATGCTTCAGCGCCTCTGCCGCCTGTTCACGCGATGATCCGATACCAAAGCTGGCACCGGCAAGAATGATATCACCCGGGCGGACGGCGCTGGCAAAATCAGGGCGCAACGCTTCAAGACAATGGCTGGAAAGCGTGTCGAGAGACCCGCTCATATAAGCACCAGGGGCCAGCAAATCGGTATCGATGCCGTCCCCCATAATCCATGCACGTCCTGATATCTGCATGCGCTAGTTTCCCATCCCGCGCGGGTCGGTCAGCCTGCCGGTAACAGCGGCGGCGGCAACACTGGCTGGTGAGGCAAGCCAGACGCGTGATCCCGGTGCGCCCATCCGGCCGCGAAAGTTACGTGCTGTTGAAGAAATGCAGACATCATCGGCAGCCAACCGGTTGGGCCCATAACCGGCACACATGCCACAGGCGGTTGGCAGCACAGTGGCCCCGGCATCTTCAAGAATGCCCATCACGCCTTCGCATGCCGCCTGATCCTGATCGGCGCGCGAGGCAGGTGCCACCAGAAGACGAATGCTGCTGGCTGTCTTCCGTCTTTTCAGGATGCCTGCTGCGGCCCGCAGATCATCCAGCTTTGCGCCGGTACAGGCACCGATATAGGCAACCGAGAAAGCGGCGTCATCATGATCGGTTATGGCAGCGGCATTGGCCGGACTGTGCGGGGCGGCGGCCTGCGGGACGAGGGTGTCAAGGTCAAGGCTGAAATGCCTGCCATCATGGCTGCCGGCATCGCTGGCCCAATAGCTGTCCGGCTGATCATCAAGACGAACGCGATCTGGCGCGCGGCTGGCCAGCCATTCGGCGGTCATGTCATCGGGGGCAATCACCCCGGCCTGCGCACCCAGTTCGGCAGACATGTTGCACAGGGTCATCCGCGCCCGCATCGGCATGGCAGATACCGCCGGTCCGGCAAATTCCAATGCCTCATACCCCGCCATGTCCATGCCGTGGGCACCGCAAAGCGCGAGAATGATATCCTTGGCAAAAGTCTGCGCGCCAAGTTCGCCCTGCAGGTCCACCAGATGTGTGCGCGGCACCTTCAGCCAGGTCTGGCCAGTGGCAGCGACCGCTGCCATATCGGTGGCGCCAACACCAAACATGTAGGCACCAAAGGCACCGCCGGTTGGCGAATGGCTGTCACCGCCTACCACCAGCATGCCGGGCTGCACCAGACCCTGTTCGGGAAGCACCACATGGCAGATGCCCATTTCGGGAAAATAGTTGCTGACCCCTTCGGCAGCGACCCAGTCACGCGTGATCTGCTGAATGGCGCGGCTGGCATCATCATGCGCTGGCACATAATGATCGGTGATCACGGCCAGCTTGTCAGGGTCCTGCAAACGCATGTCAAGCTCCGCCAGCTTTGGTGCGAGCCGGCGCGGACCACTGCTGTCATGTACCATCGCCAGATCAACGCTGCAGGTCAGATAGTCGCCAGCCTTTACGGCGGCGGCCCCGCTGGCCCGACTCAGAATTTTTTCAACGATGGTTTGCATGGTGGCAGGAAACCGATGTGATTGTGTTCAGGACAGCATGCCAGTGAACGGCGTGTTCCATTTCAGTGGCGTCGTCAGCTGCTTTAGACTTAAATTATCGTAATTGTCCCGTTTAACAACCGCGAAAGTCATTCCATGCCTGTCGTGAACATTACCTTGATCAAAGGATATTCGGCTGACGCCCGTCGCCGGCTGTCTACCCATATGACAAATCTGGTGACCCAGTTCCTTGGAGCCATTTCCGAAGGCACCACGGTTATGGTCAGCGAACTTGACCAGGCGTCTTACATGCGCGGCCATGAAAACAAGAACCCGGCACCGCCCCCGACACCCGCTGCCAACCTTGTGCATGACTATCTGAACGCCATGCAGGTGCGTGACCTGCAGGCGGCAGCTGCGCTGCTCGATGATGGCTTCTGGATGGAATTTCCGGGCGCAGTACGGATGCAGACCCTTGATGAGCTGATCGCATGGTCAAAGCCGCGCTATCGCAGCATCGCCAAGACGTTTGACGCTTTCAGCGAGGCCTTTACCGAAAGGGAAACGATTGTTGTCTGTCATGGCACCCTGCATGGCGAATGGCCTGATGGCACACCGTTCGAGGGCATACGGTTTGTCGACCGGTTCACGGTTGCAGGTGGCAAGATCACCAGCCAGATGGTGTGGAATGATCTTGCCGAGATGCGCAGCATGTCGGCTTAATCCGTGTTTTGGCCGGGTCAGAGTTTTGGATGCGTCAGGAATTCGTCCAGAATGTCATCGGGCGGCTGAATGAAATCTGTTGTCCGGCTGACTTCCAGGCCGAATGCCTGACGCATTTCAATGGCAAGTTCGGTCATGCGCAGGGCCACTGGCAACCCGTTCAGAACGGGTGCGCCGGCGACGCGAAATCCCTGTATCTGCGAGAACAGCAGCATCGGGATGCCGCCTGCCGGGATCAGCACATCAACACCGGCAGCCACCAGCGGTTCGGCCTGCCGGGTGAATTCATCGGCAACCTGTTGCAGGCGGTCCGGGTTATCAAAGGCCGCAAGGATCTGGCCCGGCTCGAATTCCAGTGCGTGAATGCCGGTCACCCGATCCTGCAGCCCGTATTTGCGAACCTGATGTTCATGCCCCGGAATGAAACGGGGATTGATCGTGATGATGCCGACTTTCTGGCCGTACTGGCAGGCAAACAGCATGCTGGATTCGCCAAGCGATATGACCGGGACCGAGGCAGCGGCGCGCGCTTCATACATGCCTGAATCCTGAAAATGCCCCATCAGATAGCCATCATACCCCTCACGCCCAGCGGTAATGGCATTGGCAATTGCGTCACGTCCGCACCGATATTCAACCAGCGCATGGGCGTAGGAATCATACGGGTCGATGCCATGAAAGGTCAGTTCGGTGCCGGGACGGGCCTGCGCTTTCAGAAAGCCTGACAGCCGGTCCCAATAGCCGGGCGCGGCGGTGGCATTCACAAAGCTCTGATACCAGATTTTCATGTCTGTGGTCCTTTCAGTCTGGCGCAGACGATGCTGACGGGTTTGACAAGCTGGTGCCGGCCCCGAAGGTTTGGCGGGTCCGGGGCATGATGAGACGAACGCAGCCATTCGGCAATGCTGGTGAAAAGCCGGTGGCTGGTCAAATGCTTTGGACCAAATGCCGTCGACCTAATTTACTTTTCACAAACGGTCATGCCACACTGCCGACATGACGTCACACCCCTATCAGAACGAAACCGTTTTTTCGCGTTTTTCTGCAACTGCCGCGGCACGCCCGTCGCAGGTGTTTTTGCGCATTCTGCCAGAGGTTGCGCACGTCTATGGCTGTGCTGCTGGCGATATTGCATATGGTGATATGGCGGGGCAGGTGGCATCGCGCCAAAGTGATCTGGCTGGTCGCGACATGACCGGAATGCGGGTCGGGCTGTTTCTGTTCAATACCCCGGATTTCTTTGTGAACTGGCTGGCACTGAATGCGCTTGGCGCCTCGATTGTGCCGATCAATCCCGATCTGAAGCGGCGGGAGATCGAATATATTCTGACCCATTCCGAAATGGCGTTCGTGATTGCCGCACCGCAAGCACCGCAATTGCTGACCGATGCCTGCAAGGCGCTTTGCCTGCCGATGATCGGCCCGCACGACAAGATCGAACATGTGAAGATTGTTTCTGACACGGCTGCCTCTGCCACAGATGATGCGCCGATGGACGAGGAACCGGCCAGCCGCCGCGAGGCTGCACTGTTATATACCTCCGGCACCACCGGCCAGCCAAAGGGATGCCAGCTTGATCAGGTTTATTTTCTGGCTGCCGGTGACTGGTATGCCGGCCTGTCCGCACCGTTTGATTTGCGCCCCGGCTTAGAGGTGATGTTAACGCCGCTGCCGATGTTCCATATGAACGCGCTGGCCTATTCGGTGATGGCGATGATCACCACGGGCGGCACGCTGGTACCGCTTGACAGGTTCCATCCCGACGGCTGGACAAAGGCCATGCGCGACAGCCAGGCGACCATCGTGCATTATTTGGGGGTGATGCCCTCAATCCTGATGAAACGTCCGGCTGATGACGGGGACCGCGCCCACCAGGTGCGCTTTGGCTTTGGTGCCGGGGTGGACCGCAAGCTGCATGCTGATTTCGAAACGCGGTTCGGCTTTCCGCTGGTTGAGGCATGGGCGATGACCGAAACCGGGGCCGGGGTCTGTATTGCTGCCACCGGCAAGGAACGCCATGTCGGCAGTAATTGTTTTGGCACGCCAACAGCTGACATGCAGGCCCGCATTGTGGATGATGACGGGCGCGATCTGCCCGATGGCACGCCCGGGGAACTGCTTGTCAGGCGGGCTGGCGCGGACCCGCAATTCGGGTTCTTTCGGGCGTATCTCAAGGATCCTGACGCCACCGCGGCGGCCTGGGCGGATGGCTGGTTTCATACAGGCGACATTGTGATGCGTAATCATGACGGACATTTTTTCTTCCGGGACCGGAAGAAGAACATCATCCGTCGGTCGGGTGAGAATATCGCCGCGCTGGAGGTTGAGACGGTGTTGATGCGCCATGCTGGAGCGGCGGCGCTGGCGGTTGGGCCTGTGCCAGACCCGCTGCGTGAACAAGAGGTGGCCTGCCTTGTTGTGCCAGCACCGGGGGTCAGGGCCGAAGATTTGTTCGACCAGCTGTTTGCACTGGCGCAGGATGAGCTGGCCTATTTCAAGGCACCCGGCTGGTTTGCTGCGGTTGACAGTTTGCCGCTGACCGGCACGCAGAAGCTGCAGCGGGGCGCGTTGCAGGCGCAGCTTGTCCAGATGCTGGAGAGCGATCAGCTGCAGGATTTCCGGCATCGCAAATCGCGGCGCAACCGGGCGGCCGGGTAAGCCGATGTCGACCGGATTCGAAGATATTGTCATCACCGCGCCAACCAGTGTGGCCTATACGCGTTTTTCGAACGAATCGGCGCATTGGTGGCTGCTGGCTGCATTGCGCGACATGCTGGCCGGGGCAGGTCTGCGGCCGGCCGATATTGACGGGCTGACAGTGTCCAGCTTTACCCTGCATCCTGACAGCGCGGTTGGATTTACCCAGCATGCCGGTCTGTCGCTTGGCTGGCTGGAACATCTGCCGATGGGCGGTGCGTCCGGGGTGATTGCCCTGCGTCGGGCGGCCCGCGCAATTCAGTGCGGTGATGCCAGCATCGTTGCCTGTCTGTCGGGCGACACCAACCAGCTGGACAGTTTTCGTCAGACCTTGTCACGGTTTTCACATTTCTCGAACGATGCTGCCTGGCCTTACGGGTCGGGTGGGGCAAATGGCTATTTTGCCCTGATTGCCGATCACTATATGCGCCGCTTTGGCATTGCGCGTGAAACCTTCGGGCAGATTGCCGCCGCCCAGCGCAGCAACGCCCTGTCCTATCCGCATGCGCTGATGAAAACACCGCTGAGTGTGGAGCAATATCTGGATGCCCGGATGATTGCATCGCCGCTGGGCCTGTTTGATTGCGTGATGCCCTGCGCCGGTGCCGAATCCTTTATGGTCATGCGGGCCGATATGGCGCACAGGCTGGGTCTGCCGGCAGTGCGCCCCCTTGCCATCATCGAACGGCATAACGGGTTTGCCGAGGACCCGGTGCAGTTTCGTGGGGGCTGGACATATGATCGGGACCAGCTGTGGCAGCGCGCCGGTTGCGCGCCCGCCGACATGGATTTCGTGCAGACCTATGATGATTATCCGGTGATCAGCCTGATGCAGTTGGAGGATCTGGGGTTTTTTGAAAAGGGCGCGGGTGATGCCTTCATCGCCGGCCATGATCTGACATGCGGCGGCAGCTTTCCCCATAACACCAGCGGCGGGCAGCTGTCGGTCGGGCAAGCCGGTGCGGCCGGCGGATTTCTGGGCATTGTCGAGGCGGTGCGGCAATTGACCGGCAGCGCCATCGGGGCGGCGGTGCCAAACGCCCGGCGCGCGCTTGTGTCAGGCTTTGGCATGGTGAATTATGATCGCGGTGTCTGTTCTGCGGCGGCGGTTCTGGAGCGCGCGAACCAGCCTGCGACAGCGGCCAGACACCCGACAACAACCGAAAGCGAGGCTGCCGCATGACCACTTCATTGCCGCCGCTTCCCGAACCGGTTCGCAAGGACCCGCAGAAAAAGACGCCAAGCGCGCTGATCCCGCCATCCGCCCGCAGCCGGCTGGGCATGCGGCTCAGCGCCGAGGCGGCGCGTGGGCGGTTCCGTCTGCCGCATTGTAATGCCTGCAACCAGCCGGTATGGCCGCCGCGTGAGGCCTGTCCGGCCTGTCTGTCGTCACTGCAGTGGCGGGATGCTGACGCCACCGGAACGCTGATTGCTGAAACCACATTGGAAACCAGTCCAGAGCTGTATTTTCGTGAACGGACGCCGTGGCGTGTCGGCACCGTTGATCTGGCCGGCGGGGTGCCGGTGATGGCGCATCTTCATGCGCAGTGCCGGATCGGTGACACGGTGACGCTGCGCCTGTTTCTGGACAAGGCTGACCGGGCTGTGTTCATGGCCTTTAGCGATTTAGACAGCCCCGATCTGAGGGAGGATATTCAATTGCGCGAACTGACCAATGACCCGCGCCATCGGCGTGTGTTGATCACCGATGCCCGCACACCGGCCGGGGTGGCGCTGGCCAGGGCAATGACAAAGGCCGGTGCCAAACGGATTTTCGCTGGCATTGGTGATGCCTGGAAACGCGATGCCGCGATCGAAGCGCTGGAGGGGATGGAGACCGTCTCGACTGTCCCGCTGGATCTGACGGACACGCGTTCGGTTGAAGAGCTGTGCGGCGAGATTGGCGGCAAGGTCGATATTCTTGTTCATAATGCCGAGCAGGTGCGCCCCGGCGGGGTGATGGCCGGGCGCGGCATTGCCGATGCCAAGCAATTGCATGAAAAGCTGGTGTTCGGTTTCATGCGGCTGGCCGAAAGCTTTGGTCCGGTGATGCGCAGCCGCGGTGCTGACGGGGTGAATGCGGCCACTGCCTGGGTCAATCTGCTGTCGGTCTATGCGCATGCCAACTGGCCTGCTTATGGTCAGCATTCGGCGGCACATGCTGCCACCCTGTCGCTGGCGCAATGTCTGCGCGGCGAAATGCAGGGCAGCGGTGTGCGTGTGATGAATGCCTTTGCCGGGCCGTTGGAACAGGACTGGCATGATCAGGTTTTGCCACCCAAAGTGACTGCTGACAGGTTGGCGCGCGAGATTGTGGGCGCACTGCAGGGCGGGCAGCAGGATGTCTATATTGGCGATGTCGCCCGTGACGTAGCCGAACGATTCGAGGATGATGCCAAGCTGCTGGAAATGGAACTTGCTGGAGACGGGCAATGAGCGCAGACAATGCGACAGACAATGCGACAGACAATGCGAAAGACCATCCCGATACCGTTGCGATTCTGGCCGGTCTTGCCGCCGGTCTGTCCAGCGCCGAGATCAAGATCGTTGATCTGACACACCGGCTGGACCCGGATTTTCCGATCATTGTCCTGCCACCTGAATTTGGCCAGTGCGCACCGTTTCGCATGGAGGAAATCTCGCGATATGATGCGCGCGGTCCGGCCTGGCACTGGCACAATATCTCGCTCGGTGAACATGCCGGCACGCATTTCGATGCCCCCATCCACTGGATCAGTGGTCGTGATCTGCCGAACAACACAACCGACACGCTGCCCGTGCAAAAGCTTGTCGGTCAGGTCTGCGTGATCGATTGCGAGGCCGAGTCAGATGCTGATGATGACTATGAGATGGGCGTCGACAAGATTGCGGCCTTCGAGGCTGAGCACGGCGAAATTCCGGCGCAAAGCTGGGTGTTGATGCGCACCGGCTGGTCGCGCCGCCGCGGCGCCGATTATATCAATCTGCGCGAAGACGGGGCGCATTCGCCGGGCCCCGATGCTGCGGCTGTGCGGTTTCTTGTCGAACAGCGTGACATTATCGGTTTTGGCACCGAAACGGTGGGCACGGATACCGGTCAGGCGGTGCATTCCGACCCGCCCTATCCGGCACATTACATTCTGCATGGTGCTGGCAGATACGGGCTGCAATGCCTTGCCAATCTTGACCAGCTTCCGCCGACCGGGGCGATACTGGTGGCAGCGCCGCTGAAAATTCGTCAGGGCACGGGCAGTCCGCTGCGGGTTCTGGCACTCATTCCCTAGGTGTGCCACCCGGGATCACGGCGCGGATCACGGCGCGGATTTGACACGGATCATGGCCCGGATATAGCTTGTCAGCGTCATGCGGCTTTCGGGTGCCGAATGGCTCATCCCGGGAAAATCGTTGCCAATAAAAAGTTTAGCCTTGAAACACCTCCTGTTTTTGGCAAGTCTCACCCTAGCAGCTTCTTGCTTAGACTCTTACAGAAGGGGGATCAAAATGATCAAAAAACTGGTTGCGGCTTCCTCGGTAGCAGCGCTTGCACTTACCTTTCAGGTTGGTGCTGTTCTTGCTGACGATGGTGCCAAACGTGGCGGCACACTGATTTGGGCGGTGCAGAATACACCACGCCACCTGAATCCTGCAGTGCAGTCCGGTATTGCAACGGGTGAGCCCGGAAATCAGCTGTTTGCAGCGCCTTTGCGGTATGATGAAGACTGGACACCGCAGCCTTATCTGGCTGAAAGCTGGGATGTTTCGGATGATGGCCTGACGGTCACGCTGAACCTTGTGAAGGGTGCAACCTTCCATGACGGCGTTCCGATCAAGTCTTCCGATGTGGCGTTCTCCATTCAGACGGTAAAGGACAACCACCCGTTCAAGACGATGTACGCGCCAGTGGATTCGGTGGAAACACCTGACGATCACACGGCAGTTATCAAACTCAGCAAGCCGCATCCGGCGTTGTTGCTGGCGATGTCTTCGCAGCTTCTGCCAATCATCCCCGAGCATGTTTATGGTGATGGCCAGGACCCGAAGACACATCCGGCAAACTCGGAAAATGTTGTTGGTTCCGGCCCTTTCAAGCTGGTCGAATTCAAGCGTGACCAGCACGTCATCCTCGAGCGCAATGATGACTTCTTCATTGATGGTCGTCCATATCTCGACAAGATTGTGATGCGGATCATCAAGGATGGTTCGGCGCGGATGATTGCGCTGGAAAATGGCGAGGCGCATCTCAGCGGCTTTGAACAGAACCCGCGTGACATCAATCGCATGAAAAAGGCTGATGGCGTAACGGCGACCAGCGACGGCGTGGCTTATGCCGCGATTGGCCCGATTGCCTGGCTGGCGTTCAACACGGCTTCCGAAGGCCCGGTTGGTGACACCAAGGTGCGTCAGGCTATTGCCTATGCGATCGACCGTGACTTCGTGAACAAGGCGATCATGCTCGGTACATCAACCCCGGCGCTGACCGGTATCCACCCGGGATCACCGTTCTATGAGCCGGATGTCGAGCGCTATGATCTCGATCTGGACAAGGCGAATGCCCTTCTTGACGAGGCGGGTTATCCGCGCGGCGATGACGGCACACGCTTTCAGCTGACAGTTGATTATGGCTGGGCAGGCATCAAGGCGCAGGCCGAATATGTGAAGCCGCAGCTGAAAAAGGTCGGTATCGATGTGGTTATCCGTTCCTCACCGGATTTCCCGACATGGGCCAAGCGCGTTGGCGGTCATGATTTCGAGTTGACCTGGGACGTGGTATTCAACTGGGGTGACCCGGTGATCGGTGTGCACCGTACGTATCAGACCAGCAACATCAAAAAGGGTGTGATCTGGTCGAATACACAAAGCTATTCCAACAGCCGCGTTGACGAGCTGATGGACATGGCTGGCAGTGAAACCGATCCGGCAAAGCGCAAGGCGCTGTATTCGGAGTTCCAGAAGCTGGTGGCAAAAGATGTGCCGGTGTATCACACCTATGCGCTTCCTTATCACACCATCTATGCGGATGCTGTCGGCAACCCGCCGGTGGGCATCTGGGCAACCGTGTCGCCGCTTGACCGTGTCTATCTGAAGTAGATCTACATCAAATCATTGTGTGCCGGCCGTGGGGTCGGCACACACATATTCTTTTATTACCTTCCTGAATCTACTAGGCTAGACCAGTGTTTTTGCCTTTCGTGCCACGAGGCTGTCCGTGAATTTCCTTCGACAAACTGCCGTCCGGCTGGGCTATGCCATCGCGCTGCTTCTGGCTGTGGTTGTTCTGAATTTTGTGCTGATCCACATTGCCCCCGGTGACATTGCTGACACCATTGCTGGCGATATGGGCGGTGCGACCGAAGAGGTCATGGCGAAAATTCGTGCCGATTACGGGCTGGACAAGCCCTTCATTGTGCAGCTTGGCCTTTATATGGGCAATGTTGTGCGCTTTGATTTCGGATACAGCTTTTTCTTCAACACGCCGGTGACCAGCCTGATTGCCGAACGCCTGCCAGCCACTCTGCTGCTGGTCTTTTCAGCGCAGCTGCTTGCCCTTGTGGTCGGGGTTGTTCTGGGGGTGATTTCGGCACAGCGCCCGAACGGCATGCTCAGCCATTTCGTGACCTTGCTGGCGTTGTTTGGCTATTCCGCGCCGGTGTTCTGGACCGGCATCATGCTGCTGATCGGCCTGTCGCTGATGTTGCCGCTGTTTCCGGTTGCCGGCATGGTTGATGCCCGCCTGATGGATGCGCCGATGTGGCGCCAGTATCTGGATGTGTTGCACCACCTGTTACTGCCAGCGCTGACACTCGCCTCAATCTTTCTGGCGCTCTACAGCCGCCTGTGCCGGGCCAGTATGCTCGAGGTGCTGGGCGCTGACTATATTCGCACCGCGCGCGCCAAGGGGCTGACCGAACGCGAGATTGTCTACAAGCATGCGCTGAAGAATTCGCTTGGCCCGGTAGTCACGCTGGCCGGTTTGCAGTTCTCGGCGGTGGTCTCCGGGGCGGTACTGGTGGAAACGGTGTTCAGCTGGCCCGGGCTCGGCACGCTGGCACTGCAATCCATTCTGGCGCGCGATACGCCGACCATTCTGGGCATTCTGTTCTTTTCAGCACTGGTCGTCATTGTTGGCAATCTGCTGACTGATCTTGTTCTGCGGCTGATTGATCCGCGTATTCGCAGTGGGGGCGGCTGATGAAGCCAGCAGCTGACAGCGCACCCCGGCGCGGGGCAGAGATTGTGGACAAGGCGCAACACCCGTTGCGTGAGATGGTGGTGATTTTCCTGGCCAACCGGGCGGCGATGGTGGCAAGCATCGTGCTGTCAATTGTTGTTCTGGCAGCGATCTTCGGGCCGATGTTGCATCCGGTTGACCCGTTCGAGATGGTCTGGGCGCCGTTCACACCGCCTGGTCAGGACGGCTTTGTTCTGGGAACGGATTATCTGGGCCGTGATATGCTGGCAGCGCTGCTGAATGGCGGGCGGGTCAGCCTGACAATCGGGCTGGTCGCCGCCTTGATGAGTGTCTTTATAGGCATCAGTTTTGGCGCACTTGCCGGGTTCTATCGCGGCCTTGTTGAAGAAGTGCTGATGCGGATCACCGAATTTTTTCAGGTGCTGCCAACCCTGCTGTTCTCGATGGTTATTGTGGCGCTGTTCGGGGCATCGCTGGAAGTTGTGACAATCGCCATCGGGGTTGTCAGCTGGACGGCGGTGGCACGAATCACGCGTGCCGAATTCCTGCGAATCAGGGAACTGGAATATGTCACCGCATCGCGGGCTGCCGGGGCCAGCAATGTGACGCTGATGACGCGCGTCATTCTGCCAAACGCCCTGCCGCCGATCATCGTGCAAGCGGCCCTGATGGTTGGATCGGCCATTCTGTTCGAGGCCGGTCTGGCCTTTCTGGGGCTCAGTGATCCGAATGTCGTCAGCTGGGGCCAGATCATCGGATCAAACCGCCCCTATATCCTTGATGCCGGCTTCACCGTCACGATCCCCGGCCTTGCCATTTTCGTGACAGTGCTGTCGATCTCGTTGATCGGGGACGGGCTGAATGACGCGTTGAACCCGAAATTGAGAGCGCGCTGACATGACCAACAGCCCATCGACAGCACCGCTTCTGGATGTCCGCAATCTCAGTGTGCAGTTCACCACACGTGGCGGCACCGTGACAGTGCTGGACGATATTTCCTTCACGCTGGAGCGTGGTGAGCGGATCAGCTTTGTTGGTGAATCGGGGTGCGGCAAATCGATGACCGCGCTGGCGCTGATGGGGTTGCTGCCGGCCATGGGACGGGTGTCGGGTGGCCAGGTGCTGTTCAAGGGCGAGGACCTGACAACGGCATCACCGGCGCGGTTGCGCCGCCTGCGTGGCAACGAGATCTCGATGATCTTTCAGGAGCCGATGACCTCTCTCAATCCGGTCTTCACCATTGGCCAGCAGATCAGCGAAGTCTTGCGTCTGCACCGCGGGGTTGACAATGCCGAGGCGCGTGACCGGTCTGTTGAATTGCTGCAGGCCGTGCGGATTCCCGATGCGGCGGCGCGCGTTGATGATTATCCGCACCAGCTGTCGGGTGGGCAACGGCAACGGGTGATGATCGCCATTGCGCTGGCGTGCGAGCCGGAAATCCTGATTGCTGATGAGCCGACAACAGCCCTTGATGTGACGGTGCAGGCTGAAATTTTTGCCCTGCTGCGTGATCTGGGAGCAAAACTGGATACGGCCATCATCCTGATCACCCATGATATGGGCGCGGTGGCGCAGATGTCTGAGCGTATGCTTGTGATGTATGCGGGCAGACGCGTTGAAGAGGGTCAGGTGGCCAATGTCATCAAGGCGCCGGCGCATCCCTACACACGCGGGCTGATTGCCTGTGTGCCGCATATCACCAGCGATGTGGGCGCACTTGTCGATACGCTGCCAGAAATTGACGGCATCGTGCCGCCGATCACCCGCTTTGGCCGGGATGAATGTCTGTTTGCGCCGCGATGCGCCAAGGCTGCTGACGAGTGCTGGTCGGCAAAACCGCAGCAGAGCGATATAGCCGGCCATAGCAGCCACAGCGTGTCTTGCTGGCACCCGTTTGGTACAGAGGGGAGCCGGTGATGAGCGACAAGCTGGCCCTTGATGTGCAGAATCTGAGCGTATCTTTCCCAATGCGCGGCCGCGGTGCTGACGGGCGCCGTCGGGCATTGCTGGCGGTTGATAATGTCAACTTCTCGATCGCCCGCGGCAAAACGCTGGGCATTGTCGGTGAATCTGGCTCCGGAAAGACCACTGCGGCCATGGCGTTGGCGCGTCTGGTGCCAAAGCTGGCGGGTAATATCACCATCGACGGCATTGATTTCGGGACGCTGGACAACGAGGCGCTGCGACAGGCGCGCCAGCGAATCCAGATTATTTTTCAGGATCCCTATTCATCTCTTAACCCGCGGCTGCGGGCGGGTGAAATTGTTCGTGAACCACTTGTCTATGCCGGTGAGACAAGCCGCGCCGAGCAGGACAGGATCATTGATGAATTATTTGAGGCGGTGGGCCTGCGTCCCGAACAAAAGGCGCTGTTTCCGCATCAGTTCTCAGGTGGCCAGCGCCAGCGTATTGGCATAGCGCGCGCCCTGTCCACGCGGCCATCGCTGATCATCTGTGATGAACCTGTGTCCGCACTGGATGTGGCCGTGCAGGCGCAAATCTTGAACCTGCTGAAGTCCCTGCAGGGGCAGTTCGGGCTCACCTATCTGTTCATCAGTCATGATCTGGGTGTTGTTCAGCATATGTGTGATGACATCGCGGTGATGTATATGGGCCAGTTCATGGAATATGCTGACCGCAAGAGCTTTTTTGCGGCGCCGCGTCATCCCTACAGCCAGGCACTGCTGGATGCGGTGCCGACCATTGATATCGGGGCGCAGCCAGCGGGCGGCAAGCTGGTTGATGGTGAAATACCCGACCTGACACTGCCGCAGACCGGATGCCGCTTTGCCAGCCGCTGTCCACATGCGCGCGATGTCTGCAACGGCGGTGTGCCACAGCTGCAGGATTGGCCCGGCAGCACCGGGCATCGCCTGGCCTGTCACCTGACCGGGACGTTCGCCACATCCTGAAATCCCATCGCCTGCAAAGCGGCGGCGGCCTCGCTCAGATCATCGACAGAAATCATCACGATCTGCGATGCGGTATCAATATCAAGATCGGCGTCCTCAAGATGGACAAGGCGGCCAGCCTGCTGCCAGATGGCGCTGCGCCGATGGAAATGCAGCGTACCCTTGCCGCGCAGCAGATGCTTGCTGTAGCGGTTGGCAAAGGCGGTAAAGGCGTCCTCATCAACAGGCTTTGTTGCGGTCATGGCGCGACTGGCAAAGTGGGCGTGAAGCGCCCCGATAAGATCGGTGTGATCCGCAAGGTGATGATGGTGCGTACCGGCGCTTGTGGGATCTGGCGCGGGCGGGGGGTCGGTGATCAGGGCGACAAGGCTGGCATCATCCGGCCGGCTTTCGATGATCGGCGCGTCAGGCGCGTGCGTTGCCACCCAGTCACGCGTCCATGCCGCCATGTCGGCGCTGGCGATATCAGTCTTTGTAAGCACAAACAGATCGGCGCTTTCCATCTGTGCGGTGATGGTCTCGGCAAGGCGTATGTCGGTGCTGTGGTTCTGCAGGTTTGCCGCATCGATCAGAACAAGGGTGAGGCCAGGGCGCAGGTCCGGGTCGATCCGTGCAAAATCCATGATCCGGCTCGGGTAGGACACGCCGCTGGCCTCAATCAGGATATGATCAATCGCATCGCGATAACGCATCAGCTCGACCATCGTATCAACAAGGCCGCCTGCCAGCGAACAGCAGATGCAGCCATTGGCCAGCTGCATGATCCGTCCGTCCTGATGACGGATCAGCGTCTCATCGATGTTCAGCGCACCAAAATCATTGACCAGCACGGCAAAGCGGGTGTTGCCAGCCGCAGCAAGGAGCCGGTTGACGAGGCTGGTCTTGCCACTGCCAAGAAAGCCGCCAATGACGGTGAAATCGATGGGGGCGTCACTCATCCGGTTCGGGTTGCCGCCTTGTGCGGCGTTCCTCCTGAAATGGTGCCCCAGACACCGATATCGCGAATGGCTTCGGGGTCTACTTCAAGCGGGCTGTCTTCAAGGACGGCAAAGTCGGCAAATTTGCCAGGCTCTATGCTGCCGACAAGATGATCCATATGCAGGGTGTAGGCAGCGCCAAGGGTAATGGCATACAGCGCATCTTCGGCGCTGATCCGCTCTTCCGGGCCCAGCACAATGCCGGTTCGCGTTTGCCGGTTGACCGCACACCATGCTGTGAACAGCGGTGCCATGGGTGTAACCGGCGCATCGGAATGGATGGCGTAGGGCACCCCTTCGCGTTGCGCTGTGCCAGCGGCATCCATTCGGTTTGCGCGGTCCGGCCCCATGGTGATCGCGGCATGCTGGTCGCCCCAGTAATAGATATGGTTGGCAAACAGATTGACGCAGACACCCAGCTTGGCCATGCGTCGGAACTGGCTGGCATCTGCCATCTGGCAATGCTGCAAGGTGTGCCGGTGATCAGGACGCGGATAGGCCAGCTGCGCGGCTTCCACCGCATCAAGCATCAGTTCCGATGCTTCATCGCCATTGGTGTGGATATGCAGATGCAGACCAGCCTTGTGATAGCCAAGCACCAGTTCGCCAAGCGTGTTCGGGTCAAGGTTCCACAGGCCGTTGGGCTTGCCATTATGGTAGCCGGGCCATTTCAGACGGGCGGTAAATCCCTGAATGGATCCATCGGTCATCACCTTGCAAAGCCGGTGATGAAGGCGGTCATTATTGTCCTGGAGGGCGCGTTTCGCCAGCGCAATCCCTTCGTCAATCGACTGTTCGATGGTGTTCAGCGCAGGCATCAGGCGCAAGGCATATCCGGGCGTCTTGCTGGCCTCTGCATAGGCGGCAAGCGATTCCTCATTGAATGAGGCAAACAGATCCGTTGCCGTTGTTACACCGCAATTGACAGCCGATTCAGCATAACGCAGCAGCGAGGGTGTCTTTATGCCACCAAAGAAAGGGTTGCCGGTCTGCCTGTAGGCCATGTATTTCGCCGCCATCTCCATCAATTCGCCGGTCGGCTTTCCGCTGTCATCCTTCAGCACGCCATAGACATTGGTGTCGGCGGTAATGCCGGCCATGTCCATCAGGCGGCTGTTGACGTTCAGAAGATGGCCGTTCGAATGCAGGACAATGATGGGGCGGGTTGTTGATACCGTATCGAGCTGGGCGGCGTTCATCCGCGCTTCGCCGAAATAGATCGGGTCGAACCCCCAAGCGAACAGTGGTGTTTCGGCATCATCGAGCCGCGCCTCGGCCGCTGTCAGCGCGGCAATCGCCGCCTCCAGGCTCTGCGCACCTTCCCATCGCCTGCCCGACGGGTCCCATCTGTCTTCAAAGCCGATATAGGGAAAATCCCAGATGCCGCCTTCCATGGCGTGGGCATGCCCCTCAACAAATCCCGGCACCAATGTCTTGTCAGCAAAATCGTCATTCAGGGTAAAGGGACCCCACTGGTGCATGTCCTCAAGACTGCCGGCCCCAAGGATGCGCCCATCGCGAACAGCAACATGTGTCGCATGTGGCCGGGACGCGTTCATCGTAATGACATCACGTGCAGAGAAAACTGTTATTTCAGACATTCAGGTTGGTTCCTTCAGGGGTGGTCCGGTATGCATAACTGGACGGGATTGGTCCGGGTTGGTCAGAATCACTCAGGCTTGAAGGCCGGTTTCGAACAGGCGTCCATGGCCGGGGATGGTGTCATCAATGCCGGCAAGCCGCAGACAATGCCAGGCAAGCGCGTGATTGGATGATGTCACCGGAAGCCCGGTTCGGGCTTCGATATTGGCAACGGCGTTGGCCAGCCTGACCGAAGTACAGGACACAAAAATGGCATCGACATCGTGTCCGTCGCGGATGGTGTCGACAGCGCCGATCAGCGATTCCTCGTCAATCGCGGCCACCACCGGGTCCATTTCCTCATTGAACGAGCCAAAGACCGGCACCTCATAGCCATGGCTGGTGATATAGTTTCTGACAATCTCGTTTACATCGCGCCGGTAGGGCGTCAGCACGCCGATCCGTTTTACCCCCAGGGCATCGAAGGCCGCAAAGGCGGCGGCAATCGGATTGCTGGTTTTTGCATCCGGTTTGGCGGCGCGCAGCAATGTGTCGATGCGGTCAATGCCGAGGATCATCGATGCCGATGTGCAGCCGAAGGCCAGCACATCAACCGTGTCACCGGGCAGGATCAACTCGGCTGTTGATGTGATCAGCGGTTCCATGGCGCTGAGCGTTTCCGGCGTCACCTGCGGGTCATTGCGGATACGCGCCTCGAACATATCAACGCCGGGCATATCCATCATCGCGCGGAATTCATGTTCGATGGTGTAATCAGATGCCAGCACGACCATGCCGATACGGGCGCGCGTGCCGATCATACTGCGGGTGGTAAAGGGGATGTTCTCGATCAGGGTGAAGCCATCCCCGGATTGCGGGTCAATTGTGTCCATATGCCAATCCTCCGATATCATGGTTTGGTGTCCGGCCGGCAATGATGTCGGCAGTAATCGCTGCACAGCCACTTGCCATGGTCCAACCCATATGCCCGTGTCCGACATTCAGCCACAGGTTGTCAACTGGCGATTGGCTGACGACCGGGATGCCGTTAGGGGTCATCGGGCGCAGACCGACCCAGTATCTGGGTTGGCTGAAATCAGCACAATGCGCAAATAGCGGGCGGGCCTTTTCCAGCATGACCTTGAAATCCTTCGGCTTGAAACGCCGGTCATAGCCGCCAATTTCAGCCGTTGCGGTAATCCGCAGACGATCCCCCATCGGGCAATAGGCAAGAAGATTATCCTCATCGATACCGCCCATGCGCGGTGCCGCGGCCTTGTCGGTGATGGGCAAGGTCACGGAATAGCCACGCACTGGATAAATCGGCAGATCAATGCCAAGCGGTTTGACGATATCGGGGCTGTTCACACCAAGGCACAGCACATAGGCATCGGCTGTGAAATCACCCTTGTCGGTTTCAACGCGGGTAATGCTGTCACCGTCGCACACCAGCCGGCGGATGCGGGTGTTGAAGGCGAATGTCACACCCTTGCCGCGCGCAACCTCGGCCAGCGCAGTGGTGAACAGATGCGCATCACCGCTTTCGTCACCCGGTGCAAACAGGGCACCGGCAATCAGCGGTTCAACCTTGAACAGACCCGGGTCACGGCCCACCATCTGGCGCGGTGACAGCTCTTCGACCGTGGTGCCGTTGGCGCGCAGCAGGTCGGCCTTCTTTGCCGCTGCCCGGTAGCCGTCCCCGTTCCGGTAGAAATAGATCAAGCCGCCGGTTTCCCCGTTATAGGTGATCCCTGTTTCATGCGTGATGCGATGAAGATGAAGCTGTGAAAAGCGGCACAGATCGGCCTTGATGGCGGTATTGTGATGCGCCCGCGCCGTGGTGCATTCGCGCAGAAACCGCAGCATCCATTTCCATTGCCGCCAGGATGGGCGCAGCCGCAACCGGATAGCCTGATCGCCCCGCCATTGTGATCGTATCATCATCTTTGGAGCCGCGGGTGATGCCCATGCAAAGGCATGGCCGGGGGCAACCAGCCCGGCATTGGCATAGCTTGTCATCATGGCTGCACCGTCTTCGGCATCGATCACTGTAACGTCATGGCCGTCCATCGCCAGCTTGTAGGCGGTTGTGGTTCCGATAACTCCGGCCCCCAGAACAATGATGCTCTTTGCCGTCATAGCAGTCCTCAGCGTGCAGCGATAATACCGATTTCAACAGTAAATTGCGGCGCAGCAAGGCGAGGTGACTCGACGCATGCGCGGCAGGGTGCGTTGCCGCCGCTTGACCACGCATCCCACACCGCGTTCATCTCGGCAAAATCATCCATGCTGCACAGCCAGATTGTGGCCGACAGCGCCTTTGACTTGTCGGTTCCAGCCTCTGCAAGCAGGTCATCTATCTGATTGAGTATCGCTTGTGTCTGTTCGGCAACAGTGCCGCCGGGCGCGCCCTGCGCCACCTGACCGGCCAGATAGACAGTGTCACCATGGATGACCATCTGGCTCATCCGGTCATTTGTGTGGGATCTTTCGACGGTCATTACGGCACCTCATATCTGAAATGTTTAGCTCTCAACAACCCTACTGCAGAACGGTAGTCTGTGAAAGACATCGTCGGCTATATGAATTGCGGTACTGATATATCAGCCTGTCATGCATCTGCGGTCAGGCGTCCTGGTTCAACGCATCCACCGCCGGAATGTTTGTCTCGCGGCGGGCAATATAGTCGAGCAACGCCTCGTCAATGGCGGGATCCAGTGGCGGCTTCACGTAGGAATCCAGCAGCGTGCGCGCTGTTGCCAATGCACGTGCCGTCACATCCTTTTCGCCGTCCGCCACCCACTGTTCATATGAATTATTGTCGAACATGCGCGGCATGAAGAACGCTTGCTGGAAATTCTCCTGGGTATGTGTATGACCCAAATAATGTCCGCCCGGCCCGATATCGCGTACCGCCGACAGGGCTTCGTCAAAATCATCCCAGTTCAGCCCTTCAGCCATGCGATAGCCCATCGCACATTGTTCAGCATCAACGATGAATTTGGCCATCGAGCAATGCATGCCGGCCTCGTTCCAGCCAGCCGAATGCCAGATATAGTTGGCCCCGGACATCAGAACCGCCATCAGCGTGGTGGCTGATTCATAGCCGGCCTGCGCGTCCAGTGTCTTGGCCCCGCCAAGCGTATTCGATGTGCGCCATGGCACGTTGTAGTGGCGCGCCATCTGCCCGATCATGAAATTCATCAGACTGATTTCAGGCGTGCCGGCCATCGGTGCGCCCGACTGCATCGATACAGTGGACAGGTAATGCCCGTAAATCGCCGGGCAGCCCTTGCGGATGATCTGGGTATAGGCAAGCGCCGACAGTGCCTCGGCATTCAGTTGCGCCACTGTCGGCACGGTCGAGGCCGGTGTGTTCGCCCCGCCCAGCACGAACGGAGAGCACAGTACCGGCTGATTGCGCCGGTTGAAGGCCCGCATTGCGGACAGCATGGTTTCATCCCAGACCAATGGTGAATTGCCATTACAGTTGCCAACCACCACCGGATGTGTTTCCAGATAATCCTCACCAAACAGGATGGCGCACATATCCAGCACATCCTCGGCATTCCTGCCCGATGTCGTCATGCCCATGAAAGTCTTGTCGGAATGGATCATCGATGAATAGGTGATCCGCAGATGCCGGTGTGATACCGGATGGTCCATCGGTTCGACAATGTGGTGCGCTGATGAATGCATGGCCGGCAGCATATGCGACAGCTTGTGGAAGGTGGCCAGATCATCCAGCGTCGGGCTGCGCCGCACATCATCAAGATCACGCAGATAGGGGGCGCCGGTCATCGGCACAAAGATCGAATTGCGCCCGCCAACAGCAACGGTCTTTTCAGGATTGCGCGCGTGCAGGGTGATGGTGGGCGGGATGCTGCTGATCAGGTCGCGCACAAGAGCACGGTCCAGATGCACCGTTTCACCGCGGACATCGCCGCCTGCCCGCCGCCAGTCTTCCAGCGCAATGTCATCGCGGAAGACCACACCAACCTCTTCAAGGATGGACAGCGAGGCATCATCAATCCGTGCGATCTGTTCGTCATCCATCGGCGCAGTGAGTGGCAGCTTGCCGGTCAGATGTGGCAGCATGGCATGATCGGGGCGGGTTCGAATGGCACGGCGTTCACCGCGGCCCCCGCGCCGTGTTGCCGAAGACGTGCTTTCGGTCATGTGTGGCACCCGTCCTTTGCCGGCGATTTACATCAGTCTGCGAGATGTCTGCACCTGTCAGCCTATCGGCTATGCCATCGCATTGAATAATCACAAAGCGACCAGACCTTTCGCGCTGGCGGCACATATCTGCATGGCGGGGGTACTATGGTTTCAGGACGCGCGGCCCGATCAGTCGTTATCGGTGAGCCCGGCACCTGCACCAGCAAGGCGTGATTCCGGGGTGGCCGGTGCGTAGGTCCGGTGCGCCAACCTGCCGAGTGTCTCGACACAACCGGCACATTCTGTCTCCAGCCGGCTATGGGTGATCGGCAAAGCCTGTTTCGGCGGGGCGGCCAGGCGGCGCAGGCGGCAAGGGGCAAGTCCGGCGGGCGCGGCATGGGTTGGACCTGCATCATTCTGCCACGACAGACCGTCAAGGATGATCATCCCGCCATCAAGGTTGCTGATAAAGGGCAGCAGCAACAGCGGTGTGCGCACAAGACCGAGATCGGTTTCGTCCTGCGCATGCTGCGGGGTGGCAATGACGCCGTCGCTGATGGCCGCTCCGGTCAGAAGCGGGCAGCGGCCTGTCTGTTCGTCCTGACGGTGGTTGTTGGCGGCATACCAGCTGAGATAGCTGCACAGGGCAGGCGCACCCGGCAGCCCCCTTGCTTGCAGCCAGACAACGGCAAAGCCGGCATCTTCGGCCAGCCCCCAGGTAAAACCGGCACCGCGTGCGGCCTTGATGGCAAGCGCGCCAGTTTCACCAAGCGACCAGCTCATTGTCTGGCCGTTTCGTCCCTCAACTCAGGATACACCATATCGTCGGGATCGCAGCGATCCAGCTCGTCCGGGAAGGGCGCGCCCTGATACATGGTGATCCGCAGCCAGCGATCAGAACGAGGATCGAATTTTGTCGCCCCGAAGAAGGACAGTTTGCAGCGCAGCAGATCGATCGGCACCATCGCTGCATCAATCGTATTGTCGCGAATTTCGGCATAATCGAGCGGAGCTGCCAGCTGCATGCGGCGCGCCATATGGCGATGTTCGGGATGTGCCAGCAGGAACGCGCCAAGTGTCTGGTTGCGGTCAAAGCGCTGCAGATCCTGCTTCATGCGGGCAGCATCACGGCCAGGGCTCAGCGGCTGTTCATAGGGCTCCAGGTCCTCGGCAAAGCGCTCACCAAGGCGGGGCTCAAGCTTCTCCTCGGAGACATACCAGACCCGTGCCTGCGGTCCGTTGCCAGAAAAATCGATACTGTCCGTCCAGTCATAGTCACGTTCAAGAATGGCCAGCGCGGCATCGCATCCCATGCGGCCATCAATGCGGTGCGGCGTTGTTTCATCGGCGGACATGCATCCGGCAAGCCCGTCGATCAGCGCACCATATGGTTCAAAAAGCAGTGATACAACGGCTTCCTGGCCTTCTGGCGACAGATTGTCTTCGGCCCAGCGGTAGAGGCTGTCCCACGGATAGGCATCATCGGCTGTGACGCTGTCAAAGCGCGCGACGATGGCATCAAAATCTGTCTGCAGGGCCGTGATCTTGTCGGTCTGGCGTCCGTCCGCCACCTGCCAGTCGGCAGCGTTCTGCCGCGCCCGGCGGGCCCGACTGCATAGCATCGCGATATCAGTGTCACTGGCAGCGGCAACCGCACGAACGCGTGCCAGTGCTGTTTCCCGCGCGGCAATCCACGCATTGATCAGGCGCGGATGGTTAATCAGGAACGGGGCCATGCCCAGACCAGTCGAATTGCCGACGCCAAGGCAGCGCCGCAATGCAGGGTCCATCCGCACAGCTGTCTGCGGGGCGCGGCTGCTTGCCATATGTTCGGCAAGGTCTATCGAAAAGGTGCGGATCAACCAGACAGCCAGAAGCTCGGGCTGGAATGATCCGGTGAATTCAGGCCTGTTGCCCCAGCAGCTGCGGTCTGCAGCGCCGAATTTACCCGATCCGTAAACAGCTGTCGTGCGGACCAGATAGCCAACGGACTCCAGCATGTCGCGATCTGGCTGCTCGCCAGCGCTCAACCGGTCAACCACGTGTGAGAACAGACGCACAGATTTGTTGGCGCGTGAGAGCACCATCTCGGTTTCGCTGATCCGGCCAGCTTCCTGACGCGGCACATTGTCAGCCAGCCGGCGGATGGTATCGGCATCAGCCTCGCCATCGCATAATGTGAAGGTGGCGTCCCATGCCTCGGCAATCACCCGGTCCGACCGCTTGTCATCATCCAGCTGATGCGCGAATGCCACCAGCGTGTATGTGTTTTCGGGGCCGCGCGCACGATAGGTGGCAACGCCGACACCGTTGGCATCGATATCGAAAACCGGGCGGTCAAAACGCCAGCCATGATCCTTCAGGCGGCGCAGCAATACGCGCATGAAGCTCAACCGGCTTTGATGGAATGACCCCATGCGGGCAAGGCGCATTACCTGTGATGCTGGCCGCAGATCTGTCTGCGGACAGGGCAGATCCGCATCACGCAATAGCTGGGGTTTGTGCGTGTCGTCCATCATCAATCCGTCATTCGTCCGTTACCAGTCACAGCCTGTTGCGGCGTTACTCTGCCGGCCCAAAGCTGGCATCGTAGAAGTTCAACCAATTCTCGCCCATGATGCCCGCCACATCGGCTTGTGAAAAGCCCTGCTTGTGCAGTCCGGTGGCGATTGCGTCAAAATGTCTGTTATCCTGAAACCAGGACGGCATGGGCGGGAAGCCGGCATTTGCGGCGCTGCCCTCACCATAATCGATATCTTTGGTCCAGCGGCCGACACGCATCCATTCAACAACCGAATCCGGCTGATCCTGACACAGATCAGACCCGATGCCGATCTGGCTGACGCCCATCAGCTCGGCGGTGCGGGCGATCATCTCGCAAAAACTGTCCAGCGTGCAGTTGGTGCCGCCCTTCAGATGATGCGGGTAGAGCGAGAAGCCCAGCATCCCGGCACTTTCGCCAAGCGCCTTTAGCACGTCATCCGATTTGTTGCGGCGCGCCGGATGCCAGAATGACGGGTTGGCGTGGGTGATGGCGATCGGGCGGGATGACACCTCTATGGCGTCGAGTGTCGAGCGCTCGGCCGAATGGCTCATATCAATGACCAGCCCCACGCGATTCATCTCGGCGATAACAGCGCGGCCCATGCGGGTGATGCCGGTATCCTCGCTCTCATAGCATCCGGTGGCCAGCAGCGACTGGTTGTTATAGGTCAGCTGCATGAAGCGCGCACCCAGCATGTGGCAGATTTCGACAAGCCCGATATCATCCTCGATTGGTGACGGGTTCTGAAAACCGAAGAAAATGGCGGTGCGCCCCTCGGACCGGGCCTGCCGTACATCATCACCTGTCCGGCCGGCAAAAATCAGATTGGAATGGCGCTCAAACCAGCCATTCCATTGTTCCACATTGGCCACCATTTCCCGAAACATTTCGTGATAGGCGATGGTCACATGCACGGCATCAACGCCGCCTTCGCGCATCTGCCGGAAGATCTTTTCCGACCAGTTGCAATATTGCAGACAGTCTATGCGATGCATGCGGGCCTCCTCGCAATGCCTAGTCGACAGCGCCGACCGCGATGTAGGCGGTCTTCGTGCTGGTGAAGAAATCAACGGCATATTGTCCCTGTTCACGCGGACCGTATGAGCTGTCACCGCGGCCACCAAACGGTACATGATAATCAGTGCCGGCCGTCGGCAGGTTGACCATTACGCATCCGGTATCCGCATTGCGGCGGAAGTGATTGGCACGGGCCAGCGAAGTGGTCATGATTCCGGCGGTCAGCCCGAAGGGTGTGTCATTGACGATATCAAGTGCATCCTGATACGAGCTGGCACGGATGATACAGGCAATCGGGGCAAACATCTCCTCGCGGTTGATCCGCCAGTCATTCCGGGTGCCGGCAACAAGGCACGGGGCCATGTAATAGCCGTCATGTTTCATCGACAGCCGCTCACCGCCGCACAGAACCTCGCCGCCCTCGCTGCTGGCCAGCGCGACATAATCCAGGTTTTCAGACAGCTGGCCTTCACTGACAACCGGCCCGATCTGCGTACCGTCTTCCAGCGCGTGACCAACCTTCAGAGCGCGGGTGGCCGCCAGCATCTTGTCAGTAAACTGGTCATATACGGCGTCATGCACGATGATCCGCGACGATGCGGTACATTTCTGTCCGGTGCCGCCGAACGCCCCGTTGACAGCACAGGCAACAGCAAGATCGATATCGGCATCATCCATCACCGCCAGCGCGTTTTTTGATCCCATCTCCATCTGCATGCGGGTCATGTTGGTGATGGCGCCGGCAGCAATCCGTCGCCCGGTTTCAACCGACCCGGTAAAGGTGATGGCGTCAATATGCGGGCTGGTGACAAGCGCATCGCCAATGCTGCTGCCAGCGCCCATGACAAGGTTGAACAGGCCGGCCGGCAGGTTTGCCCCGGCAATGATTTCGCTCAGCGCGACGGCCGAAGCCGGCACCAGATTTGCCGGTTTCCAGATCACGGCGTTGCCGAATGCCAGCGCTGGTGCGATTTTCCATACAGCCGTTGCGGTCGGAAAGTTCCATGGGCTGATCACGGCAACAACCCCGACCGGATCGCGGCGCACATCGATCTCTATGTCAGGGCGGACCGAATCGGCATTGTCGCCAATCTGGCGCAACACCTCGGCCGCGTAATAGGTGAAGAATTGTCCTGCGCGATACACCTCGCCGCGCCCTTCCGCGCGTGGCTTGCCTTCTTCGCGGCTGAGAAGTTCACCCAGCTCATCAGCCCGTGCCATCAGGCTGTTGCCGATATGCATCAGCGCTGTCTGGCGGGCCTCAAGACCTGTTCTGGCCCAGATTTTCTGTGCGGCACGTGCCGATTCAAGAGCGGTTTCAAGCTGGCTGGTGCTGGCCTGCGCATAGCTGCCGATCAGATCGGAAATGTCTGACGGGTTGCGGTTTTCGATCGCGCTGTCGCCATCGACCCATTCACCAGCGATAAAATTCTTGTTCATGGCCTGTCCCTTGCCTGCCGTCTGCGAAATGTTGTGTATTCCGGGGCTGCCAGAAAACCACCTAGCTTTAGTCGAAACAACCTTGTCTGCCTATTCATTCTTTCGCCGGCGTAGCGGCAAGGCCATCACTTATCTGCGCCCCGGCATCATCCAGCGCCGCCGCAAGCCACGTCCATCCGCTGGTTGTGGCGTTGTTCACCAGCAGATAGACAGGACGGTGAAAAACCGGGGCCCCGGGCAGGATAAACAAGCTGCGCGCGGCCAGTAATGGCGCGGCCAGGCGCTGCGGGATATAGGCAGACCCGCCATGGCTGCGCAGATGCGACAGCGCCCATTCGGCCCGATTGAAGCTGATATTGGCGGTATCAGCATTGGCATAGGCCGCTGCGTGTTCGCGCGCAAATTCTGCCCCGGCCTCAACAAACACATATTCCGGATCAAAGGTCACCGGCCTGTCAGCGTCGGGTGATACCAGGACCAGCGCCTCATCTGCCAGCCGGATCGTGGTCTGGCTTAAGGCAGCGGAAGGGGCATATCCCAGCGCGATATCGACAAGACCCGAATCGAGCCAGCCGGCGGTTTCTGCGGCGTTGCCTTCCCACACGCTGATCGCAATATCAGGCTGGTGGGCCCGCAACACATCAAACAGATGAACCCCCGCAGCCGTCCATAAATCGCTGTCACAACCCAAATTGCAGATCACCCCGATATCGGCAGGCAGGGCGACCTCCTGACGCGCCTGGTCCCATAGTCCGGACATCGCCTCGGCATAGCGGCGCAGACGCAGCCCGGCGGCGGTTGCTGTTGCACCAGACTTCTGCCGATTCACCAGACGCTGGCCCAGCGCATCTTCCAGCGCCTGCAGCCGCGCTGTAACAGTCGACTGGGTGACATTCAGACGATCGGCGGCACGCGACAGGCTGCCGGTCTGGATCACGGCCAGAAAGGTCTGCAGGTTGCTGATTTTCATACCATAATCATATATCGGATTATTAAATGATTAACACAGGAAAAATTCATTATTTCAATACAGCTTTTTGTGCAGAATATTCAGATGTGACTGCGGTGACACAGCCTTGAGGGGGAGGGTGCGATGCCAGCTGTAACGGCATACCAGATGCTGATTGACGGGCAGTGGGTCGATGCCAGCGACGGTGCGCGCTATGACAGTGTGGACCCGGCGACCGGCGATGTCTGGGCCAGCATGCCCGAGGCCACGTCTGATGATGTTGACCGTGCCGTGCGTGCGGCAGAGGCAGCAGGCATCAGCGGCAGATGGGCCAGCATGACCCCGACCGAACGCGGCAAATGCCTGCGCCGGCTTGGCGATCTGCTGGCTGATGCGTCCGAGACATTGGGGCGTATCGAAACGCGCGATACCGGCAAGATGTTCAAGGAAACGCGCTGGCAGGCAAAATATATTGCCGAGTATTTCCACTTCTATGCCGGTGCGGCTGACAAGATCGAGGGACGTACCCTGCCGATCGACAAGCCGGATATGTTTGTGTTTACCAACCGTGAACCACTGGGGGTTGTGGCTGCCATTGTGCCATGGAATTCGCAGCTGTTTCTGACCGCTGTGAAGATTGGCCCGGCGCTGGCTGCTGGCAACACGGTGGTGCTGAAGGGGTCCGAATGCAGTGCCGCGCCGATCTTGGAATTTGGCAAGCTGATTGCCGAGGCGGGCATTCCTGACGGGGTGGTGAACATCATCACTGGCCATGGTGACCCGTGCGGCCGTGTCCTGACATCGCACCCCCGTGTGGCGCGTGTTTCCTTTACCGGCGGGCCGGTATCGGCCGGACATGTGATCCGGAACACGGCTGAGAATTTCGCCGAGCTGTCGCTGGAACTTGGCGGCAAGTCACCCTTTATCGTCTTTGATGACGCAGATATAGACAGCGCGGTGAACGGGTCTGTCGCCGGTATTTTTGCGGCCTCGGGACAAAGCTGTGTGGCGGGATCGCGGCTGTATCTGCATGACGCCATCGCCGACAGCTTTCTGGCAAAGATGACCGCGATCGCCAACAGCATCCAGATTGGCGACCCGCAGGCAGAAGACACCCAGATGGGGCCGTTATGCACGCCAGCGCAGATCGACCATATCGAAACGCAAGTGGCGCGCGCGGTTGAACAGGGCGGGCGCATTCTTGCCGGCGGACGCCGCGTTGACGGCATGGACGGGCTGTTCTTCCAGCCGACCATCATCGAATGTCCCGACCCGTCAATGGAGATCGTCGATACCGAATTGTTCGGGCCGGTTCTGGCCGTGCTGCGATTCAGTGATGAAGATGACGTGATCGCGCAGGCAAACCGATCCGTACACGGTCTTGCCGCCGGTCTGTTCACCCGTGATTCGGCCCGATCAATGCGTGTGGCGCGGCGTCTTCGTGCCGGCATTGTGTGGGTGAATACCTACCGCGTGATTTCGCCGATTGCCGAGTTCGGGGGCAGCAAGCAGTCCGGCTATGGCCGGGAAAGCGGCATGCAGGCGGTATATGACTATACGCGTCCCAAGACGGTATGGATGAACCTCAGCGATGACCCGGTCGCCAACCCGTTTGAACCACGCTGACGCAAAAGAACCGTGCGTTCAGAAAACAGCTTGTTTCTTGAAGAATAGGGAGTGCCAGAATGAAATTCCAGCTCGCCATAAATCTGGAGCGCATGTCTCCTGATACCGATATGAACGAGGTACGTGACCACACCCTCGCGATGGTCAAAATGGCCGATCAGGCCGGATTTGAAATTGTCTGGGCAGCGGAACATCACGCGCTGGAAATGACCATTGCGCCAAACCCGTTCCAGCTGCTGACCTGGTGGGCCGGGCATACGCAGCATATCCGCCTCGGATCGGGTGTTGCCAATGCCGCCTACTGGCACCCGATCAGGATCGCCGGTGAGGCCGCAATGCTGGACCTTGTGTCGGGCGGCCGGTTGGAATTCGGCCTTGGGTCAGGGGCCTATCAGCGCGAATTTGACCGCATGCATCCCGGCCTCGAGCAAAAGGAAGGCTATCGATATCTGCAGGAAATGCTGCCGCTGGTGCAACAGCTCTGGCAGGGAGATGTCACCCATGACGGGGCCCTGTGGCAGTTCCCCGCCTCTACCTCCTGTCCCAAACCGCTGCAATCAAGCGTGCCGATCTGGGTTGCCGCGCGTTCGCCCATCACCTTCGACTATGCGGTCGAGAATAATTGCAACATCATGAGCTGGCCTCTGACCATGCCGTTTTCGGAGGTCGAGAAATATCGCGGATTGCTCGATGAATCAGTGGCAAAGGCCAATGGCAAATGGTCGGGACAGCTGGCGATGATGCGCCATACATCTGTCTATGAGACCGAAAGTGCGCGCGGTGCGGCTCTGAATGCCACGACGCATGTGCTGGGACAGTTCGGCAATCTGATGATGAAGAAGGGCGATGTGGTCAACGGGTTCCCCGACCGCGTGCCGTTTGAACAGCTGGAGGGCATTCTGCGCGTCGATACCGATGCGCTGGAGACCAATCTGATGTTCGGTACACCTGACCAGATCGTGCAAAAGCTGGGCATGTATGCCGATATCGGGGCCGATGCGTTCATCTATTATGCGTCGATGGGCCTTGGCATGGCCGAGCAGCGCCGGTCGATGGAGCTGTTCATCGACAAGGTGATGCCGCATTTCTCTGCGACGTCCCTGCCAGCCGCTGCCGCAAACTAGACACCGACGACCAAGTACCGCAAACCCGTTACGGAGATCATATTATGTCAGCCCGGATCAGGCGCACCATCACGCATCAGCAGACCACATATGAAGAAGGTGGCAAGCCGCTGGACGCGCCAACGCTATTGGTGGCGGCCATCGCGATTATCCACAATCCCTGGCATGGGCGCGGATTTGTTGAAGATTTGAAGCCAGAAATACGCGGGCATGGCGAGCATCTTGGCAAGCTGCTGACCGGGATGATCCTTGATGTGACAGGAGATGCGCTGGAAGGGTATGGCAAGGCATCACTTGTCGGGATCGGCGGCGAGGTAGAGCATGCGCAGGCGATGACGCACACCTTGTGGTTCGGCAACCAGTTTCGCAACGCGGTGAATGCCAAGACCTATCTGGCCTTTGCCAATATGCGGGGCGGACCTGGCTGCCCGCTGGTCATCCCGCTGATGGACAAGCATGACGCAGGGCGGCGTTCGCACTACCAGACCATCCATCTGAATATTCCGGATGCACCGACGGATGACGAGATTGTGGTCGCCCTTGGTGCCTCGGTTGGTGGGCATCCGCATCATCGTATCGGCAACCGTTATGAAGACCTGAAGGATATGGGACACGATGTCGACAACCCGGCTGGCATCTGACATTCCGGCAACTGGCCGCACGGCTGACGGAACGGCGTTTGATATCAGCGGTCCTGATGGCGCGCCGGTGATGGTGCTGATCCACGGGCTTGGGCTGTGTCGCCGTCTGTGGGATGACCATCTGCCGGCGCTGGCGGCGGGCCACCGTGTGCTGCGCTATGATCTCTATGGTCATGGTGACAGCGCACCGCCGCCATTATCCGGGGCATTATGCGGGGTCAGCCTGACTGTCTATGCGGACCAGCTGGCAAGGCTGCTTGATTATCTGGATATCGCCAGCGCGGTCATTGTCGGGTTTTCAATTGGCGGCATGATCAACCGGCGTTTTGCCATGGATTATCCGGGCCGCGCGGCCGCCCTTGTCATTCTGAATTCACCGCATGATCGTGGTCCACAAGCCCAGGAACAGGTAGAGGCGCGTGCCGCTGCCGTGCGCGATGAAGGCCGGATGGCAACCATGGATGCGGCGCTGGACCGATGGTTCACGCCGGACTTCCGGCAGGACACGCCGTCTGTCATGCGCCTTGTGCGGGAATGGCGCGAGATTGTGGATCCCGAAAGCTATGCCGCGGCGGCGGTGGTGCTGGCCCACGGGGTGCGCGAACTGGTGCGCCCGCACCCGCCGATCAGCTGTCTGACGCTGGTGGTCACATGCGAAAATGACACTGGCAGCACACCGTCGATGAGCCAAGCCATCGGCACTGAAATTGACGGTGCGGAGGTGCAGATTATTGGCCGGCTTCAGCATCTGGGATTGATCGAGGACCCGGCAGCTTTCATCGGGCCGATCCTTGCTTTTTGTGAAAGGACAAAGACATGACGAAAACGCCAACCACTCCGTTAGGGGGCAGGATGTCCGGGGGCAGGATGTCGGGCGGGCAGGCCGCTGTCGAGGCCTTGCGGGCAGAAGGCACGCGCCATGTCTTCGGTCTGATCGGATCAGCGACGATGGAGATGTTTGACGCGTTGTATGATGTGGATGACGTCACCTTCATCGGGGTTCATGATGAACGGACAGGAACGCATATGGCCGATGGCTATGCGCGGGCATCTGGCGGTGCCGGTGTTGTTCTTGCCGGACAGAACGGGCCCGGTGCGACCAATCTTGTGACCGGTCTGGCGCAGGCCAAGGCGGCCTATTCGCCAGTGATATCCATTGCCGGGGCCCTGTCCACCGCGCATCAGTATCGCGATGCCTTTCAGGAGGTTGACCAGCAGGCCCTGTTTGCACCGATCACCAAAAAGACCTGGACGGTGCCATCGGCTGACCGCGTGCCGGAAATCTTTCGTGAGGCTTTTCGCACGGCGCTGGCGCCGCGCCGCGGCCCGGTGCAGGTGAATCTGCCGCGTGATGTTCTGGCGGCGCAGGCTGATTTTGCTGACTGGCCGGCACCATCATCCTATCGCCCTGACAGTCTGCCGTCTGCGCATCCTGACCAGATCAAGGCAGCTGCCCAGATGCTGGCCAACGCGGAACGACCGGTCATTCTTGCAGGTGGCGGCATCAAGAACAGTCGCGGTGACGCCGCGGCGCTGGCCCTGGCCGAGGCGCTGAACGCACCGATCATTACATCTCCCGGTCATGGTGATGCTGTACCGTTCGGGCATCCGCTGAATGCTGGCCAGATGGGGCCGCGCGGCAATGCGGTTGCGTCACGTCTGGCCAAGGAAGCGGATGTGATTCTGGCGCTCGGGACACGGCTTGGTTTCAATTCGACCTTCTACAGCTATGACAATATCAACCGCGATGCCAGCATCATTCAGGTGGAGCTGGAGCCGACAGCCATTGGCCGCTTCTTCCCGGTTGAGATCGGTATCTGGGGTGATGCACCCGAAACAGCGCGCCAGCTGACGGCCGCACTGGACAGCCTGCAACGGCGGGCAGCGGCTGATGCCTGGACCGATGCTTTCAAGACTGAACGCACGGCCTTTCTGGCGGCGCGCGATGCCGACGCGGTTGACGGAGACCCGATCCAGCCATCAGGCCTGTTCAAAGCCCTGCGGGCTGTGATGCCGGCCGATGTGGCCATGACATTTGATGCGGGAACCTTGTGTCTGCAAGGCACCGATGCCTTTGCATTGCCTGGGCCGCGCAGCCTGTTCTCGCCGCTGGATTTCGGGCTTGTGGGCTTTTCCTTTGCCGCCGGGCTGGGGGTAAAGCTTGCGATGCCTGACCGGCCGGTTGTCAGCATGATGGGTGATGGCGGTTTCGGCATGACCGTCTCCGAGCTGAGCACCGCAGTTGATCACAAGATCAACACCGTCACGATCGTCATGAATAATGGATGCTGGGGGGCAGAAAAGGCCTATCAGCGGGACTTCTTCAATGGCAGATATGTCGGTGCAGATGTATCCAGCCCGCCTTTTGACAAGCTGGCCGAACTATATGGCGCGGCGGGTTTCCATGTCGACAAGCTGGCTGATGTTGGCGGCGCGGTAGAGGCGGCGCTGGCCAGCAATCGCCCGGCGGTGGTGAATGTCGCGGTCGATCCGTCAGCGCTTTACAGCTTTCGCCGGGACAGCTTCAAACATCGGGGAGGCTGAGTGATGCTGACACGTCTTGCCATTTTTCAGGGGCGGGTCCGTGAGGGGCAGGAAGCGGCGATGCGCGCCTATGTCGAGGAGGTGCTGGCCCCATTATGGCGGCAGTTCGACGGGGCAGAGGATGTACGTGTCATGTTTGCTGTTGAACAGGATGATGGTGGCCCGGATATTCCGTTGATCCTGGCCATTACCTATCCCGACCGCGCGGCGATGGCGCGCGCGCTGGACAGTCCGGCCCGCTATGAGTCGCGAGATTTGCTGCCAGCCTTCTTTGCCACCTATCTGGATGGCAGCCTGCATCACTATCTGATGGATACCGACGCCTCCGCCTGAACTGGATGTGACCCTGAGCTGGATTTGACCCCGTGTTTGGCGTTGATCCGTCAGGCCGGGCCGGCGCATGAAAAAGGCCCGCCACAAGGGCAGGCCGGATGATGTTTTATACACCGCAGTTCAACTTACCGCAGTTCAACTTACCGCTGTCTGGCTTGCCGCCGGACGACGCTGCTACTTATAGCGTGGCGTGCCCTTGCCACGGTCAGGGCGGGCCATGGCCGTGATGGCAGCGTTCATTTCAATCTTGCCGATTGTCTGCCCGTCCTCATCCACAACAGCCCCGGATTCCTTGCCGGCCGCAGCCAGCGCCTGCAGCGCATCTTCAAGCGCTGTATTGGCCGGCATTTTCGGGCCGGACACGCGGCCTGCCTTTGACATGACCGAGCGCACTTCGATCACCCGGCCACGGTTGATGTCCTTGATGAAGTCCGAGATATAGTCATCCGCTGGCCGCATGATGATGTCCTGCGGATCGCCCTGCTGGATCACTTCACCATCGCGCAGAATCGAGATCTGGTCACCAATGCGCAGCGCTTCGTCAAGGTCGTGCGTGATGAACACAATGGTCTTGTGAAGTTCCTGCTGCAAATCCAGAAGAATGTCCTGCATGTCTGTCCGGATCAGCGGATCAAGCGCAGAGAACGCCTCATCCATCAGCAAGATCGGGGCATCGGTGGCCAGCGCGCGGGCCAGGCCAACGCGCTGTTGCATGCCGCCCGAAAGCTGGGCCGGATAGTGGTTCTCAAACCCGCCAAGGCCAACCCGGTCAATCCAGCGCTGGGCGCGCTCAGTCGCCTCAGCCTCGGCAATGCCCTGAATGGTCAGGCCATAGGCGGCGTTCTGGGCCACAGTGCGGTGCGGCAGAAGGGCAAACTTCTGGAACACCATCGATAGCTTGTTGCGGCGGAATTCGCGAAGATCATCCTGCGACATGGCCAGAACATCATCACCATCCACAATCATCTGGCCCTCGGTTGGTTCGATCAACCGGTTGATATGACGGATGAGTGTCGATTTGCCAGAACCCGACAAGCCCATGATGACCTGAATGCGCTTTTCCGGGATATCGATATTGATATCGCGAAGGCCAAGCACATGTCCGTGATCATCAAGAAGGGTTTGTTTCGTTGCCCCGTTACGGACATGGTTCATCGCCGCGCCAGGGTTGTTCCCGAACACCTTGTACAGGTTGCTGATCCTGATCTTGATGTTGTCAGCCATGGTCGACCCCCTGACGGTGCGCCTGCAGGCGGCGACCATATTCCTGTGACACGCGGTCAAAAATGAT